>OMDC01000862.1_pt1 | contig 12050 bp, 16 predicted proteins | sample 1674201 | NCBI WGS metagenome assembly OMDC01 (sample SAMEA103958152, study PRJEB25191) | human gut metagenome | biome: human-associated habitat [ENVO:00009003]; feature: intestine environment [ENVO:2100002]; material: feces | place: Germany | collected 2013/2015 | reverse complement strand
AAAGCTGATGATCATTGCCCGCCGCAATCAGGAAAAGGCGGACGCCGAGCGCCGGGCAAGACTGGAAGCCAAACGCGAACAGGAGGGCAACACATGAAACGGACCATCATCACCATCGACGAAGCCGCCTGCACGGGCTGCGGCCTGTGCGCCGAGGCGTGCCACGAGGGCGCGATCGCCATCGTGGACGGGAAGGCGAAGCTGATCCGCGACGATTACTGTGACGGGCTGGGCAACTGCCTGCCGGTCTGTCCGGTGGACGCGATCCGTGTTATCGAGCGCGAGGCCGCGGCGTATGACGAGGCTGCCGTGAAGCGCGCAAAGCTCGAAAAGCTGACGGCCGAGGCGGTAAAAAACGTGCAGGCGGCCAAAAAGCCCGGCGCGCCCGCCCCGGACAAGCTGGCCTGCGGCTGCCCCGGCACGCAGGTGCGTGCCATGCACCATCCGGCCGCCGCGGCGCAGCCCGCGCCCGGACAGCTGCAGAACTGGCCGGTCCAGCTGCGTCTCGTGCCGGCCCGCGCGCCGTATTTTGACGGCTGCGACCTGCTCATCGCCGCCGACTGCACGGCCTATGCCTATGGAAGCTTCCACGCGGACTTCATCCGCGGCCGCGTGACGCTCATCGGCTGCCCGAAGCTGGACACCGCGGACTACGAGGAGAAGCTGACCGCGATCCTCACGGAGAACGACGTGCGCAGCGTGATGCTCACGCGCATGGAGGTCCCGTGCTGCGGCGGACTGGAATACGCCGCCCGCCAGGCGATCGCGCACAGCGGCAGGGCCCTTCCCCTGCGCGTCGTGACGATCAGCGCGGAAGGCCGGATCCTGCAGGAGCAGACAACATAAGCGCCGTCAGGCAGACAAACCAGACCGGGACCCCGGCGCGGCCAGCATAGGCCGAGCCGGGGTTTATTTATCTCGAAATGGATCCTGATTATTTATTTTTATATTTATCAAATCAGACTTGACATTCCGATGAGAGCATGATGGAATCGCAGACACAGAGGAGGTGTGCGTATGACGCGCGAAACCATAGCAAAAATCGTAAAAGCAAGCGGCGTTTCGGCCGGAGAGCTGATTTTGATCCACTTCTGGGGCGAAAACGCCGACAAGACCGTCGCCAATCAGTTTGCCGCCTCCGTCGCCGCGCTGGGCGCCTCGCCCTGGAGGGCGAGGCATACACGGACGTGACCCTGCAGGTCATGAACGGCGAGGTCACCGGCAGCAGCGAGAAAGCGGTCGCGGCGCACTTTGCGGGCCTGCTGCGGGAAAACCGCATCGTCTGCGAGCTGGGACTCGGCATGAACCCGAATGTGACCGACCTGTGCGGATACACGCTGCTGGACGAGAAAATGGCGGGGACATTTCATATTGCCGTCGGCGCGAATACGATGTTCGGCGGCGAAAACCGGGCGACGGACCATGTCGACTTCGTCGGCCGCGGAGAAGTGGAGGTGCTGGCCCGGGACACGACGGGCTACTGGCGCGTCAAACCGGAATAAAAACCCCTGCCCGGTGCGCTCACCGGGCAGGGGCTCGTTATAGCAGCGGGATCACCGCGCCCGCAAACGGCTGGGTCAAAAACTCTACACACCATTCCACGTCATCCTGCACCGGTTCAAAGTGCAGGGCGGAGCAGACACCGCGGCTGCCCTCCGGCCCGGAACCGGCCACGAGCGCGGTCGGCCCGTCCGCACCGCCGATGATGCCGATGCAGGCGGCGCTGCTCTGCGCCTCCGGCGCATGGGCATCCGTGCATGGGCCGATCTCCAGCGGCCGGTCGCCCACATCGCAGTCACAGATCCGGATGTCCTCGCTTGGCGCGGGTGAGAGCGTGTAGCGCATGGCGGTGAAATGCGTCGGGTAAAACGCGGTGAGCAGCCCGCGCGGAAGCGTTTCCTGTGCCAGTTCCTGCACCTGCAGCGTATAGTCCGTCCCGCTGACCGGGTGGCGGAAGGTGAACGAATCGCCGGGCGCATGAACCTTGAAATGCGGGCCGGGCACGCGGCACGGCCGCTGCCGCATCGTGAGCGTCAGAGTCCGGATCTTCGGGCGGCGCTTGCCCGCCCACAAAAAGGAGAACCGGCAGAGCATCCACCCACAGGCGGCGTCCAGCCCGTAATGGCGGAGCGTCCGCTCCGCCTCCGGCGAACGGAAGCTTCCCGGCAGGCAGGGGTTATAACACACCGTGCAGCCGTGCGAGAGCTGCAGCGGCTGGCCGTTCAGCGTGAGCTGCGGGTCGGGCCGCATGCCGAGTGGGTTGTCAAGATCGATCTGCAGCTGCTGCTCCGGCGTAAAATTGTCGCGCGAGTCGTTTTCCGGGCTCAGATCCCACGTTTTCAGGAACCTGCGGATCTCGTCCGCCTCTGCGCGCATGCAGACGTCCACGACCAGCCCCTTGCCGCAGGCATACGCCGCGGGGACGACCCAATCGCGCCCCGCCCAGTCAAACTGCGTTTCCAGCCGGAGCTCGGTCCCGGCCCGGCCGTTTCCCCGTCCGCCCCAGAAGCCGCCGCCAAAGAAGACCTTCCAGTCCGGCTCCGCTGGTTCTGCCGCCGGACATCCGGTGACATTGTAATATTCCTCTGTGTACTTGATGCTGCCGGGGTCAAAGGATGCCTGCAGCTCCCGGAGATAGGCCCACGGGTGTTCCATCGGGGTGAGACCCAGCTGCGCGGCGACGGCAGCCAGACATGCTTCCTGCTCCGCTGTGGGGGGATTTTCCCGCAAAAAAGCGTCAAACTGCGCTTCTCCCCACATCCACGCCTGCTCCAGCGCCGCCGCGTCGCCGCAGGCGAGCAGCAGCCGCAAAAAGTCCGCGAAATCCCTGGCCAGCGGGTGCACGCAGTCCGGCGCCGCGTTCATCGGGCTCACGGCGAAGACCATACCGCCGAAGCCGCGGATGAAGCAGTAGTGAATGCCATCGACGCCCGCCCAGCCGAAGATGGCCGCGCCCTTCGGCGTGCAGAAATACGGCAGGTTTTCCTCCCGCCGCTCCACGCCCAACGGGGCGAGGTCCAGGCCGCTGCGCAGGAACTTCTGAAATGTCCGATCCATAAAAACCTCACAAATGCTTTATGCCTATCCTATCATACCGATGAAAACAGTGCAAGGATCGCCGCAGCAGGGAGTCTGCTGCGGCGATCAGGCGTTTGCTTACTTGTTCGGGACGATCACGGCGAGGAAGCGGGTGGGGGCGGCGGTGTGGTTGCGGATGGAGTGGGTATGGCCGTCGGCGCAGAATTCCGCGTCGCCGACGTGCAGCTCGCGCGCCTGCCCGTCTTCGGTGACGGTGGCCGCACCCTCGAGAATGACGTAGGCTTCGCCGTTCGTCTCGTGCGGATGCACGCCGACGGACTCGCCGGGCTGCAGGGTGATGACGGCCATCATCTCCGCGCGGCCGCCGAGCTGCTCGGCCGAGAACAGGTAACGGAAGCTGGGGCTTCCTTCGCCGCCGCGAATGTTGTGCTTGACGGCGGTCTGCATTTCGTCTTTCATCTGAAACATTGCGAAAACCTCCTGTTATTTGTGGTATTTGCTGCCCGCCTGGATGGCCTCGGCGCGGTAGAGCTGCTCGAGCGCCATGACGCGGGCGAGATGGTGCGGAAAGGTCATCTTGCTCATAGACAGCTGCAGGTCGGCAAGCGCCTTGATCTCCGGCGCGATGCCGAACGACGAGCCGATGAGAAAGCACGCGCCCGACCGGCCGCCGAGCTTGGCCTGCCGCAGGGTATCGGCCAGCTGCTCCGAGGACAGGGGCCTGCCCTCCGGCGTCAGCACGCAGAAAAAGCAGCCCTTGGGCAGCTTCGCGCGGATGAGCTCCGCCTCCTTCTGCAGGCCCTGGGCGATCTGCGCGGCGCTCGGCTCCTCCGGCAGGCGGCATTCCGGCAGCTCGATGAGCTGGAAGGCGCAGTAGGCCTTCAGCCGCTTGGCATATTCGGCGGCCGCCTCGGTATAGAATTTCTCCTTGAGCTTGCCCATGCAGATGAGCGTGATGGAAAACATAAAAACCTCCGCGTATTCAAAAAACCTGCCCATACGGACAGGTTTTTTGCTTGAAACCTCAGTCTGCTACGTAGGGCAGCAGGGCGATCTGGCGGGCACGCTTGATAGCGACCGTCAGCTGACGCTGATGGGCAGCGCAGGTACCGGTGGTACGGCGGGGCAGGATCTTGCCGCGCTCGGACAGGTAACGGCGAAGCTTCACAGTGTCTTTGAAATCGATGTGCGTCACCTTATCAACACAGAAGGAGCAAACCTTCTTGCGCTTGCGAGGATGAACACGATCATTAGACATTGCCATAGTGAATCCTCCTATCTTGGTCTTGTGGAAAAATGTTAGAACGGGAGCTCGGGATCGTCGTCGGAGAGCATGGAGAAATCAGACGAGGCGGCAGACACGTTCTGCGGCGCCTGATACGCCGGCTGCTGCTGCTGCTGCGGGATCTGATTGAAGCTCTGCGCGTAGCCCTGCGACTGGTTGAAGCCGCCGTCGGCGCTGTCGCGCTTGCTGTCGCCGAAGTAGACGTTGTCCGCTACGACCTCGGCCGAGCGGCGCTTGTTGCCTTCCTTGTCCTGCCAGTTGCGGATCTGCAGCCGGCCGGAGACGACCGCCATACGGCCCTTGGTGAAGTACTTGCTGACGAACTCAGCTGTGCTCCGCCATGCGACGATGTCCACGAAATCTGTTTCCTTTTCCGCGCCCTGCGCCGCGTAATCGCGGTCGACAGCGAGCGTAAAGGATGCGACCGCGACGCCGCTGCCGGTCCGGCGCAGCTCGGGGTCACGAGTCAGTCGGCCCATGAGAACGATGTGGTTCAGCATGTGAGTGCCTCCTTACTCTTCAACAGCGACGATGATGGAACGCAGGATGCCGTCGGTGATCTTGAAGACACGATCAAGCTCTGCCGGCATTTCGGGCGTCACTTCGCAGGTCATGTAGACGTAGTAGCCCTCGATCAGGTCGTTGATCGGGTACGCAAGACGGCGCTTGCCCCACTCGTCAACACTGGTCAGAGTGCCGTGAGCCTCCACGATACCCTTGAATTTTTCCACGAGAGCCGCGATACCCTCTTCACCCTGTGCGGGGTCGATGATATAGAGGACCTCATACTTTGCGGAAAGTTTTGCCATGATGTTGCACCTCCTTCTGGACTTATGGCCGCAGGTCCCGCCTGCGGCAAGGATCGTCTGCGCTCGCAGACCAGAGTATTATAGCGGCAAATGAGAGAAAAGTCAACCGGAGATCCGGAAAAAGTTTATAAATTATGATCTGTGATCCGAAAAAGTTCACGGAATGTGATCGGCGCGCAAAAAACAGGGCAGCCGTCCGGCTGCCCTGCGGGGATCGTACTTACTTTGCGGTCTTTTCCTTCAGCGCCTTGCCGGCCTTGAAGACGGGGATGGTGGTAGCGGGGATCTCGATGGCTTCCTTGGTCTTGGGGTTGCGGCCCATGCGGGCTTCGCGCTTCTTCGTCTCAAAACCGCCGAAGCCGACCAGCTGGACCTTGTCGCCCTGGCTCAGTGCGTCAGCGATGGTGTCAAAGGTGGTGGTGACGGCCTTCTCGGCGTCCTTCTTGGAAATGCCGCATTTCTTGGCGACTTCCGCGATCAGTTCGGTCTTATTCATGTGTAGTTCCTCTTTTCATAAAGTATATGAGTTATTGTTCACCGCCGGGCACGACACGTTTCTGCGCGTTCCATCCGGCAAGCAGCTCGTCTTTCGAAAGCGTTTCCAGGGGCCTGCCTTCGGCAAGAGCCGTCTGCTCCATAGCGGTAAAGCGTCTGATGAATTTTTCGCAGGCCGCGTGCAGCGCCTGCTCCGGGTCCCGTTCCAGCGTGGAGGCGACGCGGACCGCGGCGAACAGCACGTCGCCCAGCTCCTCGTCGATGTTGGTGTGATCCCGCACGGCCTCGCGCAGCTCGCCGGTCTCTTCTGCTAGTTTGTCCAGCGCTTCATCGGCGGATTCCCAGCGGAAGCCGGTTTTGGCGGCTTTTTTCTGGATCTTTTCCGCGCGCCACGTCGCCGGCAGCGAGCGGGCGACGCCCGCCATGGCCTCGCCGGTGGTCTTCTGGCCCTTTTCCTTCTGCTTGAGCTCGTCCCAGCTCTCCGCCTCGCCGCCGAAGAGGAACGGGTGGCGGAAGATGAGCTTTTTGCACTCGGCGTCGGCGATGTCGTCGATCGTCATGCGGCCGCGGCCGGTTTCGATATCCGCGTGGAACAGCACCTGCAGCAGCACGTCGCCCAGCTCCTCGCGGAGCATGGCCGCGTCGTCACAGTCGAGCGCCTCGCAGGCCTCGTAGGCTTCCTCAAGGAAATTGCGGCGGATGGACAGGTGCGTCTGCGCCGCGTCCCACGGGCAGCCGCCCGGCGCGCGCAGCACATGCACCAGTCGGATCAGGTCGGACAGGTCATAGCGCGGTTTGCTAGTAAAATTTATCATACTTTTGTTTCTTTCGCAAGTAGGAAATTCATGTTTTGTGTTTGATATGCAGGATTTTTGCGATTTTTTCGCCCTTCGGCAGCAGCAGGCAGTCCTCATAGGTGATGCACTGCAGCACAAGGACAAAAATCGCGTACACGATCACCGCGATCACAAGCGCACCCAGGCAGATGATCGTGTTGGAGCTCGTCACGCGGCGCAGCACCGCTTCGGCGAAGAACGTCGCCGCGCCCATGATCGCCGCGGCCGCGGCCGGGCGGATGAGGTTACGTGCAACGGCCGGATGCGTCGTGACGGTCCTGCGCATGGCGATGAGGTCGAGCACCGTGATCGTCACATAGCAGACGATGGTGCCGATGGCCGCGCCGATGATGTTGAGCGACGGGATGGCGACTAGGATATAGTTGACGACGACCTTCACGATGCCGCCGATGAGCATGTTGACCACCGGCGTCGTCACATCGCCGTGCGCCTGCATGATGGCGTTGAAGAGCAGGACCGTGCTGTTGAAGACGACGGCGATGCCCAGATACGCGAGGATCGGCGTGGCTGTGGTGACGCTCTCTGGGCCGTAGTTGCCCGCGAGCAGGCGGATGATGGGCTCGGCCAGCACGGCCAGCCCCACCGCGCACGGCAGGCTGATGAGGCCCATGGTCCGCACGGCGGATTCCTCCGTATGGCGCGCGCCGTCGGCATTGCCGCGGGTCAGGGCGGCGGTCACGGTCGGGATGATGGAGATGGTGATGGGCGTGATGAGCGAGCAGGGGAGATTGAAGATCGTCTGGCAGAAGTTATAGATGCCCTTGGCGGTATCCGCCGCGTCGGACGACCACGCGAGCGCGCCGGTGAGCCTGCGCATATAGATCATCGTGTCGAACAGGTTGATGATCTGCAGACCTGCCGAGCCCAGCGTGATGGGGACGGCGATGACGAGCAGCTCCTTCATTGTCTGGCGGCCGGATTTGGCCTCGCCGCCGCCCTGCTGCAGGATCTGATTGGACTTGCCGAACTGGATGCGCAGATAGATGACCGCCACGATGCATCCTGCCGTCACGCCGAAGATGCCGCCGGCCGCCGCGTAGACGAGACTGCCGGTCTTTTTGAGCATCAGGTACGCGCCGCCGAGGCCGAAGACCACGCGGATCATGGCCTCATAGACCTGGCTGACGGACGTCGGGGTCATGTTGCTCTGCCCCTGGAAGAAGCCGCGGTGGGCCGAGACGATGCAGATGAGCAGCACGCACGGCGACAGCGCCGCGATGGCCGCCCAGGAGTTTTCATTCGTCGTGACCATGACCGACAGCTGGCGGCAGAACACGAGCATGATGAGCGTGCCGACGACGCCGATGGTCAGAAAGACCTTCATGGACACCGAGTAGATCTTGCGGATCTGCGCGTAATTGTCGAGCGCCTGCGCCTGTGAGATCATCCGGCTGACGGCGACGGGCAGGCCCGTCGTGGAGATCATCAGCAGGACGTTGTACACGTCGTAGGCAGTGTTGAAGTAGCCGAAGCCCCGTTCCTGCAGGATGTTCTGCAGCGGGACCTTATAGATGAAGCCGAGGAGCTTGACGATGATGGTCGCCGCGGTCAGAACCGCCACGCCCTGCAGGAAGCTCTGCTTCTTTTGTGCCTGTCCGCCGCTCATGCCTGCGCCTCCGGTTCATCAGAAAAGACTCTGGGGATGGCGTAGTCGTGCAGCTCCTTCAGTGCGCCTGCAATATCCAGCGTGGGATATTTGCCGTCGGCGTATAGGATCTTTCCGCGCACCATCGTCAGCGCCACGTCGTGGCCGGAGGCCGCGTAGACCAGCTGCGAGAGCACGTTGTGACACGGGATGAGGTGCGGCTGGTTGAAGTCCAGCAGGATGAGGTCGGCGTCCATGCCGAGCTCGATGACGCCGCATTCGGCGCTCCGCCCCTGCGCTCTCGCGCCGCAGACCGTCGCCATCATGAGCGCGGCCTCTGCCGGAAGCGCCTTCGGGTCGCCGGTTTTGCCCTTGGCCATGAGCGCGGCGGCCTTGATCTCCTCAAAAAGATCCAGATTGTTGTTGGACGCGACCGAGTCCGTGCCGAGGCACACGTTCATGCCCGCCTTGACCATGCCGAGCACGTCCGCGCAGCCGGAGGCGAGCTTCAGGTTGCTCACCGGGCAGTGCGCCGCGGACACATGCCGCTTTGCCAGCAGCTGCATATCCTCCTGCGTCACATGAACGCAGTGGGCCGCGACGGTCGGCACGTCGAACACATGGTGGCAGTCGAGCACCTGCGCGGGCGTGAGGCCGTACTTCTCCACGCACTCGTCGTGCTCCTTCTTCGTCTCGGACAGATGGACCTGCAGCTGCAGGCCGTTGTTGATGGCGTATTCCGCCAGCGCGTCCCAGAGCTGATAGGTCGAGGTATATTCGGCGTGGATGGAGGCCTCGATCTTAATGCGGCCGTTGTCATAGTTATGCCACTTGTCCTTCAGCTCCACGAGCTCACGGCAGGCGGGGAAGGTATCGAAGCAGAAATCGTCGCCCAGGAACATGGACGTGCCGCGGGAGATATTTGCCTTGATGCCGGACTCGGCCACGGCCTGGCAGATCTCGTCGCAGAAATAGTACATATCCGACACGCTGGTCGTGCCGAAGCGCAGCGCCTCGGCGATGGCGAGCGTCGCTGCGGCCTTGACGGCGCGGCCGTCGAGCCGGTCTTCGCGCGGGAAGATATAGTGCTCGAGCCAGTCCTGCAGATTGAGGTCGTCCGCGTAGCCGCGCAGCAGGTACATCGGCAGGTGCGTATGGCAGTTGATGAGGCCCGGCATCAGGACCATGCCGGTGGCGTCAATGATCTTCTTCGGCTGCTCCTCGGGCGGTTTTTTGGCCATATAGGCGATCTTTCCGTCCGTGACGCCGACGAACGCGTCCTGCCAGAGCGTCATCTGCTCGTTCATCGTGACGATATTGACATGGGAAAACAGTGTATCCATGGAAGCCCTCCTTACGGGTTCTGTTCGCGGATCTGACGCAGCAGGGAGAAGATCTCGTCCTTCTGCTGCAGGATCGTGTCGATGCGGGAAATATAATCCTGCGGGATCTTGGGGTTGTGGTAGCGGGCGAGCTTCTCCGCCGGGAGATTGATCTTGTTCATCCCGCCGCCGCCGAGAGAGAGGATGGTGTGCAGCTCCTCCATCATGTATATGTTGTAAAGTCCGGTGTAGCCCGGTCTGCACCAGCCGGTGTTTTCAAAGCTGCCGGACATGTACTTCTGCCGGTAGAGATAGTAGGGCTCGTAGCCGTTGTCGCGCAGCGCATCTTCCGCGCCCGCGAGCATGGCGGCCACCGCCTCCTGCGGCGGGAGCGGAGCCCGGGAGGAAAACAGCGCCGCGCCCTTCTTGAGCGCCAGCGTGTGGACCGTGATGTTGCTCGGGCCAAGCGCGAGCACCTGCCGGATGGAATCGGCAAAGCCTTCCTCGTCGTCGTCGGGCAGACCCGCGATGAGGTCCATGTTGATATCATCGAATCCGGCGCGGACCGCCTGGTAGAAGGCCTCGATGGTCTGCCGGGCCGTATGGCGGCGGCCGACGGCCGCGAGGACCTTGTCGGACATGGTCTGGGGGTTGATGGAGATGCGCGTGGCGCCGCCGGCTTTGATCACGCGCAGCTTTTCCTCGTCCAGCGTGTCGGGGCGGCCGCCCTCGACCGTGAATTCCAGACAGCGGGAAAGATCGAAGCTCGTGTGGATGGCCTCCAGCAGCTGCGCCATCTGCGCGCTCGAGAGCGTCGTCGGCGTGCCGCCGCCGATGTAGAGCGTGCGGATGTGGAAACCGGAATCCCGCAGCAGCTTACCGGTATGCGCGATCTCGCGCAGCAGCGCGTCCAGATACGCAGGCAAAAACTCCCCGAAGCGCTCGATGGACTGGCTCACGAACGAGCAGTACGCGCAGCGCGTCGGGCAGAACGGGATCCCGATATATACCGAAAGATCGTCCGGGTCAAGCAGCTTCGCGGCCTCGATGGTATGCCGCGAGGCGTCGACGCAGAGCTTTGCCCGCGCCGGAGAGACAAAATAGGTCTCGCGCAGCAGGCGCTCGGCGTCTTTTTCGCTGCCGCCGCCGGAAAGGCAGCGGGTCGAAAGCTTCGTCGGCCGCACGCCGGAGAGCGCGCCCCACGGGGGCGCGGCGTCCAGCACCTGCATGGCCGCGAGATAGTAGCTGCGCTGCAGGATGCGCCTTGTCGCGCGCACGTCGGCATCCTCCAGCCGCACGCGGTTGGAGGCGAAGCCGGTCCTGCCGCGATAGGTGACCTTGGCGGTCGCCGTGAGGAACTGTTTGCCGCGCGAGAGGGACGAGACGGTCCCGTCGCCGGTGAACGGCTCCGTGCAGAATTCGCTCGGCTCCTGCGCGAACAGCTGCAGCTGCAGCTGCTCGACGGGGTAGCGCTCGGTGTGGTTTTTCAGATACAGCTTCATCCGGCAAAGCCTCCGCGCAGGTAGGGATTCGTGCGCAGCTCGTCCGCGATGGTGCTGGCCGGTCCGTGCCCGGGCAGCACGCGCGTCTTGGGCGGGAGCACGGACAGCCGCTTTAAGGACGCGGACATGGCCGCGTCGCTGCCGCCGGGGAAATCCGTCCGCCCGTAGGAACCGGCGAAGAGCGTATCGCCCGAAAACAGCACGTTTTCGCACAGCAGGCACACCGACCCCGGCGTATGTCCGGGCGTCGAGAGCACCCGGAAGCGCAGCCCGGCGGCCGTAAGCGCGTCACCCTCCCGATAGGTGTCGGTGTAGAGCAGCAGATCGTGGCACATATGGCTCGGGTCGTCCTTGTCGGCCTCGCCGACGAAGACGGGCGCCTGTGTCGCCGCGTGCAGGTTTTTGAGCGCGCCGATGTGGTCAAAATGCGCATGCGTCAGGAAAATGGCCTCGAGCGTCAGCCCCTGCTCCTGCAGGGCGGCGAGGAGCTTTTTGGAGTTTGCCGCGGGGTCGATGATGACAACGCGGGAGCAGCCGTCCTGCCGGACGAGATAGCAGTTGGTGGCCAGCGGGCCCAGCGTGAGCGTCTGAATGTTCATAGCGTCTCCTTATTTGAGATCGTCCGTGTCGACGATCAGGGTGACCGGCCCGTCGTTTTCCGACGAGACCTGCATATACGCGCCGAATTCGCCGTGCTGCGGCGGGAAGCCGAGGCGTTCGCACTCGGCGAGGAACTGCTCGTAAAGCGGGATGGCGAGGTCCGGCTTTGCCGCGCCGATGAAGCTCGGCCGGCGGCCGTGGCTCACGTCGCCGTAGAGCGTGAACTGGCTCACGACCAGCACGCTTCCGCCCACATCGGCCAGCGACCGGTTCATTTTATCATTTTCATCGCGGAATACGCGCAGACCGAGGATTTTTTCGGCCAGCTTGCGGCAGAGCGCGGGCGTATCGTCCGGCCCGATGCCGAGCAGGATGAGAAATCCCCGCCCGATCTGCCCGTGCAGCGCGCCGTCAATACAAACGCTGGCGGAATTCACGCGGGTAACGACTGCTTTCATAATGGGATCCTTTCTTAATCTATCGTTTCAGGCGCACCCCCTTGGCTCCCCTCCCAGGGGCCGATTCCCCCTATCAGGGGGAAATGTCCCGAAGGGAC
>OMDC01000855.1_pt1 | contig 12103 bp, 5 predicted proteins | sample 1674201 | NCBI WGS metagenome assembly OMDC01 (sample SAMEA103958152, study PRJEB25191) | human gut metagenome | biome: human-associated habitat [ENVO:00009003]; feature: intestine environment [ENVO:2100002]; material: feces | place: Germany | collected 2013/2015 | reverse complement strand
GATTTAAGAAATTCCTAATATTTTTCCAATCTATCTCTTAAAAACCATCAAGTATCATGTATACTATAGTTAGAACTTGATCATGTGATAATTATGTTGCTGCGCTGTTATTGGTGTCAGCAATTATCGAGGGGTATGTAAAATGTATAAAATATTAGTATGTGATGACGATAGAGAAATCGTAGAAGCAATCGAAATTTATCTTTCTCAGGAGGGATATCAGATTTTAAAAGCATATGACGGAATCGAAGCACTGGAGATTCTGGAGAAAGAGGAAGTGAATCTTCTGATCATTGATGTCATGATGCCGAGACTTGACGGAATCCGTGCGACATTGAAGATCCGCGAGAAGAACAGTCTGCCAATCATTATCTTATCTGCGAAGTCAGAAGATACCGATAAGATTCTTGGACTCAATATCGGTGCGGATGATTATGTGACAAAGCCGTTCAATCCGCTGGAACTTGTGGCACGAGTGAAATCACAGCTGAGACGATTTAACGAGCTTGGCGGAACAGCACAGGAGCCAAAAGAGACGATTTATAAGGTAGGTGGCCTTCAGATCAATGATGATCTCAAGCAGGTAACAGTAGATGGAGAATTTGTGAAACTGACACCGATTGAATACAATATCCTTTTGCTTCTGATGAAGAATCAGGGAAAAGTATTTTCAATCAATCAGATTTACGAATCCATCTGGAATGAAGAGGCAATTGGTGCGGATAACACAGTTGCAGTTCACATTCGTCATATCAGAGAAAAAATTGAGATCAATCCGAAAGATCCACGTTACCTGAAAGTGGTCTGGGGTGTCGGATATAAAATCGAAAAAGCATAGTGCAAACAGTAACAAAAAAGAAAGGGTTAACAATGAAGAAATGGTACAGGAAGACCGTGACAAGGACAATCGTTCTTGTTGTGGCGATTCTTAGCGGAGCATTGCTTGTGACAAATTTGCTTTCTCTCCTGACACTGGCGGGTGGAATGAGTTTGTCACAGATTCAAAAGATGAATACACAGTCTTTTGAAGAATCCGAAGAATTCAGCAAGATGGTCGAAAGCTATATGTACGATGTGCAGGAGAAGCTTTATCTGCAGAATCTTTTTGAAAGTGACGGTGCCTACAATCCGAAAAAACTGGTGGATGTAATGGAACTGTCAAAGAAAGGCAAGATTTCAGAAACAAATTTGTCAGGTGTCACGTACACCATGGAAGAACTGGTGAACTGGGGCGAGACTTACAGTGGGACAGATAACGACAATCTTTACAAACAGAATGGCGTGATCGTCTGTCAGAAACCGGACGGAAATTATTATTACTATTATATGAATGATTTCTTTTCTCTTGTAAATGCAGGAAAACTTCAGTTTCGGATGGGCGAGCAGGACAGAGATCAGTTCCTGGCAGGATTGCAGGCGGGCGAATTTACGACTTCCGGCTATTATACATTTCAGATTACAGATGAAAACGGTGAGCTGCTCTATACAGACTGCTGGAACTTTGGTCAGTCAATGATTGAAAAATATGCACCGGTCGGAGCGGATAATCTACTCCAGGTCGTGAATAATAATCCGCAGTTAAATGGAAGACTGACATTGGTTTATGATAATATTGCCACAGTATTGCAAACAATCTATGAAGACTGGCAGGATTATGAAGGCGGTTGGAATTATCTGGAAGAAGGGAATACCAATTTTACCTATCTGTATGCAGACGAATCGACAAAGAAGGTTACTACAAATAAAGCAGAATATGCAAATTATGCAGATGTAAAGAAAAGCATAGAAGACATGATAGAATCAGCGTCAAAGAACCCTGTGAAATATATGGTAATCTATCCTGAATTGAAAGATTTTAAGACGAATATGAACGTTTCTTATTCGGATCAATGGCTCAATACACGTTCTTATGGTTACTATTCCGGCGGAACAAAGTGGAAAGATGTTTTTGCAGTTGCAGTGGACATAAACTATCCGATCCAGGATCAGTTTTACCAGAGTAGCATCGAATATCAAAATAACATTCCGCATATGAAAGCGGCATTATATTTTATGATTTTCAGCAGCGTACTTTTTTTGATCACAGTAGTGTGGCTGACATTGGGTGCCGGAAGAAAACCGCAGGATGAAGAACTGCATTTGTTAAAGTTCGATTCCTGGAAGACAGAGATTGCTGCTGCAGTTGTTATTTTTGTCTGGGTGATTGGAAGTTATTTCTTTTTTGTAGCAGGAATCGATGGAATTCATATCTTATTTGATGGGATTACAGGGTTATGTAGTTCATACGGTGCTGTGGAAAGTGATACATTTATTCCATCATCCTATGTTCCGAATGTATATATGCAGACTTTAAGTCTCGGAGAATCAGTAGGTGCGTTTGCATATGGAACATTTACATTTACCTGCTTTTTTGCCGGCTATCTTAGTCTGGTAAGAAGAATTAAGGCAAAGAGTCTGTGGGAGAACAGTCTGCTTCGAAGCTTCGGTATATTTATCGGGAAAATATTACGAGACATGAAGCTTACAAAGAAAACAGCAGGACTTTTGATTCTTTATTTCCTGTTTCAGCTTTTCGTGCTCTGGGGTGGAGATTTCTTCCTGGTGATTCTGCTGCTGATTGCTGATGCAGTGCTATTCTATTACATGGTTGCAAATGTGATGGAGAAGAATCGATTGAGAAAAGGAATTCAGGAGATCGCTGCCGGAAATATGAGTTATCAGATTCCAATCGACGGACTGCATGGGGAGAACAAGAAATTTGCATTGATGATCAACGGGATCGGAACCGGACTTAACAAAGCAGTTGCCGAGGCAATGAAAAACGAACGTCTTAAGACAGATTTGATCACAAATGTTTCTCATGATATTAAGACACCACTGACTTCTATTTTGAACTATGTCGGTATCTTAAGACAAACAGATCCAGCAGATCCGAAAGTTCAGGATTATCTGAATATTCTGGAAGAGAAAGCACAGAGACTGAAGACATTGACAGAAGATGTAGTAGAAGCATCGAAAGTCAGCAGCGGGAATATTTCCCTGGAATATATGGATCTTGATCTGTCAGAAATGATCCAGCAGACGCAGGGTGAACTCGAAGAAAAATTCGAGGCGAGAAATCTGGCAATCGTCACAGATCTTCCGGCAGAACCGGCTGTTGTGCATGTTGATGGTAGAAGAATGTGGCGTGTTCTGGAAAATATTTACGGAAATGCAGCCAAGTACGCAATGCCTGGAACCAGAGTTTACGCGACTCTGAAAACAGATGATACAAAGGTAAGATTTTCATTGAAAAATGTTTCCGAGCATCAGTTGAATATTCAGGCTGACGAACTGACAGAACGTTTTATCCGCGGAGATATTTCCAGAAGTACGGAGGGAAGTGGATTAGGACTTTCTATAGCGAAGAGCCTTACAACAATGCAGGGCGGCACATTTGACTTGTATCTGGACGGAGATTTGTTCCGGGTAGATATTACATTTCCAAGAGTGAAAGCAAAAGGAAATGCTGCCGGGGTAACAGAGGAATTAGCAGAGAAATCATCAAGCGGTGTATCTTGACATTCTATTCACGTTATGCTAACCTTTTTAAGGAATGAAAAGCAGTGATAAGCGAAACGCGATGAGGAAGAGAGTAGTCTGTAACAGATTCTACAGAAAAGTCCTGAAGGCTGTCAGGCCGGATGTTGAGAGGGATGGATGGAAGACAGATGAAGATGGCTTCTGAGCAGCGCAGATGAGCCTGAACAGAGTGATCAAGTGAGTTGTTTAAGCAGCGATCTTGAATAAAAAGATCCGGGTTAGTCTGTGAAGGGATTCGCCCTTTATAGCGAAGAGTATCAACAGTGAGAAATGCCGTAGTATTCAAAGTGGTTTTGATTAACAAAGCAGTTTTTACTAACGAAAGTGCAGATACTCATAGAGGTTTCTTTCCGTGAGGAAGGAACGAAGAGAAGTGGTAACACGAAAGTAGGATTCGTCTTCTCAGGGATGCAAGTCCCTGGGAGGGCGTTTTTTAATATATTAGGTTCTTTCCTAACATATTAAAACGCTCCGCTAGGGATATGCGCTGCGGCGTACAAAGTAGGTGTCGCAAGCGACCGCCGCAAGTGCAAGAATGTGCCTTGGCACATTCTTTTTTCGCGAAAGATCCAACAGAAAGTCGTAATAGTAGTCACTGGAATTTGAGAAAAGAATCCCACATTGTGGGAAAAGGAGGCAGAAAAATGTCAGAAAAACCAAAATATTATATAACAACAGCGATTGCCTATACATCAGGTAAACCGCATATCGGAAACACATACGAGATCGTGCTTGCAGATGCAATCGCACGTTACAAGAGAAGCCAGGGATATGATGTGTTCTTCCAGACAGGAACAGATGAGCACGGACAGAAGATCGAGCTCAAAGCCGAGGAGGCTGGAATCACACCAAAGGAATTCGTAGATAATGTATCAACAGAAATCAAAAGAATCTGGGATCTGATGGATACATCTTATGACAAATTCATCCGTACAACAGATGAAGATCATGAGAAACAGGTTAAGAAGATTTTCAAGAAACTTTACGACAAGGGAGATATTTACAAGGGACATTATGAAGGAATGTACTGTACACCATGTGAGTCTTTCTTCACAGAGTCTCAGCTTGTAGATGGAAAATGTCCTGACTGTGGACGCCCGGTTCAGCCGGCAAAGGAAGAGGCATATTTCTTCAAAATGAGCAAGTATGCTGACCGCCTGATCGAGCATATCAATACACATCCGGAGTTCATCCAGCCGGTTGCCCGTAAGAACGAGATGATGAACAACTTTCTTCTTCCGGGACTTCAGGATCTGTGTGTATCCAGAACATCCTTCAAGTGGGGAATTCCGGTAGATTTCGATCCAAAGCACGTTGTATATGTATGGCTTGATGCTCTTACAAACTATATCACAGGAATCGGATATGATGCAGATGGAAACAGTACAGAGCAGTTCAACAAGCTGTGGCCGGCAGACCTTCATCTGATCGGAAAAGATATCATCCGTTTCCATACAATTTACTGGCCAATCTTCCTTATGGCACTTGATCTTCCACTTCCGAAACAGGTGTTTGGACATCCGTGGCTGCTTCAGGGAGACGGTAAGATGAGTAAATCCAAGGGAAATGTTCTCTATGCAGATGAACTCGTTGATTTCTTTGGCGTAGATGCAGTTCGTTACTTTGTACTGCATGAAATGCCATTCGAGAATGACGGTGTTATTTCCTGGGAGCTGATGGTAGAGCGTCTGAACTCTGATCTTGCAAATACACTTGGAAACCTTGTAAACAGAACTGTTTCTATGACAAACAAATACTTCGGCGGAACAGTAGAAGATAAGGGTGTTGTAGAAGATGTAGATGCAGAACTGAAAGCAGTTGTAGAGAATGCTTCTAAAGCAGTTGATGCTAAGATGGCAGACCTCCGCGTTGCCGATGCAATTACAGAAATCTTCAATCTGTTCAAACGCTGCAATAAATATATTGATGAGACAACTCCTTGGGTACTCGGAAAAGATGAATCCAAGAAGGATCGCCTTTCTACAGTACTTTGGAATCTGATCCAGAGCATTTCTGAAGGTGCAAGACTTCTTGAATCTTTTATGCCTTCTACAAGTAAGAAGATCCTTGAGCAGCTTGGTAACGGACATGTAACAGAGAAACCGGAGATCCTGTTCCAGCGAATGGATCTCGAAGAGGTTATGAAGAAAGTTGAAGAACTTCATCCGAAGGTAGAAGAAAAGAAAGAGGAAGAAGCTGTTATCGACATTGAGCCGAAAGATGAGATCACATTTGAGCAGTTCGGAGCAATGCAGTTCCAGGTTGGAGAGATCATTGCATGTGAGGCTGTAAAGAAATCCAAAAAGCTTCTCTGCTCTCAGGTAAAAGTTGGAAGCCAGGTAAAACAGATCGTATCCGGAATCAAAGCACATTACACACCGGAAGAAATGGTTGGTAAGAAAGTTATGGTTCTTGTAAACCTGAAACCTGCGAAGCTGGCAGGTGTACTTTCAGAGGGAATGCTGCTTTGTGCAGAAGATGCAGAAGGTAACCTTGCACTGATGACACCGGAAAAAGAAATGCCGGCTGGAGCAGAAATCTGTTAATTGAAATGTTTGAAAATTCAGACAATTACAACTAAAGCAGATAATAAATAAAAAATATAAAAAAATCAAATGAATATATTGACAAATTAGACGCCAAATGTTATTATATAACCATCAAAGAGAGAAAGAAATCTCCCAAAGATATTTAACTAAGAAGGCAAAAGTAACAGATGCCTGATTAGATTAAAAATACAAGCTCAACAGGAGGTCAGTCCCATGGACAGTATAGTTTCAGATTTTTATCAATATGTCAGTGGTATGATGAGTGAAGGTTCCTGTGAAGAAAGAGACCTTTGCCAAGCGTAAAAGTCCAGTAGAAAGAAAAGAAGATCAAAGATCGGAGAGTACGGAAACTGGAAGCAAAGAGAAAAAGATGAATCACTCATAGATGTATTGAATAAAAATACCGCATATAACATAGAATGAAAAATGTGTAAAGAAACATTGAAAGGACATGTTATAATCTCAGATTTGTTATAAAAGCAGGAATGACTTGACAGAAGATTTAATACATAAAGTATTGAATGGATATGAAAATCATTCAGGTGATAAAATAACAGACGACAAAGGTCTCACAGGAACGTAGAATCGCGAATAATCTCCGATACAAAATATAAAATTATAATAATAATACAATTAAATAACACTAAAAATGCACTTTCAAAAGGAATTGAAGGTGCATTTTTTTGACATTACAGACCTCATATGGTAGAATAATGAAAGAGTATCGGCTAGTGCCTAATGGACACATTCAGACCAAAACTAATATTTCAATGACAATGAGGTGAGTACAGTGGATAAGTATGAATATAAGTTAAAGACAGAAGAGATGCTGGAACTTATGGAAGATGGAGAATACAGAAAAGCAGCGGCAGCAGCAGATCTGATTGACTGGAAGCGTGTCCGTAACGCAGGGATGCTGATGAATGTCAGTGATATTTATGAAAAAACAAAAGAGTATCAGAAGAGCTATGATGTGATGAATCTTGCATATCGCCGTTCTGAAGGAAGCCGCAAGGTGATCTATAAGTTATGTTCTCTTGCAATTAAGACAAAGAATATAGATGAAGCAATCGACTATTATGACGAATTTATCCAGATTGCACCGAAAGATCCGAACAGGCATATCCTTAGATATCAGATCTTAAGAGCGCAGAGAGCGCCGATCGAACAGCAGATTGAGGCTCTGGAGGAATTTAAAAAGGCAGAATATATTGAAGAGTGGGCTTATGAACTGGCGAAGCTTTATCGCGAAGCAGGTATGATGACAGAATGTCTGGAAGAGTGTGATGATCTGATCCTCTGGTTCAGCGAGGGTAAGTATGTTTATAAGGCAATGGAACTGAAGATGCAGTATAAGCCATTGTCACCATCGCAGCAGCAGAAATATGATCACAGATATGAGAAGCTTTCTTCAGAGACAGAAGAAATACCGGATCTGGCTTCCTATTTAGGAGAAGACGAGGAAAAAGATTCTGCGTCAGAAGGAGCTGAAGCACTTGGAGATACAAGATCAATCGGGCTGACAGAACAGCCGGTGATGGAGAACGACAGTACTTCCGATGTGATTGACACGGATGCGGTTACTTTGGAAGCGACAGAAGAGCCGGATACCGAAGTAGAAAATCCGGAAGAAGCAGGAGTAGAAACAGCAGAAGTTATAGAAGCTTCCGAGGATGAGTCAGAAGTTCAGCCGGCAACGGTAGAGACAAGTGGAGATAAGAGAACACTTAGCAAAGATACTGCTTCCATACCGATTGTCAGTAAGAATCCGGTAAAACCAGTCAAGAAGAAACTTGGAGATACGATGCGGTTAGATGAAGCTCTGCAGCAATTACTCAATCCGAAACCGGAAGTTCAGGCAGAACCGGGAGAAGAAGTCGAACCGGATATGACAGATCTGGAAGAGGATATTGCAGCAATTGAGGATGTAGAAGATCTTGAGATTGTGAATCAACTGACAGAAGAGAAGAAAGCTGAGGAAGCCAATAAAGAACGAGTAGTTCCATCAGGGATGAAAGAACTGATACCGGAACCGGAGACAGAAGAAGAACTTATAGAACAGGCAGTGGAGGAGACTTCAGAAGATGTCCCAGAAGATGCAGTTACTATAGAAGCAGGAGAAGCAGAACCGGAAGAAGTTCTTGAAGTAGAAGAGGCAGAACCGGAAGAGGAAGAAGTTCTTGAAGCAGGAGAAGCAGAACCGGAAGAGGAAGAAATCCTTGAAGCAGGGGAAGCAGAACCGGAAGAGGAAGAAATTCTTGAAATAGATGCAGCTGAGTCAGAAGATCTGACAGATGAATCAGAAGATTTGTCTGAGGTGGAGGAACTGATCTCAGAAACTGAAGTTGTCAATGATGAAGATGATTCAGAAGGAGCAGCAGTAAGAGAGACTATGGACAATAAAAATAATGAAGAACCAATTTTATCACCAGAGATACAGAAACTGATTGATGAGATTGAAGGTGTTATTCCGGAAGAGGAAGAAGTAGATGCAACAGTAAGTTCAGAAGAAGTTCTTGAGGTAGAAGAAGAACCACATGAAAATATGGGAGAGCTTGCGGATGATCTCAGACTCGGTGAGGATGAGTACGAAGATTATGATGCGTATGACTGGGATGATGCAGAAGAGTTTGACGAAGATGATATTTTAGATGATTATGAAGAGTCTGATGACGATTTGTTGGATGGTTATGAAGAGTCTGATGACGATCTGCCGGATGATTATGAAGACGCTGATGATGATCTGTTCGGTGAGGAAGAAGGATATGATGATCTGGATGCCTATGGTTATGAAGAAGACGATGAGGATGATGAAGTAATTAATCCAAGAGATCTTTTCACAGCGGAAGATAAGGTTTCAGATGATGATCTTCTTAGTCTGAATTCTTATGAAGAAGTGCCAAATTTTGAAGATGAATTCAGCGTGAATCCAGCGCATAGTGAGGAACCGGATGACAGAGAGATTCCGGATGAAGATGACGGAATTGATATCATGTCTGCGACGACACCATTGAGCCGTAAAGAGACTGCGAAATTGATCGCAACAGGTAAGACATCACCATTACCGTTAGATGAGATTGCAGATGCAATGTCTGATACAGGATTTATTGTACATGGTCGTTATGATCTTGAAACACAGAGCGGAATCGGTACAAGAGCAGGACTTACAGAGGAACAGAAGAAACTCTTCTCTTATTTTGTACCTGTACGTGGTATGAGTGAGCAGCTGGTAGATGTACTTGAGCAGGATAAGAACTGTACAAACCGCAAAGGAACTTCTAGAACAGGAAACCTTCTGATTATTGGAAATAAAGGAAATGGAAAGACAGTCCTTGCTGTTGATGTTGTAAAGGCAATTCAGAAGCAGCGTGATATCCGTCAGGGCAAGGTTGCAATTGTGACAGGAGAGTCACTGAATAAGAAGAGAATCGGAGACATTTTCCGTAAACTGTACGGCGGTGCACTGATCATTGAAAAAGCCGGACAGATGAACGAAAAAACACTCGCCAAGCTGAACAAAGCAATGGAGCAGGATACAGGAGAACTTTTAGTAGTTCTTGAAGAGCAGAGAAAACCACTGGACAGACTTCTTTCTTCCAACAGAGAATTCAGAAGAAAATTTACTTCCAGACTTGAAGTGCCGATCTTTATTAATGATGAGCTTGTAACATTTGGCCAGACTTATGCTCAGGAGAATGGTTACAGAATCGATGAGATGGGAATCCTTGCACTGTACAGTAAGATTGATTCTTTACAGAGAGAAGATCATGCAGTAACAGTAGCAGAAGTGAAAGAAGTGATGGATGATGCGATCGCTCATTCACAGAAAGCTTCCGCAAAGAAGCTTGTGAAGAGAGTATTTGGAAAGAATACAGATTCTTCCGACAGAATTCTGCTTTCAGAGAAAGATTTCAACATTTAATGACATATATTTGTTAAGAATTAATAGACAGTCAGTAAAACGACTGTCTATTTTTGTGCAATAATACATTTTCTCTTTCTTTTTTATACAGTATCAAGTATAATAAAACTATAGTGTTCAAGGGGAGAATGAAACTTTGTTAGCAATTGAAAGATTCGGTAATGTGCCTTGATCTATAAGAAATTGTATGGTTTTTAAATCATTACAATCAGGAATATATTTGAGCAGTGAGGTGGCTTTATGGTTAAGAAAAACAGCACGAAGACGAAAGTGCAGCCTTATGAGATCGGAGAACTTGACCATTATCTTTTTGGGCAGGGAAATCATTATGAGATTTATAAAAAGATGGGTGCCCATGAGGTGACAAAGAACGGAAAAAGAGGAGTATATTTTGCGGTATGGGCTCCTCATGCAGTAAACGTTTCTGTAATTGGAGAGTTTAATGACTGGGATGAGACGAAAGATAAGATGAAGAGAGGAGAGCCTCTCGGAATATACACATGCTTCGTTCCGGAGGCGAAGAAAGGGGATTTGTATAAGTTCTGTATAGAGACACAGTCGGGTGAGAAGATATATAAAGCAGATCCATTTGCTAATTATGCAGAGCTCCGACCGGGAACAGCATCCAGAATTACAGACATTTCTAATCTGAACTGGTCAGACAGTAAGTGGATGACAGCTCGTGAGAAGTGGGATAACAAAGAAGAACCAGTGTCTATTTACGAAGTGCATATGGGTTCCTGGATGAGACATCCCGGAAGAGAAGATGAAGGATTCTATACATATCGTGAGTTTGCAGAAGCAATTACAAAGTATGTAAAAGAGATGGGATATACTCATGTTGAGTTGATGGGAATCGCAGAGCATCCGTTTGACGGTTCCTGGGGATATCAGGTAACCGGATATTATGCACCAACTGCACGCTATGGAACACCGGAAGATTTTGCATATATGGTAAATTATCTTCATAAGAATAATATCGGTGTTATTCTTGACTGGGTACCGGCGCATTTCCCGAAAGATGCACATGGTCTGGCAGATTTTGACGGAACACCGACATTCGAATATCCAGATCCGAGAAAGGGCGAGCATCCTGATTGGGGAACGAAGGTTTTCAATTATGAAAAACCGGAAGTTTCCAACTTCCTTCTGGCGAATGCATTGTTCTGGGTTGAACATTATCATGTAGACGGACTTCGTGTAGATGCAGTGGCATCTATGCTGTATCTGGACTACGGAAGAGAAGATGGACAGTGGATTCCGAATAAATTTGGCGGAAATGAGAATCTTGAGGCGATTGCATTCTTTAAACATCTGAATTCTGTAGTTTGCGGAAGAAATAAAGGCGTTATGATGATTGCAGAAGAGTCCACAGCATGGCCGAAGGTGACAGGATCTCCTGAGGATGATGGACTTGGATTTACTTTGAAGTGGAATATGGGATGGATGCATGACTTTACAGAATACATGAAACTGGATCCTTATTTCAGAAAGAATGCACATCATATGATGACATTTTCTATGGAATATGCATATTCAGAGAACTATATTCTTGTACTTTCTCATGATGAGGTTGTTCATCTGAAATGCTCCATGTTGAATAAGATGCCGGGAGAAGGCTTTGACAAATATGCCAATCTCAAGGCAGCATATGCATTTATGACAGGACATCCGGGAAAGAAGCTTCTTTTTATGGGACAGGAGTTTGCACAACTGCGTGAGTGGAGCGAGGAGAGAGAACTGGACTGGTTCCTTCTTTCAGAAGAACCACATCAGCAGATCCAGAACTGGTACAGAGATCTTCTGCATTTATATAAGAAGCATCCTGCACTGTATGAGCTGGATAATGATCCGGCCGGATTTGAATGGATCAATAAAGATGATATTTTCAGAAGTATCTTCAGTTTTGTCAGACATTCAAAGGGAAAGAAAAAGAATCTTTTATTTGTGTGCAACTTTACTCCGGTAGCAAGAGAAGATTACCGGGTTGGAGTGCCGACGAAGAGGCAGTGTAAGCTGGTACTGAACAGCGACGAGAAAGAGTATGGAG
>OMDC01000851.1_pt1 | contig 12178 bp, 11 predicted proteins | sample 1674201 | NCBI WGS metagenome assembly OMDC01 (sample SAMEA103958152, study PRJEB25191) | human gut metagenome | biome: human-associated habitat [ENVO:00009003]; feature: intestine environment [ENVO:2100002]; material: feces | place: Germany | collected 2013/2015 | reverse complement strand
GCGCCGTACAAAGTCAGACTGAACCAGTAAATGGGTTCGGTCTGCTTTGACGGCGCTTTTTTGCTGCCCGATTTCTTTGTACGGCGTTGAAAGTCCTTTCCCGGCTTGGCTCGGGAAGGGACTTTTTCCATGAAACGCCGCTTTGAACAATACATCTGCCGCTACCCGTGAGCTCCGAATTTTTGATTTCACCCAAATTCAAAAATTCAAAGGAGATCACGGCATGAAAACATTAAAGGAGTTCGATTACGACCTTTGGGCAATCGAGGAAAACGGAAGAAAGAGATATTTCGCCAGAATCAAAGCCACCGGAGAGGAAGCGGAGGTCAGTCTTGAGGTGATGCGGCTGCTGTTCCGTCAGGAAAAGCAGATGCGCCGGGAGTACGCAAAACAGCAGACCATCGGGCCGGTTCTGAGCCTTGACGCCATCCGCGACGGCGGAAGCATGGACGAGGCCGCATGGCTGCTGGATACGCGGCAGCGCATCGACTCCGAGGTGCTCACGGCAGAACTCACAGACGCATTCTGCAAAATGCTGACGGACAACCAGCGTTCGCTCTTTCGGGAATGCCTCATCGAGGGGAAAAGCCAGTCCGCATATGCTGCGGAGCACGGCATGACCAGGCAAAGCGTGCATGACGCAATCGCACTGATCCGCAAAAAAGCAAAAATATATTTTGCGTGATACCTGACAAAGGGCAAAAAAATGTCCATTGAAAGGTGAGAGGACAAATCTCACCGCAAGGGATACGGAGATTCAGTTTTCTCAGAGCCTTACGGCTCAGCGAACCTTGAAAACTGAATATCCAGGCATCAGGCACATTCCCAACGCTATGGGCTGAACCCCTGAGCCGCTTTCGTGAGTGCGCCACGACCTCGTCGGAGCGAGCTGCGTATCCTTCGCTTCCATGCAAAGCATGAAAGCTCAATCACTGCGCTGCTCCTCCTCTCCCATCAAAGTCCCTGACTTTGATGGGTACCCACATGAGCGAGCGATACAACTTACACGATAAAAGCCGGGCTGCTCCCGGTGGAGGCGACGACAGGTGTTGGGGACAATGATACTTCCGTAATTCGCGGCCCGGCCACAATGAAGGCGGGGAGGTTCGATTCCTATGGAGCGGTGCAGCACACCGCCGTCTGATGCTCTCCCTGCTCTCGGGGCGTCGAGGACAAATTGAGAGCGTACATACCCGAAAAACCACAATGACAAAAGACAAGGAGACGCAATATGAACGCACAGGACAGATACAACAGCGAGAGATATCCGGACATGACCTGCTTTCTCGCTTTGAGGAATATCGAAAGAAACGAAAGAAAGGAACGGAGATACCGCATGAAGGAAAACTGGATTTACCGCAGGGGCGACGTGTACCTTGCCAACCTCGACCCCTACATAGGCTCCGAGCAGGGCGGCACCCGCCCTGTGGTCGTCCTGCAAAACAACACCGGCAACTACTACTGCCCCACGCTGATCGTCGCGCCCATCACATCCAAGTCCGAAAAAAAGCCGTCCCAACCTACCCATTACTATGCCGAACACATCCGTGGGCTGGAGCTTCCCGGTATGGTGCTGCTGGAGCAGATCAAGACCATCGACAAGCGGCGCGTGAAGAAGTACCTGGGCAGGATGACCCGGCAGCAGATGGACGAGATCGGAGAAGCCATCGAGGAAGCCCTCGGGCTGTACGTCCCCGAAGAAATGGAGGCTCCGTAATGAATCCCGTACTGACCATCGACCCGGAGTTCGAGGCGAAATGCCCGCCGCTGACCGAGGACGAGCTTTCCCAGCTGGAAGAAAACATCTTAGAGGAAGGGCTTGTGCTCATGCCCCTCATCGTCTGGAACGATACGATTGTAGACGGTCACAACCGCTACCGCATCGCGCAGGCGCATCCGGGCATTGAGTTCCGCACCCATGAAAAGCAGTTCAGCAACCGCTACGAAGCCCTTTCCTGGATTTGCAAGAATCAGCTTGGGCGGCGCAACCTTACGCCGCAGCAGAAGAAATATCTCATAGGCGAACGGTATGACGCTGAGAAAAAAGCACACGGCGGAGACCGTAAAAGTGGGCAGGTAAAATCAACGGTTCAAAACGAACCGTTGATTTCTTCACACATGACACGTGCTCAAATAGCTGAGGATACAAAAACGAGCGAGAGCTATGTTATGCGGGCAGACCTATACGCCAAAGGCGTCAATGCCGCCGAGGAAGTCCTCCCCGGCATCAAGAACGACCTGCTGCTGGGTAAATACAAGCCCAGGGAGACCGATGTTGCAGCTATCGCCAAGGCTGCCCCCGAGGAGCGCCGGGAAAAAGCGGAGCAGCTCAGGGTGATCCCGGAAAAGAAGCCCAAAGCAGATAAGGAAACTGCCCGGAGCGGCACAAAGCGCCGGCAAGAGGTTTATGCGACTATCGACAAAAGCTACGAGGATATGAAGGACTCCAAGCGCGTCACGGAGGATTCGGCACTGGTAAGCCTGCGCTATACGGCGCGGAATATGGTCGAGACATGCGACGTGCTTTTTACGAACTTCCCCGGTCTATTGGAAAAGCCGGACTACAAAGATCAGGTCATTGAAATCATGCAGGAGCCAAAACAATACATTCTCAAATTGGAAGGAGAAACAGACAATGAACAGCATTAAGACACTCTACAAGCTGATGGAGGTCAGCAGCCGGGATTTGGAGATTCCCGATGCGTACCAGCGCAAGCTGAACACCGAGCGTGTGGCAAAGATCGTGGCCGGGTTCAATGAGCGTATCGCCAACGAACCGAAGGTTAGCTTTCGTGACGGTCACTATTATGTGTTTGACGGGCAACATACTATTGTGGCGCGCAAGCACATGAACGGCAACAACGACCTGCCGATCCTCTGTAAGGTGTACTACGGTATGACAGAGGCTGATGAAGCTCTGCTATTTGCCATGCAGACCGGCTACTCCGCAGCCCTGACCCCCAGCGCCAGGCTCCGCGCCAATCTTCGCGGCGAGGATAAGGCGTCGGGCGAGTTCTATGCCGCCACCGAGGAAGCGGGGCTGCATGTGGGCTTTGAGCGGGGCGGTGGTACGGGACGCATCCTCTGCATCAACACCGCCTTTACGGAGTTCAAGCGCGTCGGCGCAGAGGTTTACAAGGAAGCGCTGACCATCCTGTTGGAAGCCTGGGGCGGCGACCCCGATTCCCTGAGAGCGGAAATCATTCAGGGAATCGTCCATTTCGTGGAGCTGTACCACGGCGAGTACGACCGGGAGCGGCTCATTTACAGTCTCCGCGCCTACGAGCCCAAGTTTGTTTACGCGGCGGGCAAGGCGGAAAAGGAGCTGCGGGGCGTAAAGCGCTACGTCAACCTGTTCTACCGCATCTACAACGGCAGGCGCAAGCATTCGACCCTTCCCATGAAGTTCTAAGGGAAGGCAGACCGCAAGAGAAATCGTGCGGTCATTTACATACAAAAACAACGCATAGGAATGGAGGTGCGAAACATGAACTCTGAAACCACTACCACGCTATCCCAGCGTGATGCTTACAAGCTAATGCTGAAAGAGTATCCGGATGTCATGGATATCGCTCAGATGTGCCAGATACTTGATGTCAGCACGAAAACGGGGTATCGACTGATACGAGAAGGCAAAATCTGCTGCATAAAAGTAGGTCGCGCCTACCGTATCCCCAAAGCACATCTTTTTACCTACTTATGCATCGGCTGTTGACTGCATGGAGAAATAAATCCGATTGGCGGCATCCTTTCCGCATCAGTTCGAATGATTTATACTGTTCTCAGGTCAACGGCAGGTGTTGCCCACAACAAGAGAGGAGGATATCTTATTATGGTGGCAGGACACCTTCGTGAGAAAAAGGGCTATTTTTATGCCGTACTAAACTACACAGACGCACACGGAAACCGCAAAACAAAGTGGATCGCAACAGGGCTTGCGGTCAAAGGCAACAAGAAACGCGCCGAGGCGTTCTTACAGGAGCAGCGGCGCAGTTTCCAGGAAGATGTGCCGATTACAGGAGACGTTCTTTTTGCAGACTTCATGGAACAATGGCTTACGGTAATAAAGAGTTCCGTGGCGGTGACAACTTTCGCCTCATACTCCAATATGGTCAAAAAAGTAATCATGCCGTATTTCAGAGAACGGCAGATTGCATTGCAGGAGCTGTCGGCAAAACACATCCAGGATTTTTACCTGAAGGAACTGGAACGTGTGAGCGCGTCCTCGGTTATTCATTATCACGCAAACATCCACAAGGCGTTGAAGTATGCTGTCAAGCTCGACCTAATCTCCAGTAATCCTGCCGATAAGATCGAAAGACCAAAGAAGGAGCGTTTTATGGCAAACTTTTACGATGCCGATGAAGTGAACAGGCTTTTTGAAATCTCCAAAGGCACCAAACTTGAAATCCCCATTCTCTTTGGTGCTTTCTATGGGATGCGGCGCAGCGAGACCCTCGGTATGAAATGGGATGCCATCGACTTTGAGCGCGACACAATCACCATCCGGCATACGCTTACAACCGTTGCCCTTGATGGAAAGCGTATTACGGTCGCAGAAGATCGGACGAAAAATAAGTCCAGCATGAGAACGCTGCCACTGGTTCCTTTCGTAAAGGAACGGCTTCTGGAGCTTAAAGCAGAACAGGAGGAAAACCGGCGTTTATGCGGGCGATCCTATGTGAAAGATTACACGGGCTATGTGTGTATCAATGAAATCGGAGATATCATCAAGCCTAATTATGTTTCCTGCGGATTCCCGAAGCTTCTGGAGGAACACGGATTGCGCAGAGTGCGCTATCACGATTTGAGACATAGCTGCGCCTCGCTGCTTCTCGCCAACGGCGTTCCGATGAAGCAGATTCAAGAATGGCTCGGGCACAGCGACTTCTCAACTACGGCAAACATTTACGCACACCTTGAGTACAGTTCAAAAGTTATCTCCGCAGATGCAATGCTTGCTGGCTTAGGGATAGGAAACCGGGAATAAAAAAGAGAAGCCGGCAAAACCGGCTTCTCAGGTTGGCGGAGGGTTAGGGATTCGAACCCTAGGTGCCTTGCGGCACACGACTTTTCGAGAGTCGCACCTTCGACCACTCGGACAACCCTCCAAGTTGTATCTTCACCCAATCCGCTTTGGAAAATGGGGAGAACTGATGGGGAGAACTCAAAGATTTTTTCGTTTTCGAACCCTCGAAAACCTGCATAAATCAAGACTTTTTCGGGTGGAGCGTTCCACGAAGCGATTCCGATTTCGAGTCAGGGCCGTTATGACCACTTCGATACCTGTCCGTATTTTTAACGGCTATGATATTTTAGCAAATGTGCCGGGCTTTGTCAAGCGGATTTGCAATTTGCCGTGAATTTTATTTGCGCATTTGCGGTATGATACTTGTGCTACGATGAAATGACCCCACCCGTTTTGGCGGGTGGGGCTTTGTGCTGTGGATTTTAGAAAGTGACTTTTACAGTCTTTATCTCGAAGGGCTTGAATCTGAGCGAGACTGTGCTGCCGCTGACTTCGAGCTGCTCCTCGTTTTCTTCGAGCAGGTTGCAGGCATATACGCTCTTCGGGGCGCGGTCGAAGGTGTAGACGCAGTCGGTCGTCTTGTTCCATGTCTCGTATGCGCGGATGACGACATCGTCGCTGTCCTCAGCCTTCTTGACGGTCTCGATGATGACATTGTCCTTGTCGGTGCTCACGAGCGAGTAGCTGTCGTGAGCCGCCTTGCCGCTGACGCAGTAGAGCGGCAGGTTGAGCGAATAACCCTGGTTGACAACATCGGAGGTGTCGACCGAGCCCGCGTGCGGGTAGATGGAGTAGGTGAAGCGGTGAACTTCTCTGTCCTGCTCGCTGTTCGGGTTGACCGCGCAGCGCAGGAGGCTCGTTCTGATGTGACCGTCCTTTATGTCGTGACCGTACTTGCAGTCGTTGAGGACGGAGAGACCGAAGCTGTTGTCGCTGAGATCCACCCACTTGTGACCGACGACTTCAAACTGCGCGAAATCCCAGAGCGTGTTGCGGTGGGTCGGACGCTTGTAGTTGCCGAACTGGATGTCGTAGGTGGCCTGAGTCGCGTTGACATCAACGGGGAAGTCCGCCTTGAGAAGTATCTTCTTCTCTTTCCAGTCGACCGTGTAGTCAACGTCGATGCGCGGCAGGTCTGCGTAGAAGATGAAGCTCTGATCAATGGTCGAGGAGAGGAACTTGCGCGTGACCTTTATGACCGTGCGGACGGGTCCGCTCTCGGTCACATCGACTGCGCTGACATCGTTTATCTCGGTGTACTTCTGATCAAAATAGACCTTGATATCCCATGCCTCGTGGTTGAACGGTCTGTCGTCATAGGCATAAATTTTGTTGAGAACTTCGCCCTCGGGCGCGACTGCTCTGCCGGTCGCCTTATGAATGAGCGACGCGATGTTCATGTCCTTGTCGAACTTGACGGTGAAGAACTTGTTCTCTATAGTCTTGTTCTCGACCTTGACGGTGTTCTCGCCCTGCTCGCCGCCGTGAACAATACTGAAGGTCTTGTATCCCTTTGCGGGCACGCCCTTTGCGAAGAACACAAGGCGTCCGTCGGCTGATTTCTGCCACGGCATGACGTTGCCGTCTGCATCGACTATCGAGAAATGCTCGTCAGCGGGCATATCGGTGATAACGACATCGTCGCGCTCTGCGCCGAAGGTGTTGAAAACGGTCAGGGCGCTGCCGTCCGGAGTGCAGACTATCTTGCCGAGAGTGTCGGCTATCTCAGCTTTACCCTCGGAGATGAGCTTGTCGTACTGCTCCTTGGAATCCTCGTAGACTTCTTTTATCGAAGAGCCGGGGATTATATCATGGAACTGGTTGAGGAGTATTATCTTCCATCCGTCATTGATGAACTGGCGGGGATATGACGCGATGCCGTTTGAGTCGGCGATGGCGCAGATAGTCTCCATATCGTGATAGAGCAGCTCGCTCTTTCTGTTGTAGCGCTTGTTTCTGCCCTGCGAGGTCAGGGTGCCGCGGTGGAACTCGAGATAGAGCTCACCCGCCCATTTGGGCAGCCTGCGCGAACCCTTGACTTCCTTTTCGAGGTCGTGATAGAAGTCTATTGCAAATTCCTGCTTGACCTTCGGGCAGCCGGGTATGCCCTTTGCCATGCGGTGACCCATTTCGAGCATATCGCGGGTCGGTCCACCGCCGCCGTCTCCGTGGCCGAAGGTGCAGAGATACTCTTTGTTGAGATCCTTCTGCGAATACCTGTGCCAGCCGCCGAGGATGTGCTCGGGGTTGAGATAGGCGTTGTATGTTGTCTGCCAGCAGTCTCCCTCGTCGAAGCAGTCGGTGCTCGGCGAGAAGTGAGAGAGAATCTCCGTGCCGTCGATGCCCTTCCACATGAATGTGTCATAGGGCACTTTGTTGAACTCGTTCCAGGATATCTTTGTGGTCATGAAGTAGTTGATGCCGGCCTTCTTCATAATCTGCGGGAGCGCCGCGCTGTAGCCGAAAACATCGGGGAGCCACATTATCTTATTGTCAACGCCGAATTCGTCCTTGAAGAAGCGCTTGCCGACCAGGAACTGGCGGACAAGGGATTCGCCGGAGGTGACGTTGGTGTCCGACTCGACCCACATGCTGCCCTCGACTTCCCAGCGCCCTGCGGCGATCATCTTCTTGATGCCCTCATAGACCTCGGGATAGTCCTCCTTGACAAAGGCGTAGAGCTGAGCCTGCGAGGACATGAACTTGTATTCGGGATATTCCTCCATGAGCTTGAGGACGGTCGCAAAGGAGCGGCCGGCCTTCTCTCTTGTCTGGCGGAGTCTCCAGAGCCATGCGACATCGATATGCGTGTGACCGATGCAGCAGGCGGTCGCGTCCATGGCGTCTTTTGAATATATCTCCCTGTCGAGCAGGTCGATTGCCGCCTCGGCGGAGGCAGCGAATGTATCGTAATCAGCGGTGTTGAAATCGATAAGATTGACGGCGTCGTTGAGCGCCTTGACTATATCGATGCGCGGAAGATCGTCCGCGTCATAGAGGGACGCGACTTTGAGCGGGGTTTTGAGATCGAAGATGAGGCGGTTGACAAGGTCATCGACGACCTTGAGGCGCGCGCCCATTCTGAGCTTGCCCTTGAATTCCCATGCGTCCGAATATGCGTTGAGGCAGCAGTCGAATTCTTCGCCGCCCTTGGCGCAGTCGAGCAGGCGTATCTCGCTGTGGTTCGAGTCGCCGCCCTGGCGCAGCTCGCCGTTGAAGTACATGATGAACTGCGGGTTGCTGCGATTCCACGGGCCGCTTGCGGAGGGGGTCAGCTGATAGACCACGGGTCTGCCGGCAAAACGCTCGGGAACTGTGAAGCTGTGGCGGAACCACGCGTAGTCTTCTTTATAGCCCCAGTAGTCGTTCTCCGAGTCGAAATCCGTCCATTCGCCCTCGTCGATCTGTGAAAATTTGTACTGCCCGTCGCGGAATTTGAAGCCGCCGAGCGTCTCGCTGTCGGGGTAGAGATATTCATTCTCAAGGTCCTCAATGACCTTGTAGACCCTTCTGGCGAGCATGAAGCGCTCGGAGTTCTTGTCCGTGAAGCGGATGTCTACATGACTCATTTGATTGCTCCTTTCGGAAAATTCTTTGATTTATCCGTCAAAATAATTTTAACTTGCGGTACATGACAATTATATATTATTGCCGCGGGGGTTACAATAGATTTTTAGTTATTTTGCCAAAAGATTTGAGCCGCAAAACAAAAAAGCCCCGCAGACGAGTGCGGAGCTTTCTCTATATTATTTATGCCTGATTGTTGCGAATCATGTTGAGGATATTGTCGAGATTCGTTGTGCCCTTGAAGAACTGCTTGAGCTCCTTGAGGGACTGCAGGAAGTTGGGGTTCCAATCCGAGCGGGGAGCGGGTTTTATTCCCATCTCTTCGAGCATCGGTCGCAGAGCTTCAAAGCGCTCCTCAAAGCTTTCGCAGTCCATATTCTCTCTCTTTGTCCAGCCGGCCTCGGCAACAGCCCAGAAGCGCGGGAAGCACATATACGAGAGCCTGTCAAAGTCGCGGACATACTCCGTCCAAATCGGGCACTCGACGCCGTAGACATTCTTCTTGCCCGCCTCGGTCAGTCCCTTTATATACGGGTCGAGGCTGTAGGTCTTTTTGAGCGAGGTCATGCCGTAGGGGTAGTCGCAGTAGTAATAGTAAAACTCGGAGACTATCATCTTTCCGCCCTTGTTCGCGAACTCGACGGAGCGGTCTTTTTTGTCCATCCAGCGCTGAACTATAATATCGTTGGGCATCATGCCGCTGTTGAGACTCTCGTTCCAGACTATAGCTGTCTTGTCGTGCTTTTTGAGGAAGTCAACAGCCTGGAGAACGAACCAGCCCTGAAGCTCCTCTTCGTCCTTGAGACCCAGTTCTTTCATGCGCGCCTGGCATTTCGGGCAGTTCTTCCAGCGAACCTTGGGCGCTTCGTCGCCGCCGATGTGAAAATATCTGCCGGGGAAGAGCTCGATCATCTCGCCGAGCACGTCAAAGACGAGCTTCAGCGAATCGTCGTTTCCGGCGCAGAGGATATCATCAAAGATGCCCTGCTTCGTGCCGACCTCGAGGGGCTTGCCCTTGCAGGAGAGCTCGGGATAGGCGGCGAGCACGGAGAGCGTGTGTCCGGGCATATCGAACTCGGGGATAACTTCAATATAGTTGTCGTCGGCATATGCGACAATTTCGCGGATCTCATCCTTTGTGAAATATCCGGAATATTCCTCTGCGAAGTGGTACTGGCCGAAATCCGAGCTGCGGCGGCGGGAGCCGACTGTGATGAGCTCGGGGTGGCTGTCAATTTCAACGCGCCAGCCTTGGTCGTCGGTCAGATGCCAGTGCATGGTGTTCATTTTGACGAGTGCGGCGGCGTCGATGAGCTTTTTGATGTTCTCGACCGTCGTCATGTGGCGCGCACAGTCGAGCATGAATGCGCGGTATTCAAACGCGGGCGCGTCCTCGATTCTCACGCACGGGCAGATATCGAGCTGCTTTAGCTGCTTCAATGTCTGGCTCGCATAGAAGGCTCCGCGCTCGCCGCCGGCGGTGGCTTCTACACCGTTTTCGGTCACTTCGAGCACATAGCCCTCTTCGGGCAGTTTGTCTGTCAGACGCGCGGAAAAGCTTTCGGAATCGATGTTTTCCATCTTGACGCTTCCGCCGAGATAGTCGATTTTGTTGGGATTGGGAATAATATTGAGCTGCTTCATTTTCTTTTCCTCCGAAGGGCTTTTATCAAGGGTCAGTATACAATAAACGCAATTCAAAAGCAAGGCGAAATTCAGCTTTCGGGCTTTTCTTCGGGTTCTTTATGCTCGCTGTGCTCGTTTTTGCTCTTCTCGGCTCTGCACGCCTCGGCGCACATCTCCTCCTGCTTTTCGAGCGTTATCTGCTTCATTGTGTTTTCGTCTATCTTCATCAGCTTCATCAGTATTGCCTGACGGGCGAGTATACGGTTCATCTTGCCGTGGATATCTTCGATCATTATCTCGGTTTTGAGATTGACCTTGTAGTCGTTCTCGGCGCGGCGGCGATCCTTTTCCTCCTGGCGGTTCTGACTCATCATTATCAGCGGAGCCTGCAGCGCGGCGACACATGAGAGCACTAAGTTGAGCAGTATGAACGGATAGGGGTCAAACGCGCGCTTGGCGAGTATAACATTGCCGACCATCCAGAGTATCAGCAGGGCGGAGAACGAGAATATGAACGCCCAGCTGCCGGCAAACTTCGCGATTTTATCCGCGGCGCGCTGACCGAATGTGTATTTCTCCTTGTCGGGGTTTGCCGATATCCTGCTGTCTGCAAGCAGGGATATGATATCCTCGTTGCTCATGTCGTGCTTGACATCGCTGATTATTTCGTTGACAAGTTTCTTGTTCTCTTTCATCTGGCACACTCCCTTGAAATCATCTGTATACTATTTTAACATAAGACGCAAGGATTTTCTATAGCTATATTTGCGTTTGCCAAGCGGCGGTGGTATACTGTGTGCAGACATAATTCAGTCTTATGCGCAGATAATATATAAAAAGGAGAGAAGAAAAATGAAAGAGCTCATGAAAAATATTTCAAAATCCGAGGTTCTGACTCTGAGAGATCAGGTGCTCTGTCAGCCCGGGCAGGTGGTCAGCAAGACCCTCGCCCAGAACGACGCGCTGAGCATAACGCTCTTCGCTTTTGACAAGGACGAGGAGATAAGCACCCACGCCTCCGGCGGCGACGCATTTGTCACCTGCCTCGAGGGAGTCGGAAAAATAACGATAGACGGCGTTGACTACGAGCTGCACGAGGGCGAGAGCATAGTCATGCCCGCCGGACACCCGCACGAGGTCTACGGCAAAGAGCAGTTCAAGATGCTGCTCGTTGTGGTGTTTTGAAGATAAAATAAAAATCAGGTGGTTCTGATTGAATCGGAATCACCTGATTTTGTTATATAACGCACCTTATGATTTATTGTTTTTGTTAAATTCTGCAATTGTTTGATGTATTATTTCAATTTGGCGGTCGGTCAAACCGGAGACATCAATAGTTTTGCCCCTTTCGATGCCGAGTAAGAAATCTGTTGATACGCCGAAGTACTTTGAAAAGCGGGTAAGAACATCAAGAGAGGGATATCCCATGCCGGTTTCATATTTGCTGATGACAGCTTTTGAAATTCCAATGTGCGAGCCGAGCTCACTCTGTGTTAAACCGTGCGATTCACGAAGTCTTTTTAGTGTTTCACCAAAATCATAGTAACTCAACAGATCACCACCTACTGAGTTATTTTAACTTATAGTCGGTCAACTATTCATATACATATGTCAACTTTTAGTTGACTAAGCGTGATTTATATGTTATCATATGAAAAAACGAGGAGGTTAATGATATGAATAAGAACTGTCCGATATGTGGTGCGAGTATGAATGAAAATGCCAAGTTTTGTCCTTCGTGTGGAGCAGACACATCAAGTGATAAGCAAAGTTCGATGGCGTGTCCTAAATGCGGAAGCACAAACACATCAATACAATTTGTCCAAACAGGCGGTAAAACGCGAAAAAGAGGCAGAGGAATTATGTGGGAAATAGGACGAGCGTTTCTCATAATCTGTACATGCGGTTTATGGTTGCTTGTCGGAAAAAGCAAGGGCAAATCTAAGACCAAATTTA
>OMDC01000844.1_pt1 | contig 12247 bp, 15 predicted proteins | sample 1674201 | NCBI WGS metagenome assembly OMDC01 (sample SAMEA103958152, study PRJEB25191) | human gut metagenome | biome: human-associated habitat [ENVO:00009003]; feature: intestine environment [ENVO:2100002]; material: feces | place: Germany | collected 2013/2015 | reverse complement strand
GTACACAAGGCACCCATTTTTAACATTTCCCAACATATATTTAACAGTTGCTAACACACTTTGGCACGCTTTTTGCTGTGCCACAAAAACCGAATCTTTTAATTATCTTTAACACTGTTAAACTTTCATAAAAATAATGTTTCACGTGGAACGGTGGCAAAGTGAATGTTTCACGTGGAACAAACAGTTGGATGCACAAAACTGTTTCACGTGGAACAAGAAGTGTTAACAACAGTTAATTTATTTCTTTAATACTTTTTAACTAAAATAATTTGGTGGTTTAATAGATTTGGCGTATCTTTGCACCGTGATTTAGAAACAATATAAGTTTAACAATTTAAATTAGGTAAGTTATGAACGAAAATTTTAACGAAACAGTTTTCAACTGCATCAAAAGTGTTAACGCTTTGATGACTTCAAACGAAGTTGCTAAAGACGACAAAGCAGTTATCAAGTTGAACCGCTTTAAGAAATGGTTGAACGATTTTGCGGCTGCAAACGGTTTGAATGAAGTAAAGTAACAACAGAAGTTTAACGTTTTAAAAAGATTAAGTTATGGCTAAAGGTTTTAGTTTTGCAGGTAAGTTCAATAAAACAAGTTTCAGTATTGATACAACCGATTTTCCGTTTGTAAAGTTGACCGACATTTTCAACAGCGAGAATGAGGGTGGCGGTGATGTAGTTCACCCTATAAATGGTTTGTACGTTCACAAATCACAGTTGGGGGATTCGCCTGTTATTATTGACGCAGAAAACAAGCGTTTGGTGAACTTACCACAGTTCACAGGTGACACGATTCGTGAGATTCTCGCAGATAGTGAGGCGGTTGACGCTATTAAAGCCAACAAAGTTGGTTACACGATTTACGAATATGAATCGCACGCAAAGAAATGTTATGGTATAACTTTCGTTGATAAGTAGTTTTTCGTAGGGTAAAGGGTGGATAACGTGACGGGGTAAACAGTAACTTTGTTTATTGTTACCCCGTTTTTTGTTTCATTTTAAAACTGTAATAATATGGCAAAATTGAATCCTATAGGTTTTTCAAAAAGAACGTTTGCATCAACTTCTAAAATACACGTTGACAAACAGATAATGGATGCAATAGAATCACGTGGCTATTTACGCAAAGAAATCGCACGTGTATTTCAACAGGCTAATAGACGTATTCAGAACGTGGAAAAAACGGGTTTAGTTTCGCCTGCAGTTGTTGCGTTGAACAAAGGTGACATCAAAGGTTTTGCAAAATTTTCAATGAAACACGATTGGAACGATTTAAAAATCGAATATTCTAAAGCGGTTTCTTTTTTGCAACAACCGACATCAACGGCAAGCGGTACACGTGAGTACTCAAATCACTTAAAGAAGTTTTATGACTTAAACGATAAAGAATTTAAGTTGATGCAAGACAAATTAATGGGTAAAATTGCAAGTGTTTCTGACGAAAGATTTTTGGAACAATACTTAATGCAATATAAAGACTTTACAGGTGAACTTGAACAGGAATCCCGTGACGTGTCCGACCAAATAGAAGACGATGCGGTTAGAATAGAAAATGCGTTGGATGATGCAATAGACCAAATAGCCCACAGTGGAACAGCAGAAGCATACGTGAATGACGTTGACGAATTTAAAACGGATGAACCGTTAAAAAAGATATTGCAAGAATTTGAAAAATTTGGTTTATAATGAAAAAGATACCCTTTGAACTACAAACAGAAGTTTTCACGCCAAAAGATATTGCAAAGGTTTTATCTTTGGCGGTGAACGAAAAGAATTTTACAGGCAATAATAAGGGCGAAAAGTTCCTTAATGTGCCTGTATCTTTCGATATAGAAACAACTTCATTTTATCGTGATGCGGATGGCGAAACATACAGTTATGAACGTTATATGAAATTAGGTGGCAAACAAACCAAAATGGAAAAATGTTCTTTAATGTATGTGTGGCAATTTGGAATAAACGGTTTTTGCATATTGGGTAGAACGTGGGATGAGTTTTTGCAGATGTTAGCCGAAATCGTGGCTATATTGGAACTTTGCCCGAAAAAGCGTATTATTATATACGTGCATAATTTAGCTTATGAATTTCAGTTTTTCCGTGAATTGTTAGATTGGGAAAAAGTCTTTTCTATAGACCTAAGAAAACCTATTTACGGAATAACTAAAACGGGTTTAGAGTTCCGATGCAGTTACTTACTTTCGGGTTATTCTTTGGCGAAATTGGGTGAACAACTTCACAAATATAAATGTGAAAAGTTAGTCGGGGATTTAGATTATTCCCTGTTGCGTCACAGCGAAACACCGTTGACCCAAAAAGAAATCGGTTACTGTTTGAACGACATAAAAGTTGTTATGTGCTATATACAGGAATTAATAGAAGAATATAAAGGAATAACACGTTTACCGATTACAAAAACGGGGTTTGTACGCAAGTATTGCCGTTCTGTATGCTTTAAAACAACTGACGAAACGGGGAAAACGATTCCGAACTTTAAATATATTGATAAGATTCATTCTTTGAATATTACAGGTTTAGAAGAGTTTTCTATGCTGCAAAGGGCGTTTAGTGGTGGTTTCACGCACGCCAACGCAAAATATACTGACGAAGTAATTGAAAACGTAGATAGTTACGATTTTACTAGCAGTTACCCTTATGTTATGGTGTCGGAAAAATTCCCTATGAGCACAGGCGTTTTCGTTCCTGTAAAGTCTATGAAACAATTTGAGTTTATGACTAGCAAATTTTGTTGCGTGTTCGATGTAGAAATCACAAACATTTTTGCGAAATCAGAAAACGAAAACCCTATATCGGTTAGTAAATGTTTCGTCAAAGAAAACGTTTCAGAAAATAACGGTAGATTGGTTTGTGCAAAGAAAATATGTATGACGATTACCGAAATAGATTACAAAGTGTTTTCGCAGTTTTACACGTGGGAACAAATAAGAATCGGGCGAATGATTTGTTACCGCAAAGAATATTTGCCGACCGAATTTGTGGAATCAATTTTGCACCTGTATGAAATGAAGACGAAACTTAAAGGTGTAAAGGGTAAAGAAGTGGAATATCTGAATAGCAAAGAAATGCTTAATAGTTGTTACGGTATGTGTGTTACAAACCCGTTGCGTGATGAGATTCTATGTGACGGTGAAACGTGGGATGTGGAACACCTTACAGGCGAAAAGCAATTAGAAATGCTCAATAAATACAACGATAGCAAAAACCGCTTTTTATTTTACCCGTGGGGTATATACGTTACCGCTTATGCAAGAAGAAACTTGTTCACGGGTATTTCTGAATGCGGTGACGATTACATATACAGCGACACCGATTCAGTTAAAATAATGAACGGGGATGCCCACAAAGATTATTTCAAAGCATACAACGATTTGGCGCAACAGAAATTGCGTGCCGCCTGTAAGCATCATAAAATCCCCTTTGAAAAAGTTGAACCCGTAACAATAAAGGGAATCGCAAAACCTTTGGGCGTGTGGGACTATGAGGGTAGATATACACGTTTTAAAACGTTGGGCGCAAAACGATATATGATTGAAGAAGAAAAAGCCCTTACAGTAAACGGGAAAAATTATAATTACTCTATGACCGTTTCGGGCGTTAACAAGAAATCAGCTATCCCCTATATGGTGGAAACGTTCGGTGAAAATGGCGTGTTCGATGCGTTTACTAACTATCTAGATATTCCACCGAGTGCAACAGGTAAAAACATTCACACGTATATAGATTACGAACAAACGGGAACGATAAAAGACTATAAGGGAAACGTTTCAAGTTATGATACGACCACAGGGGTACACTTAGAACCAACGGGGTACACTTTAAGTCTTTCAGTTCTTTATATAAATTATTTAATGGGAATAAGATTAAAAAAGGAATAATATGAAACAGAAAAAAGAAAAAGTGGAAACACCGAAATTTTACACGTTGAATCGTATTTTATCAAAAAATGCAGATTATAACGTGATTTTCGGTGAACGTTCCAACGGTAAGACTTATGCAACGTTGTTGTACGGTATCAAAGAATATCTGAAAACAGGTAAACAAATGGCGTACATCAGAAGATGGCGTGAGGATTTGAGGGGTAAACGTGCCGAAAGTTTGTTTGCAAATCACGTGGCAAATGGCGTGATACAGGATTTAACGGATGGCAAGTTTAACGAAGTGTTTTACGTTTCGGGTAAATGGTTTCTTTCGTTCTATGATGCAGAAACGAAAAAACGTGTGCCCGAAAACACACCGTTCTGTTATGGTTTTTGTCTTTCAGAACAGGAACACGAAAAGTCTAGCAGTTACCCGAACATAACTACTATTGTTTTCGATGAGTTCCTTACAAGACGTTATTATTTGCCCGATGAGTTTATGCTATATATGAACCTGTTGAGCACAATAATTCGTCAAAGAAATGATGTTAAAGTCTTTATGTTAGGTAATACCGTGAATCAGTTTTGCCCGTATTTTACCGAAATGGGATTGAAACAGGTGCGAGTGATGGAACAGGGCACAATAGATATTTATAAGTTCGGTGAACACGGTGCAACGGTGGCGGTTGAATATTGCAGTACTGTTGTCAAACAGAAAGCGAGTAACAAATATTTCTGTTTCGACAACCAAAATTTGCAGATGATTACGGGCGGTAAATGGGAACTAGCAGTATATCCGCACCTACCTGTAAAATATAAACCGAGTGACGTGTTGTTTGTCTTCTATATTCAGTTTAACGAAATGACGTTACAGGGTAACGTGATACAGGTTGAGGACAAAGAAAACGGTGTGAATAATTTCATTTACATTCATAACAAAACAACACCGATTAAGGACACGGACAATAGTTTGATTTATTCGTTGCAGATGAACGGCAAACCGAACTACAAACGAAAGTTGTTGAGTACTGCAACGTATATAGAATCACAGATAACTAAATATTTCGCAACGGATAAGGTGTTTTATCAAAGTAACGAAATTGGCGAAATCGTTCGTAACTATTTAATGGCGAGTGCTCGCAGTAACATTATTACTTAATGACTGTTAACAGGGGTTAAAAATGTTTCACGTGAAACAATTTTTCCCCTGTTTATTTGGTGAAACCAAATAAAGTTATTATCTTTGCAGCATCAAATAACAAAGTTAAAAAATGCTATATGGATGCAAACGGAATAATTTCGCTTATTAGTAACGTTGGTTTTCCTGTTGCGGTGTGCATCGCACTTTTCTTCTATATGGAAAAACAGAACGAACGCCACGAAAACGAAACCGACAAACTGAATGAAACAGTACAAAGTAACACAAAGGTGCTCACAGAACTTTGCACCTTAATTAAAACTTTAATTAAGTGATGGAAAAAGAAAATTTATATAACAGGTTTCAAACAGAAGTTAAAAACAAAGATACAGCATTATTCACATTTATGCAACGTGTTCTTTGTATGACTTCAAAAATGTTTGTTTACACGGGCACACCCGAAACGATTCCACCTGTTGAACTTGAAAAGATTCTACAAACAACGGGTAACGTTGGTATTGCAGAAGTTGACGGGAATCTGTATGCGTTACAGGGTACACGGGGTGGCGAGTGTGATGCCTATTATCACGGCAAAGATTACGTGGTGGCTAACCCGTGGTTAAATTTGAACAAGACGTTCAAGATTGATGAGGATATTGTAGTTATCAATAACACACCGTTTGCGGATTCGCTTATGCCTATTATCGGCAAATATGGTGTACTTTACACGGATGCCACAATAACACTTAATTTGGCTAGCATATTGACCCGTATCACTATGTTAATTTCTGCTAGTGATGATAAGACCAAACAAAGCGCAGAATCATTCTTACAGAAGATTTTGAACGGTGATTTTTCTGTAATCGGTGAAAATGCCTTTTTCAAAGGTGTAAACTTACAGACCCCACCGACACAGGGAAACCAACAAATCGGGCAATTAATTGAACTTTTGCAGTACTACAAAGCATCAATGTTCAACGATTTAGGTTTGAATGCAAACTATAATATGAAACGTGAACGATTGAACACGCAAGAAGTTTCTATGAATATTGATGCGTTGATGCCGTTCGTTGATTCAATGTTAACGGAACGTGTTGAGGGTGTGAAACGTGTTAACGAAATGTTCGGCACAGAGATTTCGGTAACTTTGGGGTCAAGTTGGAAAATCGAACACGAAAATTATTTGTCGTTGCTCAAAGCAACAGAAGACGGGCACGACCACACCGATAATGAAGACGTTGACCCTGTAACGGAAAACGAAACAGAAGAAACGCAAGAAACAGAAGAAACGGAAACAGAAACAGAAGAAACAGAAGAAACAGAAGAAACAGAAACAGAAACAGAAGAAACGCAAGAAACAGAAGAAACAGAAGAAAAAGAAAACAAAGATGAAAATTAATGAACTTTTTACAACTGAAAACGGTTTATTTGATAAAATCTTTAAACCCCTGTTTCCTGTTTTGTATGAATCAATATTCGGGAATGACGACCCGAAAATAATTGATATTGATTTTCGTTTCAAATATGGAAACAGAACTTTGTGTGATGCCGTTACAAATGAAACTGCAAATGATATTGTCAAAGGTATTATTACAGTAAAGTTTGACGAATGGCAAAAACAGATTCAAGTGTTTAATAAAGAATATGACGTGTTGAACCCTGTAACGTCTAAGACAACGGAAACAACAAGTAACACCGTTGACGAAACAGGCAATAACAGCACAGTCGATTCAAGTGTAACCTTTAACAATGGAGATTTCGGAAATGACACGAAACAGCAAAGAGATTCCACAGGGAACAGACAAGAAACGGGCACGAAAACAAGTATTAAGAACGGTGTTCCGTCTAGTGTTCCAACTAGTGAACTTATTCAAAAAGAAATGAGTTTGCGCAAAACTAATTTTAAAACGCAAGTGATAACAGAACTTGCAAAAGAGTTAACAATAGATATTTATTAATACATAAAATTTTTATAAAAATGAATGTAAAGCAGATTTATAGTTTAGTTAACACCGTATCGGGTGAAGTTTTGGGTAAAACCGATATTGTCAACGAAGACCTTACGGGTTTGGTTGATTTGGGTAACGAAGTGTTTAATCAGAATGCCGTTGACAACTATGTAAAGTCGTTGGTAAATCACATCGGTAAGGTTGTTTTCGTTAACCGACCTTATTCGGGTAAAGTTCCTAGTGTTCTTATGGATGCGTGGGAATTTGGTAGCGTATTAGAGAAAATCAGCGCAGACGTTCCACAGGCTGAGGAAAACGACACGTGGAATCTGAAAGACGGTACAGAGTACAAACAGGATGTTTTCCACAAACCGACCGTTTCCGCTAAGTTCTTTAACTCAAAGGTAACGTTTGAAGTTCCTGTATCAATTACTGAAAGACAAGTAAAGGAATCTTTCAGCAGCGCAGAGCAGTTGAACGGCTTTTTGTCAATGATTTATTCAGCAGTTGAAAAGTCAATGACTATCAAGACGGATGCGCTTGTTATGCGCACAATTAACAATATGATTGCGGAAACTTTGAATGCCGATAAGGCTGCATTCGGTTGGGTAGCATCAACACACGAAACTGTTGACTATGCGAGTGCGTCAACAGTTCGTTGCGTGAACCTGTTGAAACTTTACAACGAAAAGACGGGCGCTCATTTGACTGCTAGCGCAGCAGTAACCACACCCGATTTCATACGTTTTGCAGCCTATCAAATGGGTTTGTACGCAGACCGTTTGCAGACAATTTCAACTTTGTTCAACGTTGGCGGTAAGGAACGATTCACACCGAAAGACGTTTTGCACACAGTTCTGTTGTCAGATTTCGCAGCAGCTGCAAAAGCATACCTGTATGCCGACACGTTCCACAGCGAGAACGTTCTTTTGCCACAGGCTGAAACCGTTGCAAGTTGGCAAGCAACAGGCACAGATTACGCCTTTGCAGACGTTTCAAAGATTGACGTAAAATCGGCAAGCGGTGCAACCGTTTCCATCGGTGGCGTGTTGGGCGTGATGTTCGACCGTGACGCTTTGGGTGTTACAAATTTGGACAAGCGAGTAACCACCAACTACAACGCAAAAGCGGAGTTCTTCAACAACTATTTCAAGTTTGATGCGGGTTACTTCAACGACACAAACGAAAACTTTGTTGTGTTCTTTGTTGCCTAATTTTAATTGTTTAACTGTTGGGGTGTTTCCTGTAGGTGAAAGCACAGGGAATGCCCCTTTTAGCTTTTAAGGTATGGTTAAAATTAAAACTTTCATTTACAACGGCAAACCGAACGAAGTAAACAAGACCTTACAGGAAAATGCAGAATATACGGGCGTGTTGAATGCAACGTTCAATGTTTTAACGCCTGTTGTTCGTTTCAGAACACGCACACCTGTAGCGTTTAATTACGTTTATATCGAAAGTTTGAACCGTTATTATTTCGTTTCTGAGAAACAACAGGATGGCGATATTTGCACCGTTCGTTTACGTGTTGACGTTCTGTTTACTTATAAGGATATTATCTTAAACAGTACTGCAACGTTGACAAAAAGCGAAAACGGAAACAAATATCTTTCAAACCGTTCAAACGTTGTTGACGTTCGACCTAATATCAGAAAACTAGATTTTCCGAATAAGGGTTTGTTGAACGAAACAGGTAGTATTGTTATGGTAACTATTAAAGGTAACGTTTAAAATATGGCTGTATATCCGATAAAATTAGATTTAGTTAATTGCACCGATAATAATTCAAGTACGGAATACGTAAACAATGCTGAAACGTATGCCGTTTTCGCAGCAAAAGCGGTTGACGGGTGCGAGTTTAAAGAAAATGACGGTGATAATTTTTATATTTCACGTTTGTTTAATGGAATGATAAAGAAAACCCCGTTTAATGTTACTAAAGTTCCTGTTGGCGAAAATGAAGCAGTTGTTAGGGGATTAAAAGACGGTATTACATCAGACGGAAAATATATTTGTAGGCGTGTAACTGTTGGGTCAAGTAACAGGGGTGAAATGACCTGTTATATTAATGCAAGTTTGGGAACCCCAACGCCACCAACGCCAACGAACTTGTTAACGTATGACACAACAGGTTTAACGGGTGACGTTACAATAACCGACAAACAGGGAGCGGATGCCGAGCACTTCGATATAACGGTAACGGGTAACGGTGACGGTACATTTAACAATTTGACCGCAGTCTATACAGATATAGACGGTAATTGGTGTGAAGACCCGTTCAACGTGTCGGGTAACGTTGGAACAATAACGGTTTATTGTAATAAAGGTGATGAGATTGCGATAACAGGCGAGTTTGTAAGCGGTGGAACACCCGAACCGCCAACGCCACCAACGCCAACGAACTTGTTAACTTACAACACAACAGGTTTAACGGGTGACGTTACAATAACCGACAAACAGGGAACGGATGCCCACCACTTTGATATAACTGTAACGGGTAACGGTGACGGTACATTTAGTAATTTAAAAGCAGCGTATCAAGATTGGGATGGAAACTATATTGAAGACGAACCGTTTAACGTATCGGGTAACGTTGCAACACTCACAGTTTATTGTGGAAAGAATGAAGAAATAACTATAACAGGTAGTTTTATTTCGGGTGTTCGTGAACTGCAAATAACAAACAATATTCAGAACACTACCGCACATTCTGTTGCGAGTGAAACAAATTACACCGTAACGGTTACAGGAAACGCAAAGGGAATGTTTAACGGTACGCCAACGATAACATACGGTGGCAATACGTACAATATGACTGTAACGAACCAAACCGCAACGGCTATTGTGCCTATAGCAACGGAATCGGTTATTATCAACGGTGAATATCTGTTAGGTAAATATATCGAAGTTCAATACGGTTTGACTAATTGCGAAATCGTTGGCGATAAACCTGTAAAGGTCAAAACGGGTCAAAGTTACACGTTTAATTTCAAAGCGAATGCGAATGCAGAATTGACCGAAATTGAAGTAAATTTTATTGATGATAACGGTGACGTTGTTGTTGAACACGGTACAATATCAGAAGATAAACAAACGGGTAGTGTAACGTTCACTTTGACACAGAATGCCAGTGATTTGAATATCGTTGCGAATGCGAATGTAGTTACACCGCCAACGATTAAAAATTACGGTGCGATAAACGTTTATATCGTTACGTTGGCGAATTTGGATGAGTTTGCAAAGAAACGATTCTTTGTTCAAACAGGGGAAACAGAAACGGGTACAAAATATTCAGAAGTCAATTTGGGTCAATATGTAAACCGTATCAAAAGAATATTTACAACCGTTCCCGTTGGCGGTGATGATGTTCTGAAATGCGGTAACTACAACACGGGAATAAATGTAAAATATCCCGATAGTGATGTTATTGTGCTAGATTTCGGAAACGTTGAACTAACAGGGGCAAACGGTAACAATGAAGACTTTAACGCACAGATACAGATGTTTATTCCGTGTCGGGGTGTTGTTACTATAGATAGTAAATATATCGGTAAGACGATTAATTTAACTATCAAAGTAAACGTTATTACGGGTGATTCTGTTGCGTTGTTATCTTGTGACGGTGTGACATTCCAAATTGAAAGTTTTTCTTTGTCACGTGATGTTCTTTACCGTTTGGGAACGGATTTAAACGTTGTTGGCGGTGAACAATGGAACGAACAAATTTTGTACGGTTTAGAACCTTATGTATTGATTACTGAGAATTTAACCGTTGATGTTCCTGTAAACAACACACAGGAAAACGTAACGATTAATTCGGTAACGGGATTCGCACAGTTTGCAAACGTGAATTTGAACACGGCAAATTTGTTGGTAGATGAATATAGTGAAATTGTTTCACAACTTGAAACAGGCGTTTATTTATAAAAGAAAACGGGCGGTAAAATTGTTACCGCCTGTTTTCTTATTTTGTATTATTAAATTCGTTGGCTAAACCTTTGCCGCAAATAAAATCTAAGGCACGGTTTTTCTTTGCCTTTTCTGAATCAAGTTTGCAAGAAATAGTTTTTATTACTAAGGTTTGCGCCTTTAATGTTTCGATAACAGAATTTAAAAGCATACCGTTTGTGCCTGTTGTTTCTTCTGCTATATACTGCAAATTTTCTGTTGAAACTTTAATAGACTTCAACAAAATTTCTATTGCTTTTTCCATAACTATTTCTTTTCAAGATTCATTATAATTTGGTTACGGGGTTTTCCGTTACGGGAACAAACCGAAATATGAAACCAAAAAGAAGAAGACCCTTTGCGGTGTTCTTTAATAAATTGGTCGAAACCACCTGTTTCTCTAAGAACCTTTTCCAAAGATTCCATATCAGCACACACCACATCGGCGGCTAGACCTTTGAGGTGTTGACTGTTAGCGACACCACCAACCGCTTTATTAAGCATCGGTGAACGATAACCGCTATTAATCAGAATCGGTTTACCTAACTTTTCACGGATGCCGTCTAAATAATCAGCCAACCGATTCAAGTTGTCAACGACTTCAAACGTTGGCAAATTGTTAATGCCCAAACGTTTTGCAGTTGGTGAGTTGATAAACTCGCTTAAACTAAAATACTTAATCTTTTTCATATAAACTATTATTTAGGTGAAACAATAAACCACTTGCGAGAATCTTTGTGCGTTGGAAAACGACCTTTGACCGTTATTTTGCAATCTCCCTGTAAGTAGTCAATTTTGTTATTGAAAAACTCGCTTACTTTGTCCGAACGAACCATATACACGGTTTCTTTGTCGGTTTGCGTCAATGTAATCTTAAAATATGAATGTTCCATATATCATTTATTTTATGCCTGTAAGGGGTGAACCTTACAGGCGGTTAAACTTAAATGCTTTTAACAGGTTTGCCGTTAACGTCTAAGAAATCAACGATAGCATATTCACCAACAAATTTTGTGTGGATATATAAATTACCACCGCAAAAACGATAGTCTTTCAATGCGTTAACAACTACCTTTGTGCTTTTAGTTTCAAAAGATTCAAAACGATTTTCAAACTTAAACTTTTGTACTCTAAACATACATTTATATTTTAAAGGGTTAAACTAAATTTCTAAATCACGTTGCAAAGATAAGCATTTTCCACGAACCCACCAAATTATTTTTGTTAAATAATGCAAAAAGTTTAATTTAAATCTTTTTAACATATACGCAATTTGTTCCACGTGAAACATCCAAATCACCACCGTTCCACGTGAAACATTATTTTTATGAAAG
>OMDC01000841.1_pt1 | contig 12275 bp, 10 predicted proteins | sample 1674201 | NCBI WGS metagenome assembly OMDC01 (sample SAMEA103958152, study PRJEB25191) | human gut metagenome | biome: human-associated habitat [ENVO:00009003]; feature: intestine environment [ENVO:2100002]; material: feces | place: Germany | collected 2013/2015 | reverse complement strand
GACGGCTCCAGCAACAATATGCTCCGGCAGTACCTGAAAAATCCGAAGGGGTTTGCCTTCTGGCGGACGGTCAAGATGCAGTATCCGGAGTCCTTCAAGCGGCTGGTCATGGACTGCATTCACTATTGTTCCAGCAGCCAGATTGCCGGAAACCGGCACTACATCAAGGAATCCCCCCGCAAGCTGCTGACGGTGCTGTGTACACCGGTTGGATGGGTACTGACTGCATTTATAAACAAAAAAGTAGGACTGTTGCGGTAGAATAAAACTCAGAGGTGTAGCTATGCTTGAAGATCATAAGCAATTACGAAAATTGCAACTGGAACAGTACAAGATTTTACAAAGCGTGAATGACCTGTGCTCAAAATACGGCATCGAGTACTATTTGCTGTATGGTACTCTGCTGGGTGCTGTGCGCCACTCGAAGTTTATCCCGTGGGATTATGACATAGATATCGCGATGGAAAGAACGCAATTTAACCGATTTAAGAGCGTTGTTCAAGAACTTCCAGACTGGTTGGAGGTGTGGGATATATGTTATAGCTCTATAGAGTATGCCGGATTGTCGAGAGTTGTAAAGCCTAAGGACTGCGTATTTGGAGATATTCACATAGATATATTCATAATCGATAACGCTCGTATAACTTCAAATATATGTACTAAAATTAATGGAGCGTTGGGACGCTTTTTACATATCGCGAAACTCAGCAAAGCAGAGAAAAATATTCTTTACGAACATTTTAAAGACAGCAAGAGTAAAAGGTTTGTTGTCTTTTTAGGTGATGTATTATGCGGAATATTTGGCAGTGCAAGGATCGAAAAATGGATTTATTTGCTTTTGGTAAGTGAATATCCAACTGGCCGGTTGGTGATACTTGAAGATCCGTCCCGAGTTATAAGAAGTGAGTGGCTTTTAGAAACTAAGATGCTCAAATTTGAAGACATGGATTTTCCGGTACCCAGCGGGTATGAGTACTTAAATTGTAGTATGGTAACTATATGGAGATCCCCGAGGAAGGAAAAGAGTATTTGCGGAAGGAACAGATGGAAGAGTAGTCTGATTTGTATTATGCCTAAAAAAATAACGCACACCATTCTCATCTTCTCCCAAGCCATGGAGCTTGGCGGGGTGGAGCGCAGTTTGCTGGGACTGCTGGACTCCATCGACTATGACCGCTATGACGTGGACCTTTTTCTGATGCGGCACAGCGGCGAATTGATGCCCTACCTGAATCCGAAGGCGAATCTTCTTCCGGAAATTCCGCAATACGCATCGCTGGCGGTCCCCATGGTATCGCTGCTCAAAAGCGGGCAGATCGGTGTTTTCTACGGGCGGCTAAGAGGGAAGCTTGCGGCCAAGCGCTTTGACAAGCGGCATCCCAGCAGTAAGCCATCTGTCACCGCGCTGACATACAGCCACAAGTTCACGCTGCCTGCCATGCCGCAGATTTCCGATAAGACCTATGACCTTGCTATCAGCTTTCTGACGCCGCATTATTTCGCGCGGGAGCGGGTCAAGGCAAAAAAATATGCGGCGTGGATTCATACGGACTATACCGCCCTGTCGTTTGACCGGTCGGCGGAGCTTGCCATGTGGAGAGAATATGACGCGATTTGCGGCGTGTCGGAGCAGGCGTCCCGGAGCTTTCAGACGGCCTTTCCGGAGCTTTCGGACAAGATTCAGACCGTCGAAAATATCCTGCCGAAAGAATTGATTGCGAAACAGGCAGAGCAGCCGCAGACTGTTATGCCCTCCGATGGCGCGGTTAAGATTCTTTCTGTCGGCCGCTTCTGCGACGCGAAGAATTTTGATAACGTGCCGGATATCTGCCGCCGTCTGGTGAAGGATGGCTTGAACGTCAAATGGTACCTCATCGGTTACGGCGGAGATGAGCCACTGATCCGGCAGAAGATCGCCGAGGCCGGGATGCAGGAGCGCGTCATTATTCTCGGTAAAAAGAACAACCCCTATCCCTATATGCGGGCCTGCGACCTGTATGTGCAGCCCTCTCGCTACGAGGGCAAGGCCGTCACAGTGCGGGAGGCGCAGCTTCTCGGCAAGCCTGTTGTCATCACAAGCTATGCCACCTCCGCAAGCCCGTGGTGATCACCGGTTACGCCACCTCCGCCAGCCAGCTGGAGGACGGCGTGGACGGTGTGATCGTCCCGATGGACAACGCAGGCTGCGCTTCCGGTATTGCGGCTCTGCTGCGTGACCCATCGCGGATGCAGCGGCTTTCAGAAAACTGCGCCAGCCGAGACTATACGAACAGTGCGGAGATCGAGAAAATCTACGCGCTGATGGAGTGAACGATGGATATTACCAAAAGAGATTCAAAAATGCTGAAGGGCGTAGCGATCCTCGCTATGCTGATGTTGCATCTCTTCTGTCGGAGGGATAACTTGCCCTACACCCCCTTTGCTGTGGATAGGGGATACACCCCTGATTTACTACTTTGGCTTGTTCGGAGACATCTGCGTGGCGATTTATTGCTTTGTCAGCGGCTATGCCCATTACATGCAATCCACTGAAACAGAGCTGCGGCATCGCTGGAAGCGTCTTCTTCGTTTTTTAATCCCATTTTGGGTGATTGCGGCGGTATTTTCGGTGATTGGCATATTCACAGGCAATCCTGCGATTCCTGCCAGCGCAAAGGAATTTCTGCTGAATTGCCTGACCATTAAGAACAGCTATAACGGCGCTTGGTGGTATGCGAACACCTACATACTATTGGTCGCGTTGCAGCCGCTTTCGCGCAAATTTGTGGAACGCTGTCCGGCGTGGGCCGTGCTTCTTGCTTTCTTCGCATTTTACACCGTTGGCTATGGTATCCGGTTCTGGGGGTGGGGCAGTTGCTGCTCGGCTGTGCTGGCCTGGATTATTACGCACATAGGACTGCTGGGCACTTCCTATTTCCCGTATGTCATTGGTATGTTGTTCTGCAAAAAACAGGTGGTTGCTGCCCTACGGCAGCGATTGGCTGCCGTTAAGGCTCGTAATATATATATATATATATATATTCACAGCAATTACTTTTGCTGGCATGATCGTAGTGCATGGGGTGATACAGCCGCTCTTTGTCGCATTCATTACTGCGACCGTGACGATCATTCTGCTCTGCATTTGCCCTCTTCCTGTGTGGCTGACAAATCTCCTTTGCTATTTCGGTGAGCATTCCACGAACATCTGGCTTGTCCATATGTTCTTCTACGGAAGCCTATTTCATGGAATCGTGTTTTTCTTGAAATACCCGATCCCTGTTTTCCTCTTTTTGATTGCACTTTCACTTGCGTCGTCCTATGTGATCAAGTGGCTGAGCAGACCAATTTTGAAGCTTGTGAGGTAACATCATGATCCCAAAGATCATCCACTACTGCTGGTTCGGCCGGGGCGAAAAGCCGGAGCTGGCGAAAAAATGCATTGCCAGCTGGCGCAAATTCTGCCCGGATTTCGAGATCCGCGAGTGGAACGAGGACAACTGCGATTATCTTGCTATGCCCTTCATGGCCGAGGCGTATGCTGCCAAGAAGTACGCGTTTGTGTCAGACGTCATGCGGCTTCTGGTGCTGGAGCAGTACGGCGGTGTGTATTTTGACACTGACGTAGAGGCCGTGCGGGATATCGCGCCGCTGATGGATGACGAGGGCTTCATCGGATTTGAAAACGACCAATATGTCGCATCAGGACTGACCATTGCATCCGTGCCGCATCATCCGGTTGTGCAGGCGATGATTGAGGAGTATCGGAAGCTGCATTTCACCAATGCAGACGGAACGACGAACGCGGTGGGGTGTCCGCATCTGAATACGGACATCATGGAGCGCTACGGCCTTGTCCGAAATGGGCAGGAGCAAACCGTAGCCGGTATCCATGTTTACCCGGCGGACTTTTTCAACCCGCTGGATAGCGTGACAGGGAAGCTGACCAAAACGGAGAATACATACTCCATACACTGGTACTCTATGAGTTGGTTGCCATGGTATAAACAGATTAAGGTCAAAATTGGGAGGATATACAGAAGAATGAAGAGGGCGATTAGAGGATGAAAAGAGCAACAGCATTTACGGTTCTGTTATTGGCACTTTTGACATTCGGATGTTTGGGGTGTGTACTGACTTTGACAGATTACTTTGCACCAGCATTTTCGCAATCTGAAGGTAGCGCTGTATTAAATATTGAAACGTATATTGATGGACAGAACCAACCCACACACCCGGCAGTTATTGATATGAAGCGTGAGTGGAATGGATACAGATATTGGATGTCTTATTCTCCTTATCCCAACGCTGATGGTGCAGAGGAAAATCCGTGCATCGGAGTATCGAATGACATGATTCACTGGACAACGACGGACGGATTATACAACCCCATTGCATTCAATGAAGAAACGGCCTGCGATGAATTGAAGGATCCGCATATCGTATACAACAATGATTTGAACAGAATGGAAATCTGGTATCTGGGACGAACCGATTCCACCATTAAAAGCGGCGGAACACTGCTTTTGTTCCGCAAAGTTTCTTCAGATGGAGTGCATTGGAGCGAATATGAAATTATGCGGGATTTGGTGGGCTACCTATCTCCGAGTATTGTTTATAGCGAAGGCAAGTATAAACTGTGGGCAATTGAGCCATCTACCTCAGGAAGAGAAGGTGCATTGGCCTATTCGGAAAGCACAGATGGTGATACATGGACCCCGTTCGAAAAATGCACTTTCGGAGGCTATTATGGAATAGAAAAGATTTGGCACGGAGCTGTTTCACTTGACGATACATATCGATTTGCATTTATAGAGGATTCAGGGAAAAGTAATACCATTTTGTATACTGAAAGCCATGATGGAATCACTTGGGAAAGTCCAGTGCCTATTGTCCGGAAGGAGAATTTCTGGAAAGCGTTCTACCGCCCATGCATTCTCTATAGCGATAGCAGATTATATTGCATATATGGAGTCATCACGCAAGATAATGAATGGTATCTCTCTATGAGCATGGGAGACTCTGTCGATAACCTTCATGGAATTTCTACGCAGGATATTGACAATTCAAAAGTGAATATGACAATTTCGGAAAAGCACACTCTTTCCAATTTGACAAAGAATGTGTACCACTTTGTCCAGTCCATTTGCAGGCCGGAATTATTACTGATTTGTGCTGCCGTGGCAATGCTTTTGCTGATAGTTAGAAAGTGTTCTTTTATTTTGCTGTGGGGTGGGTCTTGGCTTCTTGGTGTTTTGAGGTTTTACAGCCAAATGAGAGGGATTCCCCTGTCAGAAAAGTTCTGGTTGCTTTTCTCGGTGGGTGCAATCAGTGCTGTTTGCTCTCTAGCAATACAGCAAGTGATCAACTGGCTTGATGTCAGGAGAGAAAGGGCGAGATAAGTCATATGCCGAAAGTCAGTATTATCGTTCCGGTTTACAATGCCGAAAAATATTTGCAGGAGTGTGTGGAGAGCGTGCTGTGCCAAACACTCTCCGATATTGAACTGATTCTGGTGGATGATGGTTCTACCGACGGTAGCCCGGCACTCTGCGATCAGTACGCGGCCAAAGATGCGCGGGTACGTGTAATACATCAGGAAAATGCAGGGGCAGCGGCAGCCAGAAACCATGGTCTGGGCATTGCACAGGGGGAATATGTTGCTTTTGTAGACAGTGATGACTGGATTGATGCAGATATGTATGAGCGGATGTTTGCTGCTGCCGAGTTAGATAAAAGCGAGCTTGTGATTTGTGACTGCCTGAAGGAATCCGACAGAGGCAGCCAACTTTATACACATGCGCTTCCGTCCGGCACATATGGCTGTGATCGTATACGTTCGGTGTACTATCCCCAACTTCTAATGCCGGATACTATGGAATACCCAGTTACAATTTCAAACTGGCTTCTCCTGATTCGGCATACTGTGATTACGGAAAACCATCTCTCTTTTCCAATCGGTATGCGTTTCTCAGAAGATCTTCTGTTTGGGGCTGAGGTGGGTTATCATGCAAGAAGCATGACCTATTTGAAAGGCTTTACTCCGTACCATTACCGCCAAAATCCGGAGTCTGTAACGCATACGGAATATAAGGACAAGTGGCCTCTTTTGAGAGAACTTTGGTGCAGGATTGCTGAAAGTTTCCGAAAAAAAACGGATTATGACTTCACACCGCAGATTCAGCGCTGCATGCTTTTTTTTGTTTACATGGCAATGAATCAAAGGCTTTCTGCAAACTTATCAGCAAAAGAACTTTTCCATGAGGTCAGCGAGGTGTTGGATGATCCGTTGGTTCACGAATCACTTGGCAAGATCCAGGTCAGCCAGTTGGACATTTCATGGAAACTCAAAATTATCACTTTGATTTACAAGAAAAAGTACCTCCGTCCTGCAGTGATGATGCTTAAAAGGTAAGACAATTATGCAAAATGTGCTGTTTATCAACGGACATTTGAATACCGGCGGGGTGGAGCGCTCACTGGTAGACATTCTCCGGCACATGGATGATACGAAATATACGGTAGACGTTCTGCTTCTAGAGGAGAAGGGCGATTATCTGGAGGAACTTCCTCCGGAGGTTTCTGTGCTGTTCCTTGATATACACGATACCTATGGAAGCTTCCTATCGTCGCTTCGCCGCTGCATCACTCATCAGAACTGGATGTGCCTGCGCTTGCGCTTGCTGTTCCTATTACGAAAATGGATCGGGGAGCGTGCCCTGAAGTCTGCGGCGAAGATTTTGCTGGGAAAGTACCATTATGATTGCGTCATCGGATTTCGCCCCGGTATCTGCTCTGACCTGGCAGCATATTCCATTCAGGCAGAACGAAAAATTACATGGTGGCATCACGGCGAGTTCAATGTTGACCAGACGGCATACGCCAACATGTGCGGGAGAATGGATGCGCTTGCGGTTGTGTCGCAAACATGTGAAGAAATGTTGAAGCAAATCCTGCCGGGATTTGCGGACAAGATGGTTTGCATTCCGAATATGCTGGATGCAGAAGCAATCAGTCAGAAAGCATTAAACTCCCCCTATGCTGATGGCATGCTGCACATCGTTTCCGTAGGACGCTTGGCACCGGAAAAACACTTTGAGAACGTTATTCCTGCGGCAAAGGCGCTGAGGGAAGCCGGCGCTGATTTTGTATGGCATATCGTCGGGGAAGGGCCGGAACGTACAAAATTGGAAGTATTGATCGCAGACAGCGGTCTGGAAAGCCATGTGGTTCTGGAAGGAAGCAAAACGAATCCCTACCCGTACATGAAGTATGCGCAGCTTTTCGTTCATCCGTCCTATGTGGAATCACAGGGCCTGACGGTGCTGGAAGCCATGGCGCTGGGTGTTCCATGCGTGGTAACGAAATCCCGCGGCCCCTGCGAATTCATTCAGGACGGTATCAGCGGATTATTGACGGAGCAGTCCCCGGAGTCTTTGACTGCAAGAGTGCTTGAGATCTTGAACGACAAGGCGCTGTATCAGCGCATTTGTGAAAACACAAAGTGCCCTGAGCAATACAGCCCGGAACAGGTTATGAGACAGATAGAAACACTGATCGATGCGTAGAAGGTATCAAACTATGAAGATTATAATGTACGGAAACGGCGGTAGCGGCAACCATGGCTGCGAGGCGATTGTACGGGGAACAATACAGCTTCTGGGAGAACATTCGTATTGCATTCTTTCAGAGAACTGCAAAGAGGATTCTCAATACGCACTCGCACGTATCGCAGCCCTGACTTCCGCAAGAGGCTTCAGAAAAAAGGATTTTGAATTTCTGAAAGCATATGCGAGATTAAAACTGACCGGAAAATATACAGATATGGACGGACTCTACTATTTGCCTGCAATTCAGCGGTGTAAGGGCAACACGGATATTGCACTATCCGTTGGCGGCGACAATTACTGTTATGGAAATACCGGCATATATGCATATCTGAACCGGGCTTTTATAAAGCAGAAAATTAGAACGATCCTTTGGGGGTGTTCGATAGAACCGGATGTTGTAGCAGAAGCGTCTGTTGCCGAAGATTTGTGGAATTATGCCCTTGTCGCAGCCAGAGAAAGCATTACATACGAAGCAGTTAAAGAGACAGGTGCCAATGTCGTGCAAATGCCTGATCCTGCATTTCATATGAGTCCAGAGACGTGTAGCCTTGATGAGCGTTTCTTGCAAAGCAACGTCATTGGCATCAATATCAGCCCCATGATCATTCATAATGAGCAGAACAAGGGTGCGGCTTATGCCAACTACAAAACCCTGATCCGATATATTCTGGACAACACCGATGCTTATATTGCGCTGATTCCCCATGTGGTCTGGGCCAGCAATGATGATCGTATTCCACTGAAACAGCTTTATGACGACTTCGATCATGACCCGCGCCTGATTCTTGTAGATGACCATATTGCGCCGCAGCTGAAATATATAATTTCCAAATGCAGATTCTTCATCGGTGCGCGGACCCATGCGACCATAGCGGCATATTCTACGGGCGTTCCGACTTTGGTGGTCGGTTACTCCGTCAAGGCGCGCGGCATTGCCCGCGATCTGTTTGGAACGGAAGAAGGTTATGTTTTGCCGGTGCAGCAGCTGAAGGAAAGCGACGAACTGACACGGGCATTTATAAAGCTGTATGAAAAGCGCGAAAACATCCAGACACATTTGAAAACGATACTCCCTGCGTACATTGCCCGCGCGGATGATGCGCGCAGTGCATTGGAGGAACTAATAAAAAAATAGTACAGATCCTTATCAGAAAACCGACGAGGTAAATATGTCACGACTGGAAAATTCTGCAAAAAATATTGTGTTTTCTTTTGGAAATACAATTCTTGTCTCAATACTAGGCTTTATCTCAAGAACAGTTTTTATTCATATATTAGGGACGGACTACTTAGGATTGGCTGGGCTGCTTGGGAATGTCCTCGGCTTTTTATCCATCAGTGAGCTAGGTATTGCCACCGCAATTGGCTTTAGTCTCTATAAGCCGCTGGCGGAAAAGGACTATAAGGTTGTCAGTTCCTTGATGTCTTTATATAGAAAAGCGTATTCAATAGTTGGAACGATTGTGCTGATATCGGGAATTCTGCTTTTCTTCTTTTTGGATTTCTTCATCCTCGTTGATCAACAACCAGCAGGAACTGATTTCGCGTACTTTGCTTTTCTTGCCAACACGGTTGTCAGTTACTTCCTAGCCTATAAGACAACCCTCATATCTTCGGATAATCAAGCGTTCCGTCTTGTTCCGATTAATATGGCGGTTAACACGGCACAAACCGTTTTGCAGATTCTTGTGCTTGCCTTAACTCGTAATTATGTGGTTTACCTGAGCGTACAAATTGTTTGCTCAATTATTTTAATGGCACTTCAAAACATCTATATAACCGGAAAATATAGTGAAGTTGATTTTTCTTCTAAGGACAAGCTGCCGAGTGAAAAAACAGTAGAAATAAAGAGAAATGTCTCTGGCCTGATTATTGCGAAAATTGGCGACTATTTGGTAAATTCAACTGACAATCTAATTATTACGAAACTTGTAAGCCTTGCGGCCACAGGTATATATTCAAATTATCTGTTGATTCGGAACATGATCAATGGCTTTATTGCCACATTGTTTAATGGAATAACTGCAAGCATGGGAAATGTTGTTGCGGTTGAAAACGATGAGAAGAAACTGGAAATATTTGATGCGGTTTTTTTCTGCGCATTCTTAATTTACAGCATAGAAGCTACATGCTTTATGAGTCTTTACAATCTATTTATTGGAGATATCTGGATAGGGAGAAACTATATTTTTAGCGTGGGGACGGTTGCGGTAATTGTTTTAAACAATTACCTGACGGGTCTGAGAATCCCACTAATTACGATGAAGGGCGCTGCAGGAAAGTATCTGGAGGACACATGGATTCCGTTCGGATTCGCCATAGTGAATTTAGTTGCGTCTATTTTGCTGGCGAAACCATTTGGAGTAGCAGGCGTATTTCTTGGAACTATTATTGGAAGTCTATTTACTGCGGATTGGTACAGGCCATTTGTAATCTATCGAACGGTATTCCATGCTCCTGTGAAAAAGTATTTTAGAAAATATATGGTGTACCTGCTCCTTGGCGTTGGATATATCGCTCTTACCTATTGGCTGAATGCACAAATTCACCTTTCAAACGCATACTTATTATTCCTTGTTAGAGGGATAGTGTCAGTAAGTGTTCCCATCTTACTGAGTTGTGCCTTGTTTTATAGGACAACAGAGTTCGACGCAATCAAGACTTTGACCATCCGTCTAGTTAGAGGGACGGCGGCAAGGCTTCATTCAAGAAGAGAGGATAGCAATGGATAGTTTAGCTAGTATAATTGTTCCGTGTTATAATGGAGAAAAGTTCGTCGATAGGTGCTTTGATTCAATTCTCAAGCAAAAGTACGCTCACATGGAAGTTATTGTCGTGAATGATGGATCAACTGATCAGAGTGAACAACGCGTACTTGCATGGAATGACAGATTCAGAAACGCAGGAATACAGCTCGTTTACGTTTCTCAAAAGAACAAAGGTCTTGGGGGAGCGATTAATACTGGATTGAAGCATGTGACGGGAGAATATTTGTGTCTGCTAGATATCGACGATGAATTGCTCGAATCTGCGGTTTCTACAAGGGTTGCTTTTTTGAAATCACATCCGGATATAGATGTTGTTCGCTCAAATGGCTGGTATAATCGAAAAAACGGAAAGAGCCTTTTCATATATGATGAAAAAGAGAAACGTATAGATGATGTTTTTTCTGCGCTGATTGGAGGAGAAACAAATAACTGGGCGGGAAGTTATATGGTCAGGACATCTGCGCTGTTTGATTTTTACCCGGATCGAGAAATCTACCAGTCTCGCTTTGGACAGAATCTACAGCTCCTGATGCCGCTAACCTACAAGAAAAAGTGCGGCTATATAGATGAGCCGCAAATGATTTACAATATTCAGGAGAACTCCTTGTCACAATCTGCTGCTGATTCTGAAGTAGCAATAGAGAAATTTATGAAGAACTGTGCGGGCTATAGGGATATTCGATATCATTTGATAGGCCAAGTTATAAATGATCCAGTAGAGGTTCAAAAATATAGATTGCTGGCCGACATAGCCTACTATAAGCTGGCTTTTAATGAGGCAATCAAATTAAAGTCTAAGAAAACAGCAAGGACAGTTTATGCCGATTTGAGGAGGGTTCATGCGTGCACCATTAATGACATGATAGGTTATTGTTCGCTTTTTTGCCCTTATATGGTTTTTCCGCTGCGCTGTATAAGAAAGATTAAGACCGCAATAGATACTTTAAGGGAAACTTTATGAACATCTCTCAAATTTCTGATATCTGCACCGGCTGTGGCAGTTGCGTTGCCGTTTGTCCGTCTGCCGCGATCCGGATGCAGCCGGATGAACACGGCTTTCTCCATCCGGCAGTTGACGCCGCAGCGTGTACTGACTGCGGCCTTTGCGCCTGCAAGTGCCCGGTTTCCACACCGCCGCAGGTATCGGCCCACACGGAGATCCTGACCGGATATGCAAACGACGAAGCGCTCCTGCCTGCTTCCTCTTCCGGCGCGATTTTCCCAGTGCTGGCCTCCGAGATCATCCGCCGTGGCGGTATCGTGTTCGGCGCGGCGTTCGATCAAAACTTCGACGTGGCACATACTGCCGCAGAGAGCATCGCGGAGCTTGCCGCGCTTTGCAGCTCCAAATATGTGCAGAGCAGCATTCCGGCAGGTATCTATGCGCAGGTGAAGGCGGCGCTTACCGCCGGACGCTGGGTCTACTTCAGCGGAATGCCGTGTCAGGTGGCCGGACTAAAGAATTACCTCGGCCGGGAGTATGAGACGCTGATCACGCAGGATACCGCCTGCCACAGTGTACCATCCCCTATGGTCTGGAAAAATTACCGCTCCGCGCTGGAAATGCAGAACGGCAGTAAATTGAAATCGTTCTCATTCCGCAAGAAAGCAACCGGATGGGAGAACTATCATATCCATGCTGCATTTGAGAACGGCAGAGAATTTTTACAGCTCGCTGCCAAGAATCCGTATCAGCGTGGATTTATCAAAGGTCTGTATTCCCGCGGCTCCTGCTTTGATTGTAAATTCAAGGGCATCGAGCGGTGCAGCGATATCACATTGGCGGACTACTGGGGCGTCAAGGGTATTCAGCCGGAAGCCTACCATCCGCAGGGGACATCCCTTGTTTTGCTGCACAGCGAGAAAGGCCGCGCTTTGCTGGAACGCTGCAAGGATAGGCTGCAAACCTGTCCTGCCG
>OMDC01000840.1_pt1 | contig 12278 bp, 19 predicted proteins | sample 1674201 | NCBI WGS metagenome assembly OMDC01 (sample SAMEA103958152, study PRJEB25191) | human gut metagenome | biome: human-associated habitat [ENVO:00009003]; feature: intestine environment [ENVO:2100002]; material: feces | place: Germany | collected 2013/2015 | reverse complement strand
CTTGCTATGGCCTCATTGTAAGAGAAAGCAGAAAAAAAGTTAAGGATGTCGATTTGGAGATCGGCATCCTTGACAAATCATTCATCTGCGTGATCCAGCCAGTCATCAAAGCTCTTTTTGGCGCCGGCAATGAATCCGTCGATCTTTGCCGTTAGTGCTCCAACATCGATACGATCCATTGCGGATATGATGCCCTGTACGGCATTGATGCCTATATCCTGTAATTTACCCCATACTGGCATAAATTTGGCCGTTACATCTTCATACAATCCATCCATGGCTTGACCAACAGACTTGAAATTCTGTGCCATGTTATTGAAAGCGTCGGAATTACCGACCTGTTCAACGGCTTTGAAGAAATCTTCCGTCTTGATCTTGCCATCCTGGACTGCCTGTACCATATCCTGTGTAGACATGCCCATCTGTTTTGCAACTGCGGCAATACCGGATGGTGTCTGCTCAAGCATGAGCTTGAAATCCTGCCATGCGACAGTTGGCCGTCCGGCCATCTGTGTGGCCTGTTGGCTCAATGTCTTCATGGCCTGGCTTGGATTTTCTGCGGCAGCTGCTAGACCGCCAAAGCCTTTGACTAATTTAGCCGTGTTCTTAGTACCAACGGCGGCCAACTGTGCATAGGTGGATGCCATATCACTGGCATTGTATACGGTTGCCTGTGCATAGTTTTCCAGGTCTTTCTGTACGGCCTGTATCTGTGAGCCTGATGCACCAAGAATCTGCATATTACCGTTGAAAGACTTCCATGCAAGACTGGATGTGTTGAAAGACTGGCCAAGGTCCTGGATACCATTGGAAAGCGCTCCAACTGCACGGTTGCCGATAGCCATCAGTGCACCAAACCCGATGCCACTCTTGATCTTGGATGATAAGGTGTCCATCTTTGCGATAGCCTGGTCGGCTGTCTTCCCAAGTGACTGGTCACGGCCTTTAAGAATCAATTCCGGTACAGATTTGATAACTGAACCGACTCTTTTGACTGTATTTGATGCGCTGTTGACTTTAGGCGACATATTGTCTGTCGCTTCAAGCTGTGCCTTGAGTGCTTCACTCGTCCTTTTTTGCGCCTCTTCTATCGTACCGATAGCGCCTTCTACTGTCGGCGTCATATCATCGGTTGCTTCCAGTTGTGCTTCGATACCGCTTGTTGCTTCTGATTTCGCTTTTTCAAGCGAACTTACGGCATCATCGACAGTTGGTGTCATATTGTCCGTGGCTTCAAGTTTTGCTGCCGTGATATCCGATGCGGCCTTGTCGGCCTGTTGGCATGCCTTGATAGCATCATCCACGACCGGGGTCATATTGTCCTGCGCTTTTAATACCACAGTTGCGATCTGATGGACTGCCCTGTCTAATGACTTCAGGACATCCAATGCCTGTTCGAATGTATTTGTGAAATTAGCGTCTCTAGCAGAAAGGGAGGCGGTTACTGAATATTGTTCAGGCATATCAATTGCCCTCCTTTTTCTTTGCTTGCTGTGAAACGAAACGTCTGAGGTCTGCGAACTGATCGTTTTCTTCTGCTTTGTTTCCGTTCATTACACGGTTCACTTCTTTTTTATAGTTGTAGAACTTGTCAAAGTTTCGATATACCGGTCTTCCGCTCTTTTTCCGAGCTCTGACCTGGAAATTTTTGAATGCCGACAAATGGATATCGAACATGCGGTCCACTGTCTTGAGATTGACTGCCTTCATGAGTATCCGATACTCTCTGAGGTTCAGTCTGTCTACATCATCGAATGACTTGTAATCAAGATACCGGAAGCAGTTGATCGCGATATTTTCATACATCTTATCAAAATCTATGCTTTCGCTTGTTCCGTCTGTTTCATGGCTTTCCGAATCTGTTCGTACTTCTTTTTTGAGACATTCGCTTTCGATAAAAAATCGGACACCTTCTTGAATAGTGCGTCAATATCGTCGCAGTCTTCGATATAGACTTCCAATTCTTCTTTCTTGATTCGTGGAGAGAATCCGATATTCATTGCATATAGCACATCGATAAGGTCTTCAATCTCTCCGCCGATGATTCCGCCAAGGGCATACGTCATTCCTAGCTCTACTTCACGGTCACCTGATTTGGTCTTTACCTTCTCATTCAGAGCACGCATAAATTTGATGCTTGCTTTAAATTCGTATTCTTTACCGTTGATCTCAAGTTGCATAGTATTCATATGTATCTACCTCTTCTTTCGTTTCGCTTTACGTCAAAAAAGGACGTGATCTTCACGTCCCTATTGCTATTAGTTAGGCTGCTTCTTTTGTCGTGTCTTTATAGACATAGGAAGCGGCTTCTTTCTGTGCATCGGATACGGTTGCATATCCATCTGCGCCGTTGCCTTGCACACCGAATGTAAGTTCTACTTCGGTTGCATCTTCGGCATTTGATGTTTCGGTAAATTCCGTAACATTTGCCTGATAGTATGTAGCTTTGTACTTGCCAACATTGGTCTCCGTGCCTTCTTCGGCCAAATTGACGCGCCATACTTCTACGATCTCTCCTGATAGCAAAGCTTGTTTAAGCTTGTCAACGATCGTATCGCCTTTGGCAAGGATAGATTTGGCAGTAATCTCCAATTCAGGTGTTCCTGGTGTACGGATAGGGCCGTCTTTGGTCTGTGTCGTATCCGCATCACGTTTCATTGATAGTTCGTTCTCTTCAGAAAAAGCAATATGTGTTGCGTCTTCTTTTGATTTTTCACTTAGCAAACGATATAGATAGATGATCTGCGTACCTTTGACCTTTTCTACATCGTTCGCAAATAATTGCAAATTGATCATTGTTGTTTTCCTCCTGTTATTTCAAACTCCAGATCAAGCACGCCATGCAATAGCGGTTGACTGGTCGTTGTGTCCGGTATCACCTGCTGATTGATGTGCCGGATGCTCCAGTGATATGACTTCGTATCATGGATAGCTCTTGCAATATCCTTGACTTCTGCCATGATTCTGGACTGTGTGCCTCTTTTTTTGGGGTCATCATGCCATACATGCACCGTTTGGTAAACGTGTCCTGTGATCATAGACTTGTTTCCATAGTCATCTACGACTTGATTATCACCTAGATAGATGAACGGATACGGTGTTCCATCAGGCGGAAGAAAGGTATCATACACGCCGACTTTCGTATCCTTATATTTGGCTTTAAGTGCCATCAGCAATGCACTGTATAGTTCCTGTTGCGCATCCATATCAGTCACCTACCAGTTTCTTCATATCGGAAATGAACTTCTCTTTTTGCTCGTTGAAGGCTGGTTTGACAAATGGCTCCGCTTCCATGAAACGAGTACCATATTCCAAATATGGTGAGTAATGAGTTGCCGGCTGCGCCTCATAGCCAAGTCCGCCATCGATAGAGTGCCCTGTAATCGATCCTGCGGTCGTACCTGTGGCATAACCCTGGGTAAAAGCAGATTCTGCATGCCTTGTCATGTTGTCCTGCATGTCTACACCGTTCTTTCTGACGACTGTTTTGACTGGCCCAAGGTCCTTGCATTTCTCAAGCTTGTATATCAGCTTGTTAAGGCCGGATATCTCTACTGCACCCATAACTATTGCACCTCCGATACGATAAATGATTGCTTGGTTCTAAGCCGCCTTGAGTAATCAACACGATATTTCTTATTGCCAATGATCAATTGGTCAAACGCTATATCGACATGATTCTGCACATGAATTGTCAGGCTTCCTTGCTTGATGCCGCCATACACAAGGTTCATGGTCTGTGTATTGGTGTCCATCACAGAGCCATATACCTTGGTATCGGCATATGTATCATCGGCATAGTCGCCTGTATCCGCGTCATATGCACCAGTCACAAGGCGCCTGAATAGGATTGGTGTGTCGTATCTCATAGGAATCTTATCCTCCCGATATCCTGGTCGGACTGTGCGTCGCGCCATGTCTGGATATCGTCGGCATACTGGTCAAAGTCATTGTCCTTGAAGGTCAATGCTTCGCCTTCTACCGTGTGGCCGCTCAATCCTTCCGATCCAATGCGGTTGAACCGTGCAATCGATACTTCGGTAACGATATATTCAAGTTCACTTGGCACTTCTGTTTGGCCAATCAGAGTTTTAAGGCGGTTCTCGGTCAAGGTGATGATGACCTTCAATTTATTGTCTTCATCCTCAATTCCAAGCAACGCCTTGACATCATCGATCACCGCCATACGCTACTATTCCCCCGTTCCTGGTGTAGTGGCGGCCTTGAGGGTTACCTTGAAGACACCATCAGCATATTCTGGCCAGAATTGCACACCGGATAACATCAACGTTTCGATCGTCGCATTTGATGTGATAGTCGAATGGGTCATACCAATTAATCCGGTCTCATCGTAAGTCAATCCGAACTTGCTTGCTACGTCTCCGCCATTAGGGATATATGCGCCTGTCAAGTTTTGCTTAGCAGTTGCATATGCAGTGCCCTTGGCCAATCCAGGTGAGATGAAAGCTGTTCCCAAGCCTAAGAAGCCTTCGATGTATTGGAAGCCAAAAGCGGTCTGTGTCGTCACTTGTGCGCTGCCTAGATAATCAGCAACATCCAATGGCGAAATGAAATATACTGGATCTACGGTAAGGTCTTCAAAGCGCACTTCCAATTGAGCCCATGCGGCTGCCAATGCGGCTTGCAAACCTGTACCAGTGACTTTGCCTGTACCGGTTGCTAAAGATGCAAAGAAGTCTTTCTTGATGTCTTTTTGCAATTCAAGGATCAATTTCGCGTCTGTATCATTGATTGCTTTTTGTGCTCCAACCTTTTGGATAGCTTCAGCCGTAGCCACTTTACGATATTTCTTCAATACGATTTCTTTGGACCATGCCAATTTACGAGTAATCTTGGTCAATCCAATCGTTTCACCTTCGCCGACCTGATCAGGCGTATTCTCTTTTGTTAATTTATACGATTTGATCAATGTGCCATTGGCCATTGGCGTCAATTGATTGATGCCTAATACTTTGCGCAATTCATCGATATTTGTTGCGATTCGTGATGTATAGTCCACGGAAATGGCTGGATCCAAATCTGCGGTTGCCGTGATATTCGGTTCTGCTGCAAATAATTGCAAATTAATTAATTGTTCCATGTATTCCTCCTATTTGAATAGATTCATGTTCTCGCGGATCAAACGTTGACGCTCGATTGGGTCACTGACCTTCATGATATCTTCTTTTGTGACGCCTCCGTTCGACCCCGTGCCTCGCTTGAAAGAGTTCCCTTTCAAAGCGTCTTTGACTGCCTTTTCGACCTCTCCTTTGAACAGCTCAATAAAGGATTCAACGGCTTCTTTGGTGGTATCGGCATCCGATGTGATGATGCTTGCAAGAATATCATCGCTCACATTCACATTGGCTTCTGCACACATCTTGCGTGCTTCTTTGGCCATGTCTGCACGTGCTTTTTCATTGAGCAATTCATCAAGCTGTTTTTGCAATTTGTCACGCTCATGTTCGGCTTTTTGTTGAGCATTCATCTTTGCAAGCTTCTTAGCTTCTTCTTCGCTTTCTTTTGCCTGTTTATCCCACTTTGCCTTTTTCTCCTGGATGATGCGGTCTAGGTCCTCATCCGTGTACTTTGGTTGAGATTTATCTTTCCCTTTATCACCGTCTTCTCCAGTCTTGTTGTTTTGTCCTTGTCCATTATCTTCTTCGGCGAAAAGTTGCAAATCAAATAGATATTTTTCCATATGTATTTCCTCCATAGTTTAAAGTTACAATGCTTAACTTCCATAGCTTTTTACGTCGTTCCATGCCTGGACCCATGGCTTTTATTGTCGTCAATGCTCGGACATATAAAAAAGCACAACCTAATCACTTAGATCGTGCTTTATAAATTTTGGTAGCTTCCGCTTCGGCGGGTCTTTCACATATATCGTCTCCTTTTCCGTTTTTCCACAAAAAATGCAAGTGCGTACTCTTCTTTCCGCCTTGCATTGTAAGTTATGATCATAATAAGATTTCTCAATCGATTCTGTATAGATGTGTTTGCACATACCGTGTCTCCTAGATCAATTCATCATCCACACTCACATAATCTGGATATGCAGTAGCTATTTCTTCGCATCCTGTGATAAATGCCATGATTGCGCCAAACCCTTCTTGTGTAACAGTATCGATAAGTACATGCTCGAATCCATCATTGCTTCGGATATGTTTCAATTCTCCATACTGTCTAGTTTGGATGGTATGCACCATTGCCTGATACAGTGCAGACACTGCTGCACATACGATATCTTTCCCTTTTTCTGCATATCCGGCATGGCCTTCGATTTGAATATCGAACCATTCGTCATATTTGATCGTGATATGTATCATGTTCAATTCCTTTCATATTTAAGATAGTTAGTATGGCAGTTTGAATGAATAAGGGCAGCAACACAAGCCACCACGACCAGGCAATAACATGGCATAGTTTTAAAACGATAAAAGTGATGGTCAAAGCTTCACAAAAGCTTATCCCATTTCTAGGTTTATAATCATTATTCATGCTTAATCCTCTATTTCTTGCACTAAAAAAGCACGATATCAATCGTGCTTCTTCATTTTGCTTTTTTTGTACTGTTCCGGGAATGTATAAGAGTTGTATTTGTCCATAGCCTTCTTTAAGTCGTCCGGACAATCCTTTGTAGGAATATACATTTCTCCAATTTCATGAGTATAAAATTCATCGTGACCAACAAATTTCATATAATTGCGATCAATCCTCATAATTTAACACCTGCCTCATCAATAATATGCTTCACAAAGTTTGGATTCGTACCATTATAAGCATTATTTATTTCGGAAATAAGTTCTATAAAATTGCTGCATATTTTGAAATATTTTTTTCTATCAACTTATCTACTTTTAGATTAGCATCTTTCGCTTCTTGCCGCAATATAGATAGGATATTCTGCCTGATTTTTGGATTGTTTCGATCAATAATATGCCCAAATTCATGAATCACAACATTATCATAAGTAGTCCCTTGCGGAAAGTAGTTTTCTTTAACTGCACTTTCATATTCTGATTTTAAATAATCGGAATCATCATACATGAATTTAATCTTACTGCTATCGCCTTCATAGCCCAACACATTGTCATAGGTCAATATAATATCTGATGATTGCTTGAGCAAATGATTATTCTTGGCTCTTTTCAATTGATCCCCAAGTGTATCAATAACATTTTCCAATACTTTTACATCGCCTCTATACAATTCAAAATTTCCATATGAATTTTTATCTGCGCCTAATCGAATATTAAGCGATGCAGCTTTACTTGAAAGTCGTTTCAAATCTTTATCAGAAATATAATTTTCTACATGACGGGTATCTTTAAAACCGCTTTTCTTGCTTGGTAAATTGTTTCTGAGATAATGTTCAATTCCATTAGTATCAAGGCTTTTCTGCTTCTTCCACTCTTCAAAATTCAAACCATGATCCTTGTATGAATCCAACCATTCATCATATTCTTTACGATCAATATATGGTCCTGTAGAGCAATGGCAATTTGGATGCATTGGTGGCGCGTTTTCTCCAACCACCATCTTGGATACTTTGAAATGCTTCCCGTCCAAGGCTCTGCATATATCACAACAGTCAGCAAGGCCACATGCAATGTATTCATATTCTTCAATGTTTTCGTCTTTGTATGACTCTTTTTGAGCTTCTATCTGTACTTTTGCCTGTTCAGTACGTAAAAGCCTTTCTGCGTCTCGAGCTGATACATCGAATCGTTTACGAAGTGTTGGTATGAATTCTCTTGGGTTTCGTCCGCCAATCAATGCCGAAGTCAATATGTTGGTCATCTCATTCCGTAGCTTGTCCTGGTGTTGCCAAATCCTGTCTGAAAAGGTGGCATTGTGAAAGCTCGAATTGACTATCACTCTAGCCTTCCTATCCGCATCATTCATGACGGTTGGGCCAAGAATAGCGGCGTTGTGTCTGAGCGTTTCAACAGCATGATCTGTCAACTTTTCACCCATATATGTTTTCAACTCGTCGTGTCCGGCCACTAGATCAAGACCAATGCTAGATTTGAGAAGTTCCAATCGATTGACCTTCATGGTCATGTTGTACAGAAGCATCTCTTTATTGGCCTGATCAGAGAAATCTTTCTCCTTCACATACTTAGCGGCCTTGCGCATATATGCTTCGATATCAATCGTACTGGCTCTTTTTTTGGCTTCTGCCATGGTTATGCCTTCTTTGGCGGCATACTTCTCAAAAAAGGAATTGATTTCTTTTTCTATTTCATCGAGCATGTAATCGTAAATAGCTTGCACTTCTTCGGCCTGAGCTTTTTCACTCTTTCGAATCTGCGCAAGCCATTCTTCTTCTCTTTTTCGCCAGTAATCACTGCTCTTGCTCATCCTTGCCTACCTCTTGGCCTTGGTTTGGATATACCGGATTGTTTCCAAAAAATTGGTTGACAATTGCATCATTCTTATCCTGCTGTTCTTCCTCGATTCGCTCAATCTCTTTTTGCGGATCGTCAACAATTGACAAGACTGATAATTGCGTTGGCTGAGATACGATGCCTGACAAGTTCTGTGCAATCTGTGTTTCTTCCAGAATGTTCTGTGGAAGATTGCGTGTATAGTGGTAAGTCAATCCGATCCAGTCAGATTCGGTCATTGAGTTGACCGGATTGGAGAAGATGATCCGGTATCTTCGGTTGAGTCCCGACGTGAACTTGCGCTCCTTGGTCTTGGCCAGATTGGACATAGACTGCAACTTATAAGCCATCGCAATGCCTGAACTGTTTCCGAAATTCTCGTCATTGATATTGGCAATCATGGATACCTGGTAAATCAGTCGTTCCATCCGGTTTAAAGAATTCTCTTGTGTGCCGTCGGCATTTGGCTTTTCAAGGAATCCAACCTCTACCGGATTTTCAGACATGTCGCCCTCGAACGAGATGACGCGGTGGTCTCTCATGTCCCTGAGCATGTCGTCGGTCAGTTTCGGGCCGAGGATCTTGAGATATGCATCGGCAAAAGCATCGACATCGTTCAGCTTCTCGGAAAGCGCCTTGTTGTATCCCACGATAAGCGAATACACGGACTCGAATACTGCTATGCGTGACTCGTTCTCCAGGAACTCTGTGGCTGGAATATCGCCAAAATTATGAGGTCTGAACTCATCTTCGAGATAATGCAGACCTCCATCATCCGTGAACGGCCATGCCTCGGTTGGGGTAAGTACTTCGCCATGCATGATCTTCTTCGAATCGTAATAATACGTAACGAAATACTTTGGATGCTGTTCATAGGTATTGTCATACACCATGAAGCCTTCCGTAGGGTCCAAGTAAACGATGGATATATCGCCGCTTTCGTCGTTGGCATACAGTTCATACCCTTTTCCGTAAATCGAGCAAATACGGCTCAATTCGGCATTGTTGTCTTCGATATCGTTGTACGAATCAAACATATCCAAATAGTCTGTTACCTTCTTATCGTCGGACTGGACCTTGATGGGAATCCCGATGAAATATCCGTTGAAGGTATCAACCAAATATTTTGCGAAGTTGACCGTCACACGGTTATCAGGCTTCCAGTCTTCCTTATCCTGCCATGTAAGATTAGGATACATGTTCATGTACGCATCTTTCAGAACCTTGTATCGGTTCGTGATCAGGTTCTTATGCTTGGCAATCAGCTCGCCAAGCTTGGTGATCGTCATATCCTCATCATCTGAGATACAGATAAGTTCATCAGGTATGATGGTCGACCTAACATTTTGCTGTGGCATTATAATCCACCTCCTAATTTGTTGTATTTCAGTTTTTTCTTATGCAATGGCTCCACTGCATATCGCATTGCATCCATAAGATGGTTGAAGTCATCGACTGGCTGATTCAATGTTTTTCCAAATTTATCTTTATCCCAAACATAATTTGATATCTCAGTCATAAAATTCACACATCTTGGATGAATGATAATTTTTAAGTCTTGTATGAATTGAACTCCGTTATTGATTGAATCACGTCCTTTTTTGGCACCTCTAACCCGTAGCCCAAATTCTCTTAATTCATCTATTGATTTTGGCTCTGCAGAATCGGCTATTATCTTTTCTTTTCCATATCCCATCGATGTTATACGTTGGTAAATTTTTCGATTTGTCAGGCCTTTTTCATAGAATTCATCCCACACATATAACTCCTTATTGGATTCGTCATAGAAGCCCATAAAAAAAGCGGTCGGGTCATTGGTATAACCAAAGTCCAATCCGCATACAGTTACACAGTCCTTGATATCTTTCAATTCAAACTTTCTAGGCTCATAGTTTTCATATATCAATCCTTCGACAACACCCCATTGACCTAATCCGGCGACTTGGTAACGTCTAGGATTGTTTTTTTTCATCCTTTCAAATAGACCCAGGTCAGATTTATCTAACCATTCATTGCATTTGTAATTGGTCGTCAATGCTAATATATCTGGATCGTCTTTTGCATCGAAAAAGCGTGACTTTAGCCAATGCCTATCATTCCAAGGGTTGAAAGTTATTACCCATTGCTTCCACAAGTTCAATGGTATCTCGCCTCGAATTGATTCGTCGATGACATCAAAGTCTGATTCATCCATCACTTCATATGCTTCCTCAAGCCATGCCCAACACAGATAGCCATATTCAACAGTGATGGATGTGACCTTCAAGGGATCATCTAATCCTCTGAATAGTATCTTCTGCCCGGTCGGCAAGTAAGTTGCTTCCAATGGACTTAGCTTGAAATCCCATTTATCAGCCACTTCCAATCGTTGTGTTGCCCACTTGAGGTCAGTCCAACACGAATCCTTTAAAGTCCTATACGTTTTACGGATGACAAGTAGATTAGATTTATCGTACTTCATCAGGTTGTAGATGAAACGTAACGCCGTTGTCTTCGATTTCTTCGAGGCACGTGAACCTTTAACGACTAAGTACCGAACTCGAGATTTCCAAAAACTTGCATACCCTTTGCCTACGATATCGGGGAGATACATTTCCTTCTTCTTAATCGTCTAAATCATCCTCTCCGGTAAACACTGGCACGGTAGCACTCAAGTCCACTTTATCCGTAAACATCGCAAACGATTTACCGATGAGCTCAGATGCTTTGATACGATCGCGCATGGATACCTCGATCTCCTCTTTGACCTGGTGCCCATCACTGTCATAGCGAAGTACAGTCTCTTTTTCCTGGCCTCTCATGACCCGTGACCAGAACTCTCTAACTTCCTTGGCATCGGCAGTCTTCTCATTGTCGATTTGCTTCAGCTTTTCATCAATGGCTTGTTTTATCCTAGGTTTTCTAAGGTTTTCAAGACCAATAGCACTGGCTGTTTTCTTGGAGTATCCAGCACGAATCGCAGCTTGTGTCGCATTGAGATCAATCAAATATTCCTGAATGAATCGTTCTTGTTTAAGCGTCAACTTCATTGCCTTCACTCCTTTCCGATTTTTCAAGATGATTAGGCACGTAAAAAGGCGGTCCGTTAAATACGTCCGCCTCGTGTGTCTATCATACAGTCCTCTTTCCTTAGGACTTCGTACAATACCATAATACCACATCACTAACTATTATTTACTATCCTCTTTTCCAAAATATCTTGAAATTCCGCTAAAGCCAACTTATGAGTTTGATAGATGTACGGTAGACTGTAATTCATCTTGACAGAGATGCGTTCCCACGACTTAAAATGTATGTACCGCTCATACAGTACCGTCATCTGATTGGCATCCGGAACCATATCGATAAGGGCCATAGCCCTCTGCTTTGCCAGGATCAGCATGTCCACCTGGTGATTGATCTCGTCTTTCAATTCAGTAAGCCGCATGATCATATGGGCGTTGCGTTCCGTATCGGTGTGACCGGATGTCGTACCGTCCTTTTCGTAGGAGATCGAACCGCCTTCGATCTGCGCCTTCAGTTTGGCAATTTCTTCAGATTTCTCGTTGATCTGCATCGAGATCTTCCTTATCTGTGTCAAATACTCTTTTGCATCCATCTTTATCTCCTTTTTGGTCTGTATTTATTTAGCCATTTTCTATGGCAAGAATACGAACAAAAATACAATGGCTTGCCATGATCATTCACTCTATACGTCCAGTCATGTGGCAAAGAAGAAATGATCTTCTCTTTTCCACACACCGGACATTTGATTGTTTTAAATTTTTGAATCTTCATTTAGTAAATCATCTCCGAATCAGGCATTTTTAATGAAGCATTCTTATCGTTCATTTTTGCTTATTTTTTCGATCGTGATTGGAAATACTTTTACCGTAGAAGTTCCAT
>OMDC01000839.1_pt1 | contig 12279 bp, 9 predicted proteins | sample 1674201 | NCBI WGS metagenome assembly OMDC01 (sample SAMEA103958152, study PRJEB25191) | human gut metagenome | biome: human-associated habitat [ENVO:00009003]; feature: intestine environment [ENVO:2100002]; material: feces | place: Germany | collected 2013/2015 | reverse complement strand
CACGCCGACTAAATACTTCCACGCTAATTCAACGGAAGAAGATTCACTGGCAGTGGTGGAAGGATGAAGAAGGCCCTGTGCGTTTCATCATGAGCTGGGTAGATGCGCTCGTGTTCGCACTCGTAGCGGTTTATTTCATCAACCTCTTCTTCTTCCAGAACTACGTCATTCCGTCTTCCTCTCTCGAAAAGAGTCTCCTTACGGGCGATTATCTCTTCGTGAGCAAGGTAAGCTACGGTCCTCGCATTCCTGAAACTCCGCTCACCATGCCGCTCACCCAGCACACCATGCCGCTGGTCAACGTGAAGAGCTACATAGAGTGGCCTCACTGGGATTACCGCCGCGTGAAGGGATTGGGCAACGTGAAGCTCAACGACATCGTGGTGTTCAATTATCCTGCAGGCGATACGCTCGTCAATGAGGAGCGCTATCAGGCGAATGATTACTATCAGATGGTTTACAGCATCGGCGACCAGCTGATGCAGCAGAACGGACAGGAAAAGGATGTGCGCGCGATGAACCCATTGCAGCAGCGCCATTATTTTGAGCAGGTTTATGCTACAGGCCGCAACTACATCAGCAGTATGCCGGGCGAATATGGCGACATCATCAGCCGTCCTACCGACCGCCGCGAGAACTATGTAAAGCGATGCGTGGGCTTGCCAGGACAAACCTTGCAAATCAAGAACCGCATCGTTTATCTGAACGGAAAGGCAAACAAGGAGCCTGATAACGTGCAGTATACTTATAAGATGAAGCTCAAGGGCGAGTTCCCAATCGACCTTGCCGATGAATTGGGAATCACCAACGAAGACCTGCTGATGTATAATCAGAGTGGCGTGATTCCGCTTACCAAGAAGGCTTACATGGCGCTGAAGGCGAACAGAAACCTCGTAGAGAGCATCTCTATCAATACGGATGCAACCTATGGCGACCTCTATCCGCTCAACGCCTATACCGGCTGGACAAGAGATAATTACGGCCCGGTTTGGATTCCGAAGAAGGGCGAGAGCATCGCTCTTACGCTGAAGAATCTGCCTGTATACGAGCGCTGCATCAAGGTTTACGAGGGCAACGACCTGAAGGTAGACAACGCCGGCCGCATCTTCATCAACGGCAAGCAGGCGAAGAGCTACACCTTCAAGCTCGACTACTACTGGATGATGGGTGACAACCGCCACAACTCAGCCGACAGCCGCTACTGGGGTTTCGTGCCTGAGGACCACATCGTGGGCAAGCCTATCTTCATCTGGTGGAGCCACAGCCCAGATCATCCGGGCTTCTCAGGCATCCGTTGGAACCGCCTCTTCACTTTTGTAGACAATATTAAGTAAGAAAAAAGAAATAAGAATTGAAGACTGCCGTCAAATTCCTAATAGCATTGGTGTTGTCGCTGCTCCTGGCTTGGGCAGTGCGCACCTATGTTTTCACTATCTTCTCGGTGCCTCAGGGTGGGCTTCCGCCCCAGCTGAAGGCTGGCAACCGGGTGATAGTGAACAGGATTGACTGCGAAAATTTCGGGCGTGGCGATGTGGTTGTATTCACCGATACGGTGGTTTACCAGCCCAAGAACCAGCGCCGCAAGCGTGTCTTCGAGTCTCATTTCATAGGCAGGATAGAGAAGCTTCCGGGCGATACGCTGCGCATCGACACCGTGCAGTTCGTCATCCCAACCATCTGCTGCAAGCGCTGCGGCTGCAAGGATTGCCGCTTCTATCTCTTGAAGACGCCAACCGGCCAGCAGCTCGTCCATAAGCACCAGATGATAGGCAAAGCCCATAAGCTGTTCTAGCTCCCTCGCGCTGCCGCTCCTCGCTCTCTTGTGCTCCTCGCCGCTGCTTAGAGCCCCGCCGGAAGCTTGTCCCCCGTCTGCCCCCGTTCCGAGCGATTCCATCGCTCGTCCCCCTCTTCATCATTAACCCTTCATAACAAAGCAGAAATTGAAAGCCCTTCTTTCATCCACATATTTCGGCCCCATCCAGTGGTACCAGAAGCTGAACCGCTACGATGAATGCCTGATAGAGCGCCACGAGAGCTTTATCAAGCAAACCTATCGTAACCGTATGCTCATCCCTACCACTAACGGCCCCCTCTCGCTCACCATCCCCACCAATCACGACATCTCTCTGTCGATGAAGGACATCCGCATTTCCGACCACGCCAACTGGCGCCACGTGCATTGGAATGCGCTCCTTTCCGCCTATGGCGAGAGCCCTTTCTTCGAGTATTATCAGGACGACATCCGCCCCTTCTACGAGAAGAAATACGAGTTCCTCTTCGATTTCAACATGGAGACAACCGCGAAGATGATAGAGCTCCTCGACATCCGTCCGAAGATAAGCGTTACTGACGAATACGTTTTAAGTGAAGAACGAAAAGTGAAGAGCATAGAAAGCGAAGAACGAAGAGTGAAGAGTGAAGAAACAACGTTCGGCGACCGAAGGGAAAGCCAATTCAATAGCCCAGAGGCGCAAGCCCAATTCAACATTCAACATTCAACACTCAACACTCAGATAGTTGATTTCCGCGATACAATTCGCCCCAAGAAACCGCTCCCTGACCCCGAATTCGAGTCGAAGCGCTATTACCAGGTCTACGAGCAGAAATACGGCTTTCAGCCCAATATGAGCATCCTTGACCTCCTTTTTAATGAAGGCAACGAGGCGATATTCTTCCTATAAGAGAAGAGTATCGCCTTGTTGCTTTCCCTCCCGTTAACAAAACTTACTCATAGCTTTCTGCCCCGAAGCTCATAGTTTCCCGCTCTAAAAAGCCCTTTTTTCTGCATCGCGATGCATTCCCCGTTCCGTCGCGACGCAACATTTCTTCCCTCGCGATGCAATATTTCTTCCCTCGCGATGCATGATCCATCCCCCTCGTGAGGCATCATTTAGCCCCCTTCCCAGCCATCATTTAAGCCTCGTATCAGTCATCATTTATGCCTCTCGCCAGCCATCATATAAGCCCGTAAAACGGGCTGTAGCAGCGCGTTTGAGCTTTTTTTGCCAAGGCTCAGCCAGCCATCTTTAGCAGGCATCGGGAGAGAGCGCATTTTCTGATGGGAGGGGGCGCTCTGAGAGGAAAAGGTTAACAGGTTAACAGTTAACACCCCAAAAATGCATACTTCCATCCACACACTTATATAAAAATAAGTATATATATATTATTATATAATAAGGTACGCGAGGGGGACCATGCAAAAAACGGCTGTTAACTGTTAACCCTGTTAACCCCCTCGGCTTCTCTTCCCTCTTTTAGGAAATTTAAACAAGAATGCTTGGTGGTTTCACCGAAAAACCTTACTTTTGTAACCTGACTGCAAACAAACGTAAAAACAATAATAACAACATAAAATGAAGAATCTCACATTCCATATCGTAGGACTCACCCATAATGACGTGAAAGGCCATGAGGTAGAGTATGCTAAAGAAGCAGAGGGAAGAACCATCTGCCTCGTGCCCGATGACGCCAACACCTTCGACATGCTGGCGGTGAAAGCTTATGACAAACAGCAGCTCATAGGCTATGTTTCAGCCCTGGAAGGCGAGGACGTACGCGCCCTCATCATCGCCCGTAAGGAGCGGAACCTGCGGGCGATAGAGGATTTCATCGTATGGAGTGTGAAGTATGATCTGTGGTGCAAGATGCGTTTCTTCGGCAATCAGATGCAGGAGGCGATAGATGCAGACAGCCGCTCTGTGTGCCATACTCCCGGTGTGAGCAATCTTCTTCTCTACGTTCATGACACCTTTGACAAGACTGAGATTCAGAACATCTGTCAGGTTCATGGCACCAAGACGAAGCTTGCCATCCTGCTGTGCAACTGGAAGAAGCGTGGCTTCATCATGAAGAACGAGGACGGCACCTTCACCAAGACCGCCCGTTTCATCGCCAAGTACGGGCACTATGGAACGCCAGGAGTGGCTGCGTAGCGGTGATAAAGGAGTGGGCGTGGTGAAATGCCACGCCCCTCACGTTTTTAGCAGCACGCCCTGAAAGAGCTGAAGCTCCTAGCCCAGGGCACCGCCTTGGGTAATAATGGCAGCACGCCTGTCGCCCTGAAAGGGCAAAAGCTTTAAAATAGCCCGTTTTTGTAATGAGAATGTAAATGTTCTTGACCTTAATCAAGAAAAAAGGGCTTTTTGAAACATTTCTCCTAAAATATTTGTGTGCGCACACAAAAAGTTGTACCTTTGCACCAGAAAAAGAAAAAAGGATAAAAGATTGATTCAGTAAGGATAACTTATGAAATCGATTCGAGACAAGTTTGAGGCCGGTTCGGAACCTGGTTCTGAGATTTGGACGAGGACTTCTGGAAAATCTCGAAGAGACTGATTAAGAGGTTAAAAGAAAGGAAAAAGATTATGGCAATGTTCGGGATAATGACAGTAGCAGTAGTAGCATTCGCAGTAGTTGCTTGCGCAGGTATGAACCTCGGAATGAACTGCGGCAAATAAGCTACGAAGCTAAGAGAGCATAGAAATCCTCCTTCGGGAGGTAAGAAATAAAGAGAGTTAAGATTTTGTTAGGTAAAACAACAAGATTGTATATTTAAGATAACAAATTTAAGAAAGGAAAAGATTATGTTAGTATTAGGAATGATTTTCGCAGTAGTTGTTGCATGTGTAGCTGAAGTTGGTGCTATTAACAACAAGTTGGCTTAATCGGAGATTAGCCATGCGAAGGGCTCCAAAAGAGCCGAGATTAAAAAATGGCTGGCAGCAATGCACAGCTGAGTAAAAACAGTAGGGAGCCAAAAGGGCTTCCGAAATCCGAGAGGAGAGTAAAAACTCCTTTTCATTTGAAATTCATACTGTCCCCTGAGAGTTTTCGTGATAAATTCTGATTGGGGATTTCATATATAGATTGTTAAGAATTCGTTTTAGGTTTTATAGATTTTCATTTTAGGTTTTTAGGTTTAAGTTTTTAGGTTAATTGTTAGTTGTTTTTAAGAAAAAAGCAGTTTTTAATTCATTAAATTACGAAGGCAACAACGAGGGAAGTCGCATGACGACCCAAGTTGTTGCCTTCTTTATTTTCTTATTACTTGAGCTATTTGTCTGAAAATCAACATTATCTGAAAATCAGCGTGGTGAGCCTGTCTTTATCAAACAACTCCTGAGCCACGGCCTGTATCTGTTCGGCAGTAATTTCATCCACCTGCTCGTAGAGTCGGTCTACATTCTTCTCCCAGCCATAGTGAAGGAAGCTCTTGCCGAAGTCGAGGGCAAAGTTTTCGCGGTTGTCGCAAGCCACGCCTACCTGTCCCTTTATCTGCTTCTTGGCGGCCTTGAGCTGCGCCTCGCTCAGCGGTTTCTGCATGAACTTATCCAGTTCCTTGCGAACCAGGCGGAGGCAGCGCTTCACGTCGTGCTCATCGCAGCCGAAATAAATGCTCCAAATGCCCGTATCGCCATAAGCCACCATCGTACTCTCTACGGTGTAAACCAGTCCGTTGTGCTCGCGCAGGGCGAGGTTCAGCTTGGCGTTCATTCCCGGTCCGCCCAGCATATTGTTGAGCAGATAGAGCGGCATTCTACGGCTGTCGTTCACATCGTAGGCGCGGGTTCCAATCATCACATGAGCCTGATGCGTATTCTTCTGCATCACAATCGTCTGCCCGGCAATCTCTTTCCCCACAGATGGATAATTTTCAGGTCCCACAGATTTCACAGATGACACAGATTTTTCTGTAGTAATAGAATTCTCATCCCCTGAAATCTGTGTAATCTGTGAAATCTGTGGGAGCTTTTCCTCAGCAAGCTTGCCCACTGAATTCGCTGCATTTTCAGCAACCTTGCCCGAATCATCATCTGCGAGCGCCTTCCTGATAAGCTTCACCAGCTTCTTGAAGTCAATGTCTCCGTAAGCGAAGAATATCGCATTATCCGGCCGGTAAAGCTTTCTTGTAAAGCGCAGCGCATCTTCTGTCTTGAACGAGCGAACCTGCTCGGCTGTGCCCAGAATATTGTGGCCCAGCGGCGAACCCTTGAAGATGATATTTTCGAATTCATCATAAATCAGTTCGGCAGGAGAATCGTTGTAACTCTCTATCTCATCGCAGATTACCTCTACCTCCTTGTCGATTTCCGCTTGCGGATAAACCGAATGGAAAACGATGTCGGTGAGCAGATCTACGGCTCTTGCGATGTGCTCCTTGAGGATGGCGGAGTAATAAACCGTGCCTTCCTTGTTGGTGTAGGCGTTCAGGTCGCCTCCCACGCTCTCCAGACAGTTGAGAATGTGCCACGCCTTGCGGCGCTCTGTGCCCTTGAAAGTAACGTGCTCGCAGAAGTGGGCAAGTCCTTCTTCGCCCGGCTCCTCGTTTCGGGTGCCGGCGTTAATCTGGTAACCGCAATACACCACCTTGCTGTCTGAAGGCAGGTGGATGATGCGGAGTCCATTATCGAGTGTATAAGTATTGTATTTCATTTCAAGGTGCAAAGTTACACTGAAAATGTAATTTATCCAAAAAAATAGTCATTTATTTTGCATTATCGCCAAAAAGACTTATCTTTGCTCCCAAAAAATAAATATAGACATCAAAAAACAATGCGCAAAGTAATAGGAATAGGAGAAACCGTGCTTGACATCATCTTCAAGGGCGGCAAGCCGATAGAGGCAGTACCGGGTGGCTCATCATTCAATGCAGTCATCTCGTTGGGCCGTGCGGGCGTAAATGCTTCGTTTATCAGCGAGGCGGGCAACGACCGCATAGGAGAGTATGTGATTCAGTTTTTGAGAGATAATGGGGTGAATGCAGACAATGTGAGCATCTTCCCGGAATCGAAGTCGCCGCTCTCGCTGGCTTTCCTCGACGAGAACAACAATGCCGACTACATCTTCTACAAGGATCATCCTCACGACCAGCTGGAGTTTGCCACACCGGAAATCAATCCTGGCGACATCGTGCTCTTCGGTTCGTTCTTCGCTCTGAATCCTGTGGTCCGTCCTCAGGTTGCCGGCTTCCTGGAGTATGCGAAGGAGCACGGCGCCATTCTTTATTACGACATCAACTTCCGTGCTTCTCATCAGAACGAAATCATGAAGATTACACCTAATCTGATAGAGAACCTGGAGATGGCTGATTTCGTACGCGGAAGCCACGAGGACTTTGGAATCCTCTACAAGAAACCGGAGGCGGATAAGGTTTATAATGCCGAAATCAGTTTCTACTGCAAGAAGTTTATCTGCACCCAGGGTGCTGAGCCTGTAGAGGTTCGTGCCGAGAACGGCTTTGCCAAGAGTTATCCTTCGAAGAAGATGAAGCCGGTGAGCACTATCGGAGCCGGCGATAATTTCAATGCAGGCTTCGTGTTCGGACTGATCAAGGATGGAATCACCCGCGAGGACATCGACCGCGGCTTATCTGAGGCGCAATGGGACAGTCTCCTTGTTTCGGCTCAAGAATTCTCCACCGAATGCTGCAAGGACATCTACAATTATGTTTCCAAGGAATTCGGAGAAGAAAAGAAGAAGGAATTATAAAATATAAAAGATATGACAGAAATTACAAACAAGATTTATTACGTAGGCGTGAACGACCGCAACAAGCATCGTTTTGAGGGCCTCTGGCCTTTGCCTAACGGAGTGAGCTACAACTCTTATATCATTGACGATGAGAAGGTAGCGCTGGTAGATACTGTAGAGGTTGATTTCTTCACCCAGTTCCTCGAGAATATCCACGAGGTGATTGGCGACCGAGAAATCGATTATCTTATCATCAACCACATGGAACCTGACCACAGCGGCTCCATCGCCCTCATCAAGAAATATTACCCTAACATCAAGATTGTGGGCAACAAGAAGACCCTGGGAATGCTCGAAGGCTTCTACGGCGTAACAGATGACGTGGTAGAGGTGAAGAATGGCGAAACCCTTTCATTGGGCAACCACGAGCTGAGTTTTGTTCTCATCCCTATGGTTCACTGGCCAGAGACCATGGTTACCCTGGATGCAAAGAACAAGGTGCTCTTCTCGGGTGATGCCTTCGGCTGCTTCGGTGCGCTGAACGGCGGAATCATCGATACGGAAATTAACTGCGAGACTTTCTGGCTGGAGATGGTTCGCTACTACTCAAACATTGTGGGTAAGTATGGAATCCCTGTTCAGAATGCCTTGAAGAAGTTGGCTGGCGTGGAGCTGGATTACATCTGCTCAACCCATGGTCCTGTTTGGCACGAGCATATTGAGAAGGTAATCGGCATGTATGATAAGATGTCGAAGTACGAGACGGAGCCGGGCTTGGTTATCTGCTACGGCACCATGTACGGCAATACCGAGCGCATGGCTGAAATCATCGCCCGTGCGGCAAGCAAGGCTGGCGTGAAGAACATCGTAATGTACAACATCTCGAAGACTCATCACAGCTACATCCTGCGCGACATCTTCCGCTACAAGGGCCTTATCGTAGGTGCTCCAACCTACAATGCCGGTCTTTATCACGAGATGGAGGTTCTCCTCTCCGAGCTTGCCAATAAGGACGTCAAGAACCACCTCCTCGGTTGGTATGGTTCTCATTGCTGGGCAAGCAAGGCAGTAGCAAAGATTCAGGAGTGGAACGAAACCAAGCTTCACTACGAGCCAGTGGGCGAGCCAGTGGATATGAAGCAGGCGATTACTCCAGAGGTAAAGGCGCAGTGCGAGGCTCTGGGTAAGGCGATGGCCGAGAAGCTGCTGGCAGAATAAAAGATTTCTTGTTAGAGATTATTATAAAAGAGCGGAATGGCAACTGGGGTTAACAGAGTTAACAGTTAACAGTTGTTTTTCCGCTCTTTCTTTTGTTTTTTAAGGAACTAATCGAAAACTATTCATTCTAAATGAAAGGTTTTAGGTAAAACTATTCATTCAAAATGAAAGATTTCTGAAAAATTATTCATTCAGAATGAAAGATTTTTGTTTTTCTCTTGCTACTTTCAGATATTTTTCTTATTTTTGCCCACGAATCATAAAATAGTAAAGCAATGAAAGAACTGTTGAAACAAATAATATTTGAGCAGCAGGACAACTGCAGGCATCTTATGCAGGATGCCATCCCTCGACACATAGAAGAGGAATGGCTTACCACCTCGGAAATCCTTATCATAACTGGTGTAAGACGATGTGGAAAGTCGGTGTTGCTGCAGCAACTGCGTGATAAGTTGGAGGAGAAAGATTTCTTCTTCAATTTTGACGATGAGCGTCTCGTAAACTTTAAGCTTGAAGATTTTGCAACCTTGCAGGAATGCTTCTTTGAGCTTTTCGGTGAGCAACACACCTATTACTTTGATGAGATTCAAAACATTGCGGGTTGGGAAACCTTTGTGAGGCGCCTTTACAATGAAGGCAATAAGGTGGTGGTGACAGGCTCCAATGCCCGGATGCTGAGCAAGGAGATGGGCACTCATCTCACAGGGCGTTATATCTCTGTGGAGGTTTATCCTTTCTCTTTTGCCGAATACTTGCAGCTGGAGCATATTGAGCCTTCGCAGAAAGATTTCTATCTGATGGCGAGCCGTTCCAAACTGCTGGGTCATTTCCGTGATTTCTTGGAGAGGGGTGGTTTCCCGAAATATCTTCAGACGGGTTCCGTCAGTTACCTGTCCTCACTTTATGAGAGCATTATCTTCCGGGATGTGATGGCTCGCAATGGTCTTACAAACGACAAGGAAATTAAAGAACTTGCATTTTATCTTGCCAGCAATGCCACCCAGCGTGTTACCTATAACTCGCTGGGAAAGATAGTGGGCATTCGCCATCCCGAAACCATCAAGAACTATCTGGAATATATTCAGCAAACCTACATGATATTCCAGTTGTTGAAGTATGCTCCATCGGTAAAGACCCAGATGTTGAGCCCGAAGAAGGTGTATTTTATAGATAATGCCATCATCAGCAGGATGGGTTTCAATGTCACGGATAACAATGGTGTAAAACTGGAGAATGCCGTTTTCATCGAATTGCTGCGAAGGGGTTACGACTTGTTCTACCATGCCGACAAGAAAGAGTGCGACTTTGTGGTGAGAGAAGGTGTAAGGATTACCCAGGCTTACCAGGTTACGGTGAAGATGGATGATGAGAAGACTCGCAAGCGTGAGATAGAGGGCCTGCAAGAGGCGATGGAAATCTATGATTTGTCTGAGGGTTACATCATTACGCTGAATGAGAAAGAGGAACTCACCGTGGATGGGAAGACGGTGCATATAATTCCTGCTTGGGAATGGATGCTGAAGTAAACCGTGTTTTTACTCCCCAAAATTGTGTCTGACACAAAAAAACGTCATAAAATGATGTATTATGAAGTAAAGCTACCTTCTACCGAGAAGTCATTCGGCAGAAGGTAGCTTTACTTTTCTATAGAGGGTTCTATCCCTCGCAGAGCTTAGCCAGCTCTTCCAGGTTATCCGCCACTTCTATCACATCTCGCCAATCGCCGCGAATCATGCTTTTCTCTGCCATATCATCCAAAAGGGCGATGGTGGAGTTCCAGAAGCCTTTCATGTTGTAGAGAATCACCATTTTGTGATGGTAGCCGATGGTGTGGGCGGCGGCGATGGTGAAGATTTCATCCAGGGTGCCGACGCCGCCAGGAAGGGCTACGAAGATGTCGCTCTGGGCGAGCATCAGGTCCTTGCGGTCGCTGAGATTATCACACGGAATCTCGATGTCGAGGTCTGAGAAGGTTCTGCCTCCTCGCTCTACAAGCGTAGGAACCACACCGATGGTTCTGCCGCCATTCGCCTTTACTGCCTTGCCGATGCAATCCATCAGACCGGAGTTGCAGCCGCCGAAAACCAGATCGTGGCCGTTCTCTGCCATCCACTTTCCCATCTCTTCAGTCAATGTGAAGAAGTCGGGGTCGATATTCTTATTTGCTGAACAAAAAACTGCTATTTTCATATTGCTTTATCTTCTATTTGATGATGTTTTATCTGTTGTTTATAGATGTTTTATCCGTTATTTATAAATGTTTTAGGCAAAGGTACGTAAAAATATCGAGATTATTGGGCTCTTTTTGCGGATAATTTCTTAATTTTGCAAACAATAACTAATCTTATAAACAGGAAGAAAGATTTCTAACAAAACAAGACAAGAGAATGAAAAGGATTATTACATATAGTATCATCGCATTGTTGCAGGCGTCGGTGGCGCTTGCTCAGACCTCTGTATCGCTTGTAAAAACCTCTTCGAAGCCGAAGCTTCAGAAGCGGGAGAAGTATGAATGGCAGGGAGAGATTCCTACCTATGTAGAAACGCTGAAGAAGGAACTGACCTATCCGATGGCTTGGGGAAACAGTCCTATCAGGAACTTCAAGAAGTGGAAAAAGACGGCAAGGGCGAAGGTGTTCGAATGCATGATGACGCCTCCGAAAGCGGCTGCGGCTTGGGATATGGAAGTTTTGGGCGAGGAACAGAGAGACGGATATAAGGCGCAGAAAATCGCCTTTAATATCAACGCCTATTCCCGTATTACGGCTTATCTCCTGATTCCGGATGGCAAGGGACCGTTCCCAACAGTCAATGCACTTCATGATCATGGTGCTCATCTCTTTATCGGAAAGGAGAAGATGATTCGCCCTTTCTTTACTCCGGAAGAAAAAGATTCCCCTACGAAGCAGGCGCTCTGTCAGGAGATTCTGGATGATGCGGATGCGTGGGCAAAGCAACTTTACGATAATCAGTACGTGGGCGATTATCTGGCGAAACATGGTTACGTGGTCTTTTCGGCAGATGCTCCGATGTGGGGAGAACGAGGCCGCAAGGAGGGCGTGGATAGAAACAAATACGACCTGATAGCCGGCAACATGATGATGCTGGGTAGAGACCTCTCTGCCTTCATGACTTACGATGATATTTCCAGCACCGAGTTCCTGGCTTCGCTGCCGATGGTGGATGCGAAGCGTATAGGATGTGTGGGCTGTTCGATGGGAGCCTATCGTTCGTGGATGCTCTCTGCTTTATCGGATAGGATCAAGGCGGGTGCTTCCATCTGCTGGATGATTACTACGGACGCTCAGCTTACCCGGAGATTCGGAAGGAAGGAGAATGGCGGTTTTGCGAATTGCATTCCGGGTCTTCGCCAATATCTCGATTATCCTCACATCGTCTCTCTCGCCTGTCCGAAGCCGATGCTCTTCATCAATGGCACAAAAGACAAGCTCTTCCCTGTACACGGTGTAAAGGATGCTTTCAGTGAAATGCACAAGGTTTGGAAGAGTCAGGGAGCAGATAATCTGCTGGATACGGAGCTTTGGGACATCCCTCATTCCTGCGGATTGAAGGCGCAGGAGAAAATGCTGG
>OMDC01000838.1_pt1 | contig 12279 bp, 4 predicted proteins | sample 1674201 | NCBI WGS metagenome assembly OMDC01 (sample SAMEA103958152, study PRJEB25191) | human gut metagenome | biome: human-associated habitat [ENVO:00009003]; feature: intestine environment [ENVO:2100002]; material: feces | place: Germany | collected 2013/2015 | reverse complement strand
CATGTTGCCAGGGATAAGGATGTCGATGATGCCCTGTGCCAATGGTTCAATGTCGGCAATGAGTCGAGGACGACCTTCATTCAATACCAGAACGACAGGCTTACCGGTCTTGGCGAGTTCCTTCACCAGATTGCGCTGGTTCTCTGAAAGCCAAAGGTCGGTCAGGTTGCCCGGAGTCTCTGTATAGGAGTTCTCGCCAATGCAAGCCACGATGACGTCAGCATCCTTCGCTGCAGCCACTGCCCCCTGAATCTGAGGTTCGTTCTCCTCCCAGTATTTTCCCTTCTCATTATAGGTAACACCCTGGTTCAAGATAACATTCTCCTTGCCATACTCATTACAGAATGCCTCATAGATGGTATTGTACTTGCCGGCAAACTCATCGGCACGATGTCCCTGCCAGGTATAGCTCCATCCACCATCCAGACAACGCATCTGATTGGCATTAGGACCTGTAAGAAGAATCTTCTTGCCATGCTGCAAAGGAAGGATATTACCCTCGTTCTTCAGGAGCACCATACTCTCGGTAGCTCCCTCCAAGGCGAGCTTGGCAAACTCCTCACCACCAAACTTAGGATAATTCTTCAGTTTCTGGGTTGGGTTCTTGAAGAGGTCGAGACGGTACTTCATACGAAGCACACGGCGACAGGCATCGTCGATGCGACTCATCGGAATCTTACCTTCCTTCACCAGTTCTACAAGATAGCCACAAGCATCGCAAGAATAAGGTTCCATAATCATGTCGATACCGGCATTGATGGCAATGCGGAGCGCATCCTTCTTGTCCCTTGCTACCATCTCACGAGTATAGAGATTGTTGATGTCTGCCCAGTCGGTGATAAGCACACCATCCCATCCAGTCTCTTCCTTCAGCCATCCTGTCAGGATGTCCTTGTTGGCGTGCATCGGCATACCGTTGACGGAAGCGGAATTCACCATCACGGTCAAGGCTCCAGCCTGCAGACCCGCCAGGAAAGGAGCGAAGTGCTTCTCTCGCAAGTCGGCTGGAGAGATATAGGCTGGCGTACGGTCTTTACCGGTCCAAGGCACACCATAGCCCATGAAGTGCTTCATTGAAGTGGCGATGTGATACTGGTCGATGTTGTTTGGGTCCTCGCCCTGGAAACCATAGACCATCGCCTTGCCCATCTCTGAACTGAGGTAGCAATCCTCGCCAAAGTTCTCCCAGATGCGAGGCCAACGGGCATCACGACCGAGATCAACGGTAGGACTGTAGGTCCAAGGGATACTCACTGCACGAGTCTCATAAGCGGTAGCCTCAGCCGAACGGCGAGCTATCTCACGATTAAAAGTGGCAGCCACATTGATGTTCTGAGGGAAGAGGGTTCCGCCCTGTGTATAAGTAGAACCATGATTCTGGTCGAGACCGAAGACACAAGGGATGCCGATGCGCTTCATCGAGATCTTCTGGATTTGCGCGATGTACTTCTCCCACTGCTTGGCGGTTGGTGCGCAGGTATTTGGAGCGTTGAGGATAGAGCCAATCTTATAGCGGGAAAGGATAGAATCGGTCTTGTGCTCGTCGATATAGAACACACCGTTCTTGTCGTTGGCACCAAAGAGGTCGGTCACCAATTCCATCATCTGACCTATCTTTTCCTCCAAGGTGAGTTTCTTCAGGGTCTGTTCTACCTGAGCCTCGATCTTAGGGTCGCTCTTGATAACTGGAACCTTGGCACTGGCTGTATAAGCCAATGCCAACATAAAAATAGATGAAAATAATTTCTTCATAAGTTCTAAGATTTGACGTTATATGATAATAACGAGATTCTTTCTAATATTTTATTCGATAGTTACTTTCTTTACGGTATAACCATCACCCACGAGGAGGAGCCCCCACTGCTCTTTCAAGAGTTGGATAGAGTAGTCGGTCAGTTCAAACTTCCATGTAGCAGGTCCATCCACCGGGATGTCGCCACGCTCATCGTCCTTCTTACCAGTAAGGATGTTCTGCCAGGAAGCTGTGGTAGCGGTACCCTGACCTTTTCCATCTACATAGACACGGAGGATGGTGCCAACCTTCACCTTTGAGAGGAAGGTATCCTTCAAGGCCTCGAATGGTGTACCCCATGTCACGGCAAACTCACCTTCCCAGAGGGTAGTCTCCATAGATGGACGTGGCTCTGTGGTTACCTTGATGGTACCGCAAGGGAACTGTACACCACTGCCATCTACCAATGTAATGTCGTAATCGCCATTGGCGAGGCCGGAAGGAGCTGTAACTTTCAATGCCTTACCCTCATCGAGAACTTCGAAGGCAGCCTCCTTACCAGCGATGAGTACTTTCTGAACGTGATCCACCAGGTTCTTGCAGTTGCGGATGGTTGTAGTTTCTCCCGGAGCTACCCAAAGCTCGCTGGCATTGGTACCCAAAGCTGGGTCATCGGCAGCAGGAATCACGGTAACTTTCAAGGTGCGGGATGTGCTCTTGCCCTTGGTTGTGGTTGCCACAATCTTCAGTTCATGATTACCTATAGGCAAAGTTTGGTCGATGGTAGTACCTTCATAAATCTGCGTGCCGTCGAGCAACCATGTCACAGTAGTGTAGTGAACAGGAGTCACTCTGATTTCCAACTTATAATTAGTTTTGCGGTCTATCTTGGAATCAGCCAAGTCGGTGTTCAAGATACGTGGATTGTCATCTTCGCTGACAGTGAAGTATGGTTCATCGTCAGAAGAGCAAGAAGACAAGGTAGATGTGCCAGCCAGTGCGAAACTCATGGCTAAGAGCATCATCATAGCCTTCAAGACTTTTCCCTTATATTGATTCATTGTCTTATTCATAATTAATTATTCTATTCTATTGTCTTATAAGACTTAACATTTAACACTTAACATTAAACACTACTTGCTATATCCCGTTCCGAATGGAGGATTGAAGTCTGGCTGAAGGTTTACATCAGCCTTGTCCCACCAGAGGCGCTTATGCCAATCGTCTGTACCACCCATGCGGTCAATGGCAGCCTTGTAATTGGCATTGTTGTACTGAGCTTCCAACTCAGGATACTGCAAGCGGACAGGCATTGACCAATCGGGATCCGTATAAGTGAAACCTTTCTTGGTCAAGAGATCACGATTCAAGATGGCAGGATAGTCAGAGCGGCGCATGTTAGCCCAACCCTCAGAAGGGTTCATCATGTGGAGAATCCAAGCCTGGGTGTTGATGGTCTCCTTAGGATTGTCACCCAACGGATTGCTGGCAATGAACGCATCTATCTCTTCCTTGGAAATCTTGTTGGATGTAAGATAGTAGTTGTTGAGCAACTCCATGCTGGCACGAACACCAGCCTCGTAGTGACTCTCAGCATCACCACCACCTACATTCCAACCCATGGTTGCAGCCTCAGCCTTGAGGAACTCTACCTCAGCATAGCTCATCAAGTCGCCAGGACAAGAAGGCATCTCGAAGTCGATGTTCAGGCAAGGACGACCAGCTCGGGCTATATAATCAGAGCTGGCATAAGTGTTCGCGTCTATCTCTGCATACTTCTTCAAAGTAGGAAGGTCATCCAACGTAGCTGGATTCATCCAGTCTGTGTACCAGGCTGCACCAGGGTTGCAAGGCTCCTCACCGAGGTTCTTGCTCTGGAAGTAAGCCAGGAAATCATCGGTCAAGTCGATGTTCTGCTCCTTATCTGGCTTCACCTGACTACGCTTGATATTGTAGTAGTGACGGCAGATGCGATAGAGACGAGGGTCGTTGGTATTCTGCAACTGATAGAACAAGGTAGAGCATACCATGGTAGGCGATGTAGCATCCTGACCATAGAGAGTCTCGCTCAATGCATTGGCACGGAAATCGTAATCGTTGGCTCCATCATAATAGGTAAATGGAGCATCAGCATACTTGATATAAGCATCATCTGCTGCACTGGCGATGGCACCGGCAGCTACAGCCTTCTCAAACTCCTCCTTTGCCTTCTGTGGATTAACATCGGAAATGCGCATGGCATAGCGCATACGGAGTGCATTGGCATACTTCTTCCACTGAGCTACATCACCACCCATACTGGTGACATCACCAGAAATGCGGTCGGTACCTGTGCCAAGCTGCTTCTCGCAAGCGTCAAGTTCCTTGAAGAACCAGCTGTAGAGTTCCTCTACGGTATCATACTTAGGGTTGGAGATACCTGAGATATAACCCAGACCTGCCTCCAAACAAGGCACGTCACCGTAGGTATCTGCCAAAACTGCCGTGATATAGACACGATGGATACGAAGTGCTGCATTCAAGTTTGCCTTGTCAGCAGAATTGTTGATGGCATCCACAAGGTTCTTGATACCGATTTCATAATAGCGGTCCCAAACTCGACGGGTCATATCATCTTCTCTGAAATTAGAACCAGCGTAATTGGTTACATTCCAACCACCAGCGAAATACTGTGGGAAACCAGTTATATAGTTACGGTAGGTATCCATCAGACTGAAGTCACCGTAAGTCTGCAACAAAGCTGTTGTCAACTGTGCGTTAGGGTCGAGCTCGCTCACCTTGGTCTTGTCGGTATTGATGTTGCTCAAGGTATCATCAGAGCAAGAAGTCATCGCAGTGCCGGTTGCCATCAGGGCGAAAGCCATCATCAGGCTGCTCTTACCTATATATTTCTTGATTATATTGTTCATTTTCTTACCTTATTATATATTAGAACTCTTCTAAAGAAATTGATTCATTTTTTCGAGACTAGAACTTCACGTTCACGTTCAAACCATAACTCTTGCGAGATGGCAGGGAACCAAATTCCAGACCGAGACCTGAGGTGTTGTAGCTGGAGTCTGGGTCGATGTTAGGAATGTTCTTCCAAACAATGAATGGGTTACGAGCCACGAAGGATACGGTCAAGCCCTTGACATACTTGCCCAGGATGCTCTCTGGGAAGGTATAGCCGAAAGTAATCTCACGACACTTCACGTAAGAGTTGTCGTAAACGAAGGCACTCTGCACGCCATTTGCCACATGCTTCCAGTAATCTTCAGGGTTCACGGCGATGTCGTTCTTGCGATAAGTACCGTCGCCATTGTCGATGACACCATCTACGACCAATCCCTTGCATTTACCTGCTTCACGCCATGCGGCAAGATCCATACCCGAAGCCTTGCGAGCCTCCTCAGAAGAGTACCACTCCTCACGGCCTGCCAATGTTCCCTTTGCCTTACCTGTCTGGTATGCAGAACGCATGGACATAGAGTAGATGTCGGCACCTACCTTCACATCGAAGGATGCAGAAAGGCGGAAGTTCTTGTAGCTGAAGGTTGAGTAGAAACCACCTGTCCAGTCCCAAGTAGAGTTACCGATGGTCTTGACCTTCTGGTCAATCTTTGGAAGACCAGTAGCTGCATCGACAACCACCTGTCCCTTGTCGTTGTAAAGGAAGTCGTGTCCACGGATAGCTCCATAGTTCTCGCCAACCTGAGCACCTACTGATACACCGCACCAGGTTGCCTTGGCAAGCTCAAAATAGTCCATGCCATCGGTGAGCGACTTCACCTTGTTGGTATTCTTCGAGAAGTTGACACCCAAGTCCCAAGCGAAGTCCTTGATCTGCAAGGCACGGGCATTGAGGGCAATCTCGACACCCTGGTTCTGAATCTCACCGGCATTGATGAGGCGGTAAGCATAGCCAGAGGTGGTGGTTGAAGCCAAACTCAAAATCTGGTTCTTGGAGTTCTGGTTGTAATAGGTGGCATCCAAGCCCAAGCGTCCGTTAAGGAACTTCATCTCCAAACCTACCTCGTAAGAACCTGTCATAGTTGGCTTCAAATCCTTGTTCGGCTGTGTTGAGTTGGCTATCATACCGATGGTATAACCCGCGTAGCTGTACTTGCCCGTGGTATAGTTGAGTGCCAACAGGTATGGATCGGTATCGCTACCTACCTTTGCCCAAGATGCGCGAATCTTACCATAATTGATGAACTTCTTGTTCTTGATAAACTCAGAGAAAACCAAGCTACCCGATACAGAAGGATATACGTATGTATTGTTATTTGTAGGGAGCGTAGACGACTTATCGCCACGGAGGGTTCCCTCCAAATAGTAAGTATGCTTGTAGCCGAGGCTTGCGCTGGCATAGAGAGAGCTGATCTGTTTCTTGTACATGCTCTCACGAGTGTTCTGTTCCTGATAGTTCATGATATTCTGGATGCCATTCATCTGCTGGTTGAGACCGATGTTTGTAGTGGTCTTGTTGTTCACCTTGAAGATGTTACCACCAGCGGTAGCGTTGACATCGAAGTCGCCCCATGAGTTGTTGTAGAGGGCGAGTATCTCGGCATTAAGTGTGCGGTTGTTGAAGATTTGGTCGGTAAGCTTTCCGGCAGGAGTTCCTGGAGTTGTCTTGGCAATGAAGTCCTCGAAGTTCATGCTGTTGATGTCGGTACCAATAGTACCCTGCAACTTGAAGTGCTTGTTGATGTTCCAGATTGCCTTACCCGTAAAACGGAACACGTCCTTGTCGGATGTATTGCTGTTCTTATAGAGATCCCAGTATGGGTTCTTGTTATACTGATCGTTACCATTCCAGTTGGAGTAGTTGCCGTCGGCATCCTCATAGTGCTTCAGCCAAGCCTGGTCGTAGGTACCCGCCAGGGTCATGAGGTTCTTACCCACGTTGCTCTGAGAGTCACCAAGGGCAGGACGGTTCTTTACCTTCTCACGAGTATAGTTGGCGGTGAAGTCGAAATCTACAGGACCTGCTGAGGTATTGACACGGAGGTTGAAGTTGTCACGGCTCATATTGGTGTTAGGCAGGATGTCCTTGTTGCGCATATCGGTAACAGAGAAACGCATACCCGTCTTACCGGAATTTACTGAGAGGATGGCAGAGTTCTGGGTGGTGAAACCTGTGCGGAAGAAATCAGAAGCATTGTTAGGATGCATCTTGAATGGACGCTCCTCACCATCAAAGTACTTGAACATGAAGTCATCGGCCTTAGGTCCCCAACTGGCATTGGTACCAGAGGTACTGGATGTAGGAAGCTCGCCATTGTAGCCAGCACCGTATATCTCCTGGATGTCGTCCCATTTAGCCAATTGGGTATCGATAGTATAAGAACCATTGTACTCCACGGAAATTCTATCCTTCTCCGCCTTCTTGGTCGTAATCAAGATAACACCATGAGAAGCACGGCTACCATAGAGGGCAGAGGCAGCAGGACCTTTCAATACGGTCATCGTCTCGATGTCGTCAGGATTGATGGCAGAGATACCATCACCGAGGTCATAACCACCAGCTTCACCAGCACTGCCAAAGTTAGTATTATCCAAAGGCACACCATCCACCACGTAGAGAGGCTGGTTGTTGCCTGCCATTTCCGTATTACCACGGAGAAGCACACGGGTAGAACCAGAAGCACCGCCAGCGGTGTTCTGCACGACGAGACCAGCCACCTTACCTGAAAGAGAGTTGATGACGTTGGTTTCCTTCGCCTTGGTAAGTTCCTCACCTTTAACCTCCTCCAAGCCATAGCCCAAAGCCTTGCGGTCGCGCTTGATACCAAGGGCGGTAACAACGACCTCATTCAAGGCCTTACCATCCTCTTGCATCGTGATTTTCATGCCATTAGCAGCTTTCACGGTCATCGTCTTGTAACCGATGTAGCTCACTTCGAGCGTTGCTCCAGGCTTGCAGTTCAACGTAAAGTTACCATCTATACCGGTAACGGCACCGTTGGTTGTACCAGCCACCTTCACGCTTGCACCAATCAAGGTTTCGCCAGTGGCATCTACCACTGTACCCTTGATGCCTTGGTTCTGCTGAACGCTCATCGCTGCATTGTTCATCTGGGCAGCGAGAATGGCAGAAGCAGGCATCCACATCAAACCTGCACCGAGCAGGCCGAGAAACATAGTTTTCTTTCTCATAATTGATATATTGTTTTTAGTTTAACATTATTCTTTCCCAAAGATTCCTTCGAGAATCCAAGGAGCATTCACCTTCATACTCTTGAAACGGTCGAAGATGCCATACTTCTCAGAGCCGTTGCCGAAGTGGTTGTTGTCCCAAACGAAAGTAGAGAAGCCTCGTTTGCGAGCCTCCGTAGTCAAGAACTTACAGTAGTAGGTCATGTTTTCATGCACTTTCTCTGAGTTTGACTTATAGTGATCGGTTACTCCCCACTCTCCTATTACGACACCCAGTCCTTTGTTGTTCCAGGTATTCACCGCCTTGTCAAAGAAATCCGTCATCGTCTTCTCGTTGTCTGCAGGTATCTTGCCAGCATCCTTGTAGGCATCACCCCAGTAATCGTAGGTGCAATCGCCGGCGTAGCTCCATGGCTGATAGTAGTGAAATTCCACACTCATATAGTTGTTGCCATTGCCTTCGGCATCCTTCGGAATGATGAAATCTCCATTCTCGATGCCAAACCATGGGTTACAAACGTAAGTCTGTAAGATGAGGTGGCGCTTGGCATTGTTGCCGCCTGTGGCACGAACCATATCCACGAATGTCTGATTGTAAGCATTCTGCACTTCGAGATTCTCGGCAGTAGGCTTGCTCCAGTTGTCCCTGACGTGAACCTCATTGGTACCGGCGAAAGCCAAGCGACTGTCATAATTGGCAAACTCAGAGGCGATATTCATCCAGAGGAGCGCAAGCTTTTGGCAGTTTTCTTCCTTATATTGATATGTAGGACGACTTTCGAGCCATTTTTCATGATGCGCATTGATGATAACCTTGAGGTCATTATCCAGACACCAATCCACTACCTCCTTGATACGAGCAATCCAAGCCTTGTCGATGCTCATCGCCTGAGCATTGGTAATGTGGCACTGCCAACGGATTGGAATACGGATGGCATTGAAACCTGCCTTCTTCACAGCTTGTATCATCTTCTTGGTAACAACGGGATTGCCCCAGGCTGTCTCTGCATGGATAGAACCATCAGGGTTGCCAATCTGCATCGACTCACCATCCTGTCCAGGAGCTGAACACTCGAATTCATTGCCAAGATTCCACCCCACAACATCTTTATTCCATTGCTGGGCAGTAGGTATGGATTCTCCTACACCTTCAGAACTGCTGGATGAGGGCAACGTACTTGCTTCGCATGAGAAACATGTGAAGACGCCTATTAAAAAGAGGCTAATTTTCAAAAAGTTCCTTTTCATTTTTATGTTTATATTGTTATTGTTTGGTTTTTTAAATAACTGTTTGACTTACTTAACAGAATCTGGTTGCAAAGATAAAGAAAAGGAACTTTCAGAGGGTTAGATAACAAACAAAAAAAGGTTTCAATTCAGACATATCGTCTAAACAGAAACCTTTTCTTTGAATTTAAAACTCTAATTTACAGATACTTACTTGGAGAAACCCCAAAGTGCTTTTTAAATACTGTACTAAAGTACTTCACATTTACAAAACCGGCTTTCACAGAGACATCCATCACACTATCTCCCTGTTTCAGAAAGATTGCAGCCTGCTCCAGACGTATCAAACGCATAAAATCCTGCGGACTTTGACCCGTAAGAGTCTTCAGCCTACCATAGAAAAGCGTTCTACTCATCGCCATCTCTCTACAGAGTCGGTCGATATTAAAGTCGGTATCGCTCAGATGAGCCAACACCAAACTGGTAGCTTTATCTACAAAAGCCTGGTCTTGTGGATCCAGAACAGCTTCTGCCACTTTTTCGAATGTCTGGTCTTGCTTATTCAAGACAGTATCATCCTTTTTCTCTTCAGAAACTCCAGTAGGTTCCAAGTGTTCATCGGAAGAATCAGAACCCACAATCTGCTCGGAAGAAGCAGACTCAGAAGCAACCTCTCCTCTAACAAGAGCAAGGCTTCTGTCCATATAATACTGACTCAACCGGCGACGATTCTTCAAAATACTGGCAACCTTACTCGCAAGAATAGCAGTATCGAATGGCTTGGCTATATAGTCATCAGCACCAAGTCCGAGACCCTCTATCATAAAGTCACGACCAGCCTTAGCAGTCAGCAGGATAACAGGCAGCCATGATGTTTCCTTATTTTCCTTGATACTGCGACAGAACTCATCTCCGTGCATTCCCGGCATCATGACATCAGAAACAACGATATCACATACCCCGCCCTCTTTCAAATATTTCAAGGCAGCCTCTGCACTCTCCACATCAACTACTTGATAAGAATCACCAAAAGTCATTCTGATATATTTGCAAAGATCTTCATTGTCATCGACAAAAAGAAGTGTATCCGTAGAAACATCAGCATCCTGCTGAACCGCAGAAGACACAGTCTGGCAAGTTTCATCATGCTTATCTTCAGCTAAAGAAGATTCAGTTGCAACATTTTTCTTTTCTCCTACAAGCCGGACAGAAGAATCTGTTACATGACCTAATGGCATCTTCACACAGAAAGTAGTACCCTTTCCTTCCTCACTTACGAAACTAAGCTTTCCTCCTAATTTCTCTACAAGCTTTCGTGTAAGCATCAGTCCTAATCCACTTCCCATTTCCTGAGAATTTATCGCATTAGAAGCCCTGAAGAAGGTCTTGAAGATACTCTTAATTTCGGCCTTTGGAATACCTATACCTGTATCACAAACATGAATCATAGCCATCTTACCTTCAACAGAAGCCGACAACGTAACCTTTCCACCTTGAGGTGTATATTTGATAGCATTCGAGAGAAGATTTTCCAATATCAGATCCATCATTTTGACATCAGAATGAATCTGTTGCTGCGGACACGTTTCAATACTCAGTTGAATATGCTTCTCCTGAGCTGCCAATACAAACTTTTCCAACTGCACACGTAAAAGCATCGGCAATTCTATATCTTGCAGACGAACCTGTTCGGCAGACTGTTCTACTTTTTGGAAGTCAAGCAACTCTGTTACCATCTTCAACAGTTTATTGCCGTTGCGCTGCGCCATATCCAAAAAAACACGACTCTTTTCACTCAAGAGAGAATCTTTAGACAGATCAACAAGAGGAGCTAAAACGAGACTCAAAGGAGTACGTATGTTATGGGCAGTATTGACGAAGAAATTGATTTTCTCGTCATAATACTTGCGCTGCAATCGTTCTTTATAAAACTGCCATGCAAAATATAAGATGGCTGTCAGAATACAGAGATAGACAATCCATGCCCACCAGGTGTTCCACCAAGGTTGAGCGATAGAAATTTTTAGGGATGTTGCTCCCAATTCTCTACCATTGCTTCTGCAAATAGCTTTGACATAAAGGACATAGTTGCCAGGAGGCAAATTGACAAATCGTGCTAACTGATAAGAGGAAGGTTTACTCCAGTTACGATCATATCCTTCTAAATAATACAGATATTGGATGTCATGCTGATATTGATAATTGATGCTCTCGAAAGAAACAATCAGCGTATTCTCATGATGGTGAAGGTGCAAGGTGCCATCTTGTAACATCTCAAAGAGGGATTTATTCCATTGGTCGGTACGCTCTACGCCTTCTACCTCAACACGATGGATATGAAGCGGAGCTGCATAATTCAATCCTTTGGCAAACATCGGAGCCAAAGCCACTACGCCATCATTACTGCCAAAAAGCATCCTGCCATCTGAAGTACACGCCACAGACATACGATTATACTCACGTTCCAGTCCCTTGAAGAAGTTGAGATTTACCACCTTCCCCTGATAGATGAAAGCCAACCCCTTATCAGTACTCAACCACAACTTGCCATTCTTTCCCTTGATAAGTCCATAAACCGTATTAGACGGTAAAGACTCCTGGGTAGTATAGTTTCTTAATTTATTAGTCTTCAGATTATAATCATAAAGTCCACCACCATCCGTACCTATCCAGACATGACGGGAATTCTGATAAACCATACTGTTGACAAACAAATTAATGTCTTTATCGGGATATTGTTCTGGATAAAAAAAACGACGAGGATGCAAAGGTTCGCGCTTATCTATCAAATAGCAACCATGCGAAGTTCCTACAGCGATACTGCGCTTATCCTCTGATTCTGTAATGCATTGTACCTCGTTGACAGGCAGATAGAAAGCTGCCTTCTCCACTCCTCTGAAAACATTTTTTCCAGAAGGGAAACAGGCCATATCACCATCTAAACAGCCTATCCAGAGATTGCCTTCGCTATCAACAAAAAGACTGAACACATAGTCGCTCTTCAACTTTCCATTACGAACTGAATATGCAGGCATACTGCTTCCATCGCCGTTCACCTGATATACACCATTGCCATAAGTACCTACCAGAATCTTTCCATCAACAGTCTGACAAATCGTAAGTGCCACCTTATTATATAGTCCATGATGCCAAAAATGAGTCTGCGAATCATAAAT
>OMDC01000835.1_pt1 | contig 12297 bp, 9 predicted proteins | sample 1674201 | NCBI WGS metagenome assembly OMDC01 (sample SAMEA103958152, study PRJEB25191) | human gut metagenome | biome: human-associated habitat [ENVO:00009003]; feature: intestine environment [ENVO:2100002]; material: feces | place: Germany | collected 2013/2015 | reverse complement strand
TTGTTTCAGAGGAAACTCATCTTCCTGTTTTCTCTCCTGAAGTGATGGAGGTGCGACCTAGAGAACTGGAATGCGATGTGGTGCGATTCCAGAATAATAAGGAGAAATGGGTGGCTCTGGTAGGACTGCTTGACGGTCATCCATACGAAATCTTTACGGGTTTGCAGGATGAGGACGAGGGCATCATGCTGCCTAAATCTGTAAGCAAAGGCAAGATTGTGAAGACCATTCTGGATGGAGGATTGAAGCGATACGACTTCCAGTTTGTGAACAAGCGAGGATATAAGATTACGGTTGAGGGATTGAGCGAGAAGTTTAATCCTGAATACTGGAACTATGCCAAGCTGATTTCCGGTGTGCTGCGCTACCGTATGCCTATCGAACATGTCATCAAACTCGTTTATCAGCTCCAGCTTACTTCAGATAACATCAATACCTGGAAGAAAGGTGTTGTGACAGCCCTGAAGAGATATCTGAAGGATGGTAGCCTGATGAAACTTTACGATGATAGCGATTCCGAATCCTAATCCCCAAGATAGAAACTGATATAAACCATGCTTTTCCGTAGTAAGATATACTTAAAGAATGTCCGTTTCCATGCATATCACGGCGTTCTGCCACAGGAAACCAAGGTGGGCAACGATTATGTGGTGAATCTGGATGTGAGCTATGATTTCTCCAGTGCCATGGAAACCGATGAACTGGCTGGAACCCTCAATTATGCAGAACTCTATGAACTCGTGAAACAGGAGATGGAGATACCTAGCAAACTGCTGGAACATGTAGCCGGAAGGATAGGAAAGCGACTCTTTGCAGAATATCCGACTATTCAGAAAATACAACTCGCCATTACCAAAGTTAATCCTCCTTTTGGAGCAGATTGTGACGGCGCAGGGGTAGAAGTTGTATTAACAAATGATAAAACTTTATAGTAGATTTAGGTTTTCTGATACAAAAGTAGTAATTTTGCAAAATCATCAGAAAGATATGTTGGAGAAAATAACATTCATATTGACCCTATTGTGTATGTTGGTGCTGACAGCGACAGGCGCCAACCGCCGTTTCACGCTCGTTATCGACCCAGGTCATGGCGGTCATGATGCGGGTGCACTTGGTGCTATTTCCAAAGAAAAGAATATCAATCTCTCTGTGGCATTGCAGTTTGGCAAATATGTTGAGCGCAATATGCCGGATGTGAGAGTCATCTATACCCGCAAGACGGATGTCTTTATTCCTCTGAAAGAGCGTGCCAACATTGCTAACCGCGCCAATGCCGACCTGTTTATCTCGGTACATACCAATGCACTGCCAGCCGGTAAGATAGCCCGCGGTTTTGAAACCTATACGCTCGGTATGCACCGTGCCAAGGATAATCTCGATGTGGCTATGCGAGAGAACTCCGTTATCTCGATGGAGAAGGGCTATCAGCAGACCTATCAGGGTTTCAACCCAAGATCTTCTGAAAGCTACATCATCTTCGAGTTCATACAGGGTAAGAATATGGAGAGAAGCGTAGAACTGGCGCGCAATATCCAGCGAAAGGTATGTTCCGGTGCCAACCGTCCGGATAAGGGTGTGCATCAGGCTGGATTCCTGGTTCTCAGAGAAACCTCGATGCCTAGCTGTCTGATAGAGCTCGGTTTCATCACTACTGCCGATGAAGAAAGACTGCTCAACGATGCCAGCAGGGTGGATGATATCGCCCGAGGCATCTACGAAGGTTTTGCGCAATATCGCAATAAATACGATAAATCCATCTCGGTTCCTTATCGGGCTGCGGATACCGAATCGGTGCCGGTTGCCAAGATAGTTTCTGATACGAAGCAGGAGAAGGACGAGCGCCGTGCTGAGGAGGCGGATTCTGCGCCGAGAAGAATGGTGAAGCAGGTGGAAACCAGAGCAACAAAGGCTAAAACGGTTCAGCAGAACAGAAGACAGAACCTGCAGGATAAGCCGGCTCAGCAGAGCAGACAGACGCAGCAGAACAGACAGAATCAGCAGAACAGAACTGTAGCTCAGAACAAGCCGGCACAGCAGAAAGCCCATGTAGCCGATGCGCCTGTCTTCAAGCTTCAGATATTTGTCAGCAACCGCACGCTCCGCAAGGGCGATGCCCATTTTAAGGGCGAAACCGGTTATGACAGTTATCAGGAAGGCAATATGGTGAAATATACGATGGGAGCCTCTACCAACTATAATGAGATTTTCCGCTTGCGCAAGACGCTTGCCGAGAAGTTCCCGGAAGCTTTCATCATAGCTTTCAAGAATGGAAAGAAATATGATGTGAATCAGGCTATACGTGAGTTCAAACAGAACAGAAACCGCTGATTGACCTGAGTAAGGATAAGATATAAGCACGAATATATAAAGAGATAAATATGAAGCTAACAAAAGAAATCAAGATAGCTCTTGTAGCTATTGTCGGTATTTTGATTCTGTCAATTTTCTGAAAGGCATGAATCTGTTCTCTACCAACAATACCTATTTTATAACGTTTGATGACATCCAGGGACTGGGTGCCTCTACGCCTATTTATGCGGATGGTTATAAGGTAGGTACCGTGGATGGTTTGGAATATGATTACAAGGAGAATGGTCCTATCAAAGTAAAGGTGGATATTATCAAGGATTTGAGAATCCCGCAGGGCAGTAAAGCCGAAATAGTAAAAGACCTGATGGGTAACCTGCAGGTGAATCTGCTTCTGGCAAACAATCCGCGCGAAAGAGTAGAACCGGGTGGTATCATTCCGGGTGCTGTAAACGGAGGCATGATGGATAAGGCTGCCAGCCTGGTTCCGGTAGTGGAAAAGATGTTGCCTAAGTTGGATTCTATCCTTACCAGCGTGAATGCGCTGCTGGCTGACCCGGCTCTGGCTGCATCGCTGCATAATGTGGAAACCATCACAAGCAACCTCACCGTTTCTACACGTGAACTGAATACGCTGATGGCAGGACTCAACAAGCAGGTTCCGGGTATGATAGGAAAGGCAAATGGCGTGCTGGATAATACCAACCGCCTCACAGCTAATCTGGCCAGTCTTGATGTGCAGGGCACTTTGAACAAGGTGAACCAGACTTTGGAGAGTGCTCATCAGTTTACTGAGAAGCTGAACAGCAACCAGGGCAGCCTCGGATTGCTGATGAACGATACCAAGCTGTACGACAATCTGACGTCAACCATGGGTCATGCCGACTCCTTGGTTATCGACTTGAAGGCACATCCGAAACGCTATGTCCATTTCTCTGTTTTCGGCAGAAAAGACAAGTAAAAAGATTCTGAGCTAAATAAATTTAGTCTAAATAAGATTCGGTATGTTTCACGCCCCGAAATGACTCGCAAACTGTTTGTTTGTTAGCCGTTTCGGGGACGTTACATTATTGTTTCACTGAATTTCATTCTGCTATATGTATTTTAGGCAAGTGTTTGATATTCAGTAATTTAAAGACTATCTATTAAAATGTTTTAAATAAGGGGATTTGCATTTCTCCTATTTTTTTTGTAACTTTGCACGTGATTTCGCATCTTTTGGTGCGTCCCGTCATTTGTGAATTAAAGTATTAATAATATAAGTAATCAATGTTAGCAAGTCCAAAAGCCCTCTGGGACAACAGTCTTTTGCTCATAAAGGACAGTGTAACAGAGCAGCAATATAACACATGGTTCAAGCCAATCGTCTTTGAATCGTACAAGCCGTCGACAAAGACTTTGTTGGTGCAGGTTCCGAGTCCGTTCGTATACGAGTACTTGGAACAGAACTTTGTTGACTTGTTAAGTAAGGTGCTGCATCGTAATTTTGGTGAAGGAATACGTCTCACTTATCGTGTTGTAACCGATAAGGAGCATAAGCTTTCTCAAGATATAGAGGCAGATCCAGACGATGCTGATATGGCAAAGCAAACACGTGAGCGTGCCCAGCAGACGGCTGCCCAGCCTGCCGCTCCCCAGCAGCAGGAAGACATTGATACACAGTTAGACCCGAAGCTTACTTTCAACAATTATATGGAGGGTGACAGCAATAAGCTGCCTCGTTCCGTAGGATTGTCTATTGCCGAGCATCCCAATACCACCCAGTTTAATCCAATGTTCATTTACGGACCTTCGGGTAGCGGTAAGACGCATCTGGTGAATGCCATCGGCCTAAAAGCGAAGCAGATGTATCCTCAGAAGCGTGTGCTCTATGTGAGTGCCCGTCTTTTCCAGACCCAGTATACCGATGCCGTGCTCCATAATGCGAGCAATGATTTCATCAACTTCTATCAGTCTATCGATATGCTGATTGTGGATGATATCCAGGAGTGGGCTGGTAAGGCGAAGACGCTGAATACCTTCTTCCATATCTTCAACCACCTTTTCCGCAACGGAAAGCGTATTATCCTGGCGTGCGACCGCCCTCCAGTAGAGTTGAAGGATATGCCAGACCGTCTGCTCACCCGTTTCTCTTGCGGTCTGGTCTGCGAGTTGGAGAAGCCGAATATCCAGTTGTGTGTGGATATCCTGAGCAATAAGATCCGTCGTGACGGTTTGAAGATTCCGGTAGATGTCATCTCTTTCATCGCCCAGACCTGTAACGGAAGTGTGCGCGATTTGCAGGGAGCCATCAATGGTCTTCTGGCTTACAGCATCGTTTATAACAGCAGCATTGATATCCGTCTTGCCGAGCGCGTCATCAAGCGTGCGGTGAAGGTGGATGATAAGCCGCTCACCATCGATGACATCGTTGAAACGGTTTGCCATCATTATAATGTAACGGTTACTGCCGTGAACAGCAAGAGCCGTAAGCGTGATTATGTCGTGGCAAGACAGGTAACGATGTATCTGGCACAGAAATATACCAAAATGCCTGCTTCGAGAATCGGCAAACTCGTTGGTAATCGTGATCATAGCACAGTTATCCACAGTTGTTCAAAAGTGGAAGAAAGGCTGAAGATTGATGCTGGATTCAACGATGAACTGGTTAGTATCGAAAACGGATTAAAGGTGAAAAGGGCATAAAGGATGTGCTTTTCGCTGATAGGATAAGTTTAAGCGCGGAACCTTGGTATAGTGGTTCTTGTTTATATAAATGAAATAAAGGAAGCCTGGCAAGTTTGTTTTTGCCTTGGCTTCCTTTTTCCGTCTATAATATCTGAACTATTAACTATCAACTCTTTTTTATCATCTTCTTCCATTTAAAGTATCCGGCTACGGCGATGATGACGTAGAGACCGTAAAGTCCTGCCTTGAATGGGATGCCTTTGACGATATAGAGATAGAAGCAAACGGCATCTACGATAATCCAGAAGAACCACTGCTCGATATATTTGCGTGCCAACGCCCAAAGACCCACAAAGCTCAGGGCATTGGTGAAACTGTCTTGCAGAGGAACCGTAGAGTTGGTGAAAGTTATCAGTATATAATAGGTGATGCCCCAGGCTGCCAGGAAGAACAGCAGAGTAGGGAGATAGAGCGACTTCTTCATATAGGTAATCGGAAGTTCTTCTTTCTCCTTCTGGTTGTGCTTCTTGCCATATTTCCATACGGCATAACCATATATACCGGCTATCGTATAGTAGACCGCCATACCCGCATCGCCGTAAAGACCATGACTCCAATAGAGCCATACGTCCAGGGCGGGCATGATGATGCCTACCAGCCAGAGCCAGATACTGGCACGGTACTCCAACAGGATATAAACCAGTCCGAGTACCGTGGTAAAAATGTCTAAACCATGTGATGCAATATAATCCATCATGATGATTTCTGATTAGAACTTCAATGTAAGATGCGTCATCCAGGTGGTATCTGCCATCGGGATGTAGGCTATCTGCTTGAATCGTTTGTCCAATGTATATCCGTAACCGGTAGCATTGCCCCAGGTGAATGCGCTGGCTGCATAGTGGCGGTTGAAGATATTGTTGATGTCTACCGAAGCTTACCTCCTTGATGCCGAGTGCCTTGGTTACCTTAGCGCTGTAGTTCAGGCTCAGGTCGCTCTGTGAATAGCATGGCAGCGAGAAGTCGCGGTCTTCTGTGTTGGTAATATACTGGCGACTTACAAAGTTGGTGTGCCAGGTAGCAGAGAAACCGGCATAGTGGATATCGATGAAGCCGTTCAGAATAGCTGATGGAGAATAAGACAGGGTTGAGTTGTCGTAATGTACTACGCCTGGCTTCGTATCGTCTTCCCAGTTGCTTACATACTCATCAAAGTCCTTGATCTTGTTCTTGCTCAAAGCGGCATTTCCTTCTACAGACAACCATGACAATGGTGCCCAGCCGGCTGTCAGCTCTACGCCCATACGGTAAGAATCCTTGATGTTGGTAGTCAGCGCCTCGCCGATGTCACTCAACTGTCCGGTCTGAGCCAGCTGGTTGTCATAATCCATATAGTAGAAGTTGGCGCCTGCATGCCAGTTGTCGCCCTGATACTGATAGCCGAACTCTACATCGAGCAGCTTCTCCTCTTTAGGGAATGGATAGTTGAAGTTGTCGGTAAAGTTGTTGCGCTCTGGCTCGCGGTTGCTGTAGGCTACAGATGCGTATGCCTTGTGGCCATCCTTGTTGAAGCTGATACCTGCCTTAGGGTTGAAGAAGTTGTACTTCTCGTTGATGTTCAGCTCCTGGTTCTTGTAGCTGCCATCTGCCTGGGCGATAAATTTATCGTTGATACCGTCGGTCTTGTATTCTACACGACGATACTGCAGGTCAGCGAAGGCATTCCAGTAGTCTGCAAAGCGATAGCTTGCCTTGACGAAGGCGCTGTAGTCATACTTGTGGGCATCTGAATCATAGTACTTATACTTTCCGTTGCTGCCTAAGAACTTCTTCTCGGCATCCTGGTTGGCAATATAAGTAAGGTATCCCCAGTGGTTGCCGCGGAACTGCTGCAGGTTCAATCCGCCGATAACATCCCAGTGCTCATCCTTGTAGTTGGTATTGTATACCATGCCGTAGGTATGCTGGGTGAGTCCCTTCTTGCGGATGAAGTCAGACTTTTTAACCTTGTTGCCCTCTGCATCCTTGTAAACGAGTCCGAACTTGGCAAACTTGGCATTGTTCTTAAACTCCTTGTAGTAGCCGTAGCCATAGGTATAATGCAGTGAGAGACTGTGGCTCCAGTGGCTGCTTGGTGTCCAGGTAGCCGAAAGGATGTTGTGGTTCTGATAGAAGTTATCAGTAGTCTTGTCCCATTTGCTTCCGTCGCGCAGGGTATAAGGAGTGATGGTATAATCGCCCTTGCCGTTGCGAACCAAATCACCTGTCAGCACATTAAACTTATCCAGACCTGCCTTATACATATCTTTATAAGTGCGGATGCCATCCTCAAGGAGGGTGAAGCTAGAGTTGTAATCTCCGCCCAGCACACCGCTCCAAGCCTGACCGGTCTTCTCGAAGTTGCCGATGTTCTTGTAGCTTACCTTGAAGTTGTCGCCCAGCCAGGTCAGTCCGCCATAGTAAGAACCTGAGCGGCCTGCTGTGCCGTCTACATAACCGTCGGTAGCTGTCTCGTGATAAGCACCGTCAAAAATCAGATGCTTGCCGAGCAGACCTGTAGAGAAGCTGGCGCCTGTATGATAGGTATTGTAAGAACCGAAAGTACCGGTAACTTCTGCAGTAGGGGTGAGCGAAGGAGCAGCTGTAGCCATAGAGATGCTTCCACCGAAGGCACCGTCGCCATTGGTAGAAGAGCCTACGCCGCGCTGTACCTGGATGCTGCCCAGGAGCGAAGAATAACTGTTCATGTTAGCCCAGAAAACGGTCTGGTCTTCCGGTGAGTTGAGAGCCACTCCGTCGAGTGTTACATTGATGCGGCTTCCGGCAGCGCCACGAATGCGCATATAGGTAGTACCGGTGCCGATACCGTTCTCACTCCAGGCGAGGATGCCCGGTGTACGAGAAAGGAGAAATGGCAATTCCTGACCTGAGCAAGAGAATTGTTTGAGTTCTGATTTCCTGATGTTAGCCACGGCGTATGGAGCTTCCTTTGCGGCACGTACGCCTTTTACAATCACTTCATTCAAATTCTGCACCTTCAAGGTGTCGATTTTTGTCTGTGCCAGTGCAGCCTGGCTTGCCAAAGAGCAAAACGCTACACTGAGTGCGATCCCGTTGAATCTTTTCATTTATTTAAATTAAAAACATCATATAAGGGGGGAATGTGCCTTATTTTCCTACGCCAGCATTACCTGGTTCAGGTCGATGGGTATATTCTCAGCATCCGCTTTTTTCTCTTTTCCAGCGGTAGCACCCCTTAGTTAGCTCTCTGCTAACCGGGTGCAAAGGTACAAATAAATTTGATAACCGCAAAATTTACGTAGATTTTTACTATATTTGTGTCCTTTTATCATTCTTTTTTCTTATATTTGCAGTCGGATTGCTGTTATTCGCAGTCTTGACAGTTTGAAACCTAAACTTCATGTGATAGGATTATGAGACGGTATATTTCACATTTGTTCACGTGGGTCATCTCTTTCCTGACCCTGTTGGCATTCTCATCGTGCTTGAATGAGCATCCTAAGGATCAGCTCGATGGGGGTGGCAGCAATGGTTCTGCGTCTGAAATATTCGATACGACCATAGCTCCTTTATATGATTTTATGGGTGGAACGATAGATGGGGAAGGCATCCGCGATATTCAGCGTCTGGACAGTCTGCTTTCTCTTTCTCCTGATGATGAGCAGCTTTATTCTTCCTGGCAATATCTTTATCGGGCTATCGGTATGTGCAACAAGTCGCTGGATATGATTGATTTACAGTCAGTACACCTTACCGATAACCAGAAGGCGCAGTTCAAGGCTGAGGTGCGTGCCATCAGAGCCATAATGTATTATGAGGCGATGGATTTGTATGGCAGGATTCCGGTACTCCTGTCTGCGGCAGAATCACTCATCTATGAACCGGCATCGGGCTCTTCGGTTACCGATGAAAAGCTGTCGGCTCAAAGCGAACGGAGCGAAATCTTCCATTTCATCTTCAGCGAATTGCAGCAGGTGTTGCCTTATCTTCCTCAGACGTCCAGTTCGGAGGAAGGCTCTCATTATGGGCGCATCACGCAGCCTGTGGTCAACTTCCTGCTGGCTAAACTGGCGCTGAATGCTGAAATCTATATGTACAACGATTGGGCGCAGGGTTACAGGAAGCGTCCGAAGGGTAGGGACCTGGAATTTATGGTGCGTACTGCCGATGGCGCCTCGCTCATTACGGGCGGCAAAGCGAGTGAGAACCGCAGCAAGATATTGAATGCTTGGGAAACCTGTATCTTCTATTGCAACAGACTGGCTGATGAAGGCTGCAGTTTAGAGGAGGATGAAATCTTCAACAGTTCTGTGCGTTATCTGATGCCGAAGGATGCGCTGGTGATGGATGAGGCTGATTCTGTTCTACATTCCCGACCAGCCAAACCTCTGTTCCGTTTCCGCTATGCTGATGTTTTGCTGATGAAGGCTGAGGCGATGGAGCGCAACGATGGGGATGGCAGGGCAGAGTATAATATGGTTCGTGCGCATGCCGGTTTGCCTGCGCGCAAGTCATCGCTTGCCAATATTCTGGAAGACCGTCAGGTTGTGCTGGCGGGCGAAACCTGTCACCGTCAGGACCTTATCCGTTTCGGCAAGTTCCTCAAGTCCTCGCATCTTCGCCGTTCAGTTCAGTCCGCTCTTACGTCCTGTTCCATCGTCTTCCCGATACCTCAGCGAAGCCTAGCCTTCAATGGCAAGTTGGTTCAGAACAAAGGATATGAGGCAATGGAATAGCCAAAAACTCTTCACTCTTCACCCGATAGCTCGAATCCCCTTTATATAAAGGCGTTGCGGAGGGTGAAGAGTTTTTCGTAACTCTTCACCTCTCTTCACCCACTCTTCACCTCTCGAATCCCCTTTATATAAAGGCATTCCCAGCGATTGGGTGAAGAGTGAAGAGTAAAATCAATTTTTCTTCTTCTTTTCTGATATCAGCCGTAACCGGTGTGATATTTCGGTTATTGAAAAACCTGGCAAACTGGTTTTCGTTCGCTGTTTGGCTCGGACAGCCCACTGTTCTTCCTACCGCTAGTCTGCTGTTCTAGTTTCTACAGTCTGCTGTTCTAGTTTCACTCGTCAGCTGTCCCCGATAAATAAAACCATTTTTTTCCTTTTTAAAAATCACTTTTTTCCTTTTCCCATCCTCATTTAAAAATAAAATTTGTACTTTTGCATACGTTTTAACGTGTTAACGATAATCTTGGCAGATGCCAAATACAAAAATAAGAACGAAATGGATACATTATATTTATTGCAGTTCGCCTGTTTCCTATTTATGCTCGTCAATATCCTCATCCTGGGTATTACCCGACTGCACATGAAGTGGATGAACCGGCGATATGAAGTGTCACGATGGCTGATTATCGGAGCCATGGTAGGATTGGCCATACAATTTCTCATGCAGATGCTTCTGGGCTTCCGGGCTCAAGACGCTGCAGTGGGAGCCGTTTTCAACCTTCTGGTCTATCCCCCTTGCTTCTCGCTCATCTCTATTGGCATTTATAATATCGAGGCAACTCATGCCAACCGCCGGAAGATGAACATCGTCTGCGCCAGCATTTATGCCGCCATATTGGCTGCCTTCTGCATCGGCTTTATCCAGAGCGGAAACTTCCATATCGGCAGCTGGATTTATTTGATGATAGTCCTGTTCGGCATCAACGTAGCCTATTGCATCTATATGATAATAGTGGAAATCAGAAAGCGCAGAAGGATGCTGGAGGTGATGGCTGGTTATGATATCCTGCCTTACGTGAGATATGCGCGAGCCAGTGTATTCATCGTTTTTTTCCCTGCAGTAGCCCTTTGCAGTCCTTTCCACCAAATCTCTATATGTAATCGGACCTTTAGGACTGCTTGCTGTCTTTTTCTTCACGCTCAGTTTTATGGCTTTGGGCTATAATTACGTACCTTCCGAAGAACTTCTGGATAAGGAGGAAGAAGAGGAGGCTGCCATGGAAAGTGTGGAAGACAATGCCTGTCTAGAACTGCAGGATGAAGAACTTGATGATAAGAAAGAAACTTTACAATCGCAGCGTTCAAAAAGACGGCAGAAGATTATCCGTGAGAAGTTGGATGAATGGTTTGCTGCCAAGGGTTATAGGGATACGTCGCTGAATATGATTACCCTGTCACGTTCGTTGAATATCAGCAGATACGAGTTGTCGCGCTACCTCTCATCCTGTCTCAATACCACCTTCCGCCCCTGGCTTGCCGAGGTGCGTTTTGAGGCTGCCAAGAAGATGATGTTGGATAACCCCGACTTCGGTAATGACATCATTTCTGCCGAGTGTGGCTTCTCTTCCCGTACCCATCTCTACCGTATGTTCAAAGAGAAAGAAGGCTGCTCTCCTACGGCTTGGAGAGAGAAAAACTGTTAAAAAGTATGTATTAGGTGTCGCATTCCTCACGAATGAGACACCTTTTTGTAGGAATGCGACACCTATGTGGGGGAATGCGACACCTAGTTTCAAAGAAAAACACTATCTTTGCACCATGAAAAGTATAATAGAATCATTAGCCAAAGAAGAACAGGCTATCCTGATAGTAGCTTTGTTTCTCCTCATTTATGTTGGCATCATGATTAATGTCATGGTGAGGGAATATAGGACCTATCTTGATGATTACCCGATGTATCATTTCAGCCTGGGTGATTTCATCAGGAGAGGGCGTTTCTATATCTGCCTCATTCTCGGCGTAGTGTTTATCACGTTCGTGTGTCTGGTAGTCAGTCTGATGGCAATCAGTATTCAGTAATGTCTTGATAAAATATAATAACAAAACATATTTATTAATGATGAAAAGATTTACCAATCAATCCCATGGGTCGCAAGCCGGCCGTATGTACAATGGGGGGGGCGATAATCCGTAGATTCGCTCTGTTCCCATTGATGTTGCTCATGTTGTTGCTTCTGCCAGCCGGCATGGTGGCGCAGAAGGCAGCTTCCAGTTCTAAGTATATAGCAACGTATGAATCCTCTACCCAAACTTTGACTTTCAAGGAAAATGTGGGTGAAACCCTTCCTGAAAATAGTGCTTGGGTGGAAGATAGACAGCAGGTGGCTACTATCAATAAGAATTTAGGGAATGGCACAATTGTGCACATTGTTTTCGATAAGAGCTTTAGCACATACACTCCTACATCGTTGTACAAATTCTTTGCGAATCTCACAAAACTGAAAACAATTACAGGTCTGGAATATCTGAATACAGAGAAGGTGACGAATATGAGCTACATGTTCTTTAACTGCTCATCTCTCACCTCGCTAGATGTTACTCATTTCAATACCGCGAAGGTGAC
>OMDC01000827.1_pt1 | contig 12397 bp, 10 predicted proteins | sample 1674201 | NCBI WGS metagenome assembly OMDC01 (sample SAMEA103958152, study PRJEB25191) | human gut metagenome | biome: human-associated habitat [ENVO:00009003]; feature: intestine environment [ENVO:2100002]; material: feces | place: Germany | collected 2013/2015 | reverse complement strand
GTGGTTCACAGCTACCACCTTGCCACCATTCTCGGTTGCCAACACATCATCATGCTTGGCTCTGATGTCAATGCCCTTGTGCATCTGCTGTTTGCTTTTGTCCATAGGGTCTTGACGCATACCGAATGGAGAAGTGACAAACAAGAACTCGTCCCTTTTCACAGGGAATGAGTATTTGTCGTTGGTTGTTTGAGATGCTGTTTGCTTCTTTTCGTCATTATTGGATGTCGATACCGAAGACGATACCGTTGCTGAAGTCCTTGCATTCTGTTCTACGCCGAACTTCTTGCCCTCAGCCCTCATTTCTTGCATCACCTGTTGGTCATACTTCTGTAATCCATTAATCTCGATAATCTTTTGCAAACTGGCAGCATATCCTCCATTGGTGGCATAACCGCCTCGCTCAATACCTTTTGTCCATCCCTTGTAGTCGTCGGGAGAGAGTTTGAAACATTGGCTGTAGCGGCTGTTGTTCTTCAATATCTTGGAATGGTGTTCGTATGAGTCACCCACCGTGGCATACTTGCAGAACTTCTCATTCGGTTTGTCATCGGTGTAGACAAGATAGTCGCCACCGTTCTTCAGCCAACTTTTCGAAGCCTTCACGCCAAAATGGTTGTTGCCCAACTGCGACAGTTCACTCTGTCCATTACGGCTTTCTAAGATGCCTTGCGCCAAGGTGACGGAAGCAGGGATGCCATATCGCTTCATTTGTTCCATCGCCTCGGCAGCATATCTATCTGCATATTGCTGATTCTTGCTCATGTCTTTATATCCTCATTATTATCGTTTCATACCGCCAGAACGCTGCTGTTCCTCAGTATTTTGCTCCTCTTGCTTCTGCTTGGGTGCCTCCAACTGGTCACAGATAGCTACTCGTTCTCCTGCTCGGATAAGTTTGGGTAGATAGGTGTCCAAGGCATGATGTGGAAAGCCAGCCATGTAGGGACCAGCTTGGGTGTTTCTCTTTGTCAATGTAATCCCCAACACTTCCGATCCTCGCTTGGCATCCTGTTCATACATCTCATAAAAATCACCTACACGAAACAGCAGCAAAGCATCTGGATGTTTGGCTTTCAACTCCTTCCATTGCTTCATGATGGGAGAGTCCTTGGTCTCTTCCTTCTGCTTACCCTTTGTTTCTTCCTTCTTTTCCACAGTAGCGTTATTATCTCTTTGAACAGTTGCATCCTTTTCTTCCCTAATATCTTTCTTTTCCTCAGAGGAAGCTTGCTTGTTCTCTTCCTCATGATATTCTCGATGCTCTTCCTCATGCTTATCGGTGGAAACTTGCGTTTCTTGCTTCACCTCGGTTTCCTCAACTTGCTTTTCAGATGCAGTCTGCTCCTGTGTCTGTCCTTTCTGTAGGATGTCAGCAAACAAGGTTGCTGCAAGATGTTTCTTATACTCGTTTTTGTCTTCGGCAATCCACATTCGTTGCCATTGGCTTGGCGATACCACACGAGGCTGCAACTTGTCTGCGCCATCAATGGTGGCTGCACACAGAATGACATCGTTCTTTGCCTTGAACACGTTCACTTTCTGTATGCGGTTCATGTCCACCTCGTTGTGCTGACCGTTGCCGAACAAGTCCACCTTCAGGTCAGGCTTTGTCTCTGCCATCGCATAGTATTTCTGTGCCAGTTCCACTCTCAGACTGTCCATCGTGTCCTGCGCCTGTTTCAGCGTAGTGAAGAAGCGGTTTAAGTCCGCCTTGTCGGGATAGATGGAAAAAGCCTTCTGTCCTTCGGGCTTGATATACATCGCCCAACGCTTGTTGTCATCCTGCACCATCTGTATGCGGTCGAAGCCCACCTGCTTGCTCTGGCTCACGGCATCACTCACGTCTATCTTGGATATGTCTTCCAGTTGCCAGTTCTTCAATCTTGCCACAGTGATGTCCTTTCCTGCAAAATAGCTGTCATCAGGATGGTAGCCCAAAGCGCCATCGGGATTATAGAACTTGACAGACTGAAAATCTTCCTTCTGTAAGGCATGTTCGATGCGCTGCTTGCTCATGCCCGACACCTCGTTGTTCACTTCCAATGATGCTCCTGCTGGCAACACCACATCAGCACTCTTGTTTTCCTTGTCTCTTACAATCACCACAAACTTCTGCTCGCTGTCAGGATGCTTGGCTATCTCATCTGCCACGAAGTAATGCTTGGGCATCTTCAATTGCATCTCGGTGGTCTGCTGCTCGTTCTTCAAGGATGAATATTCTATTTTCTCGCCACGCTCTGCCTTGCGGATAACGTCCAAGGCATTGTTCACATCACTCTCTATGGCATCTATCAGACATGGATTTTCCTTCAATTCGCGGTTCCAGTAGTCCACCAGTCCCATATTCTCCTTGGAAATCTTGGCTGGCATACCCATTTCCATCATCTTGATGCCCGAAGCCAGTTCCACAACTAGTTTCTCTTGCTTCACGGCATCCTCCGATGGCGCAATGCCGTTTTTCATCACCATGCCCTCCCTTGCCAGTCGCTGTTGATGTCCTGTAGCACTCACCACTTGGCGCAGCATTTCCTGCACATAATCGCTATAATGCTCAAAGTTTTCTTGCTTTGGCATATACACAGCATCTTTTTCTGTGTCATAGTGTGCCACTCCGCTTCCGTCTTTGCGCACCGCCATCAGGTTTTCCTTCATCTTCTGGATGAAGTCATTTACTTGGCTACGCAATGCCTTGTCTTCATTCGCACCGACATTCGCCTTCACCACATCTTCATATTTCTCCTTGTCTTTCAGTGGCAGCATGGTCTGGTCGATGTTAAACAGCACTCGTATTTCCCGATTATGTATGCCCTTGTACTGTGTCTGATCGGTTGCCGACAATTCCTGGTAGTCCTTTCTGCTGATGATGTCTTCCGGATTATGTCGGTTCACATACTTGTTCCACGCATACCAGTTGAACGGCACACCTCTCTCATGCGCCATCACAGACTCGTCTCGCTTCTTGGCTTCGCTAAATAACGTGTAAAGATTTGTGGAAAATCCGTTCTTGTCGGAGTTCAATCCCATCACGAGGGCATTGAACGGACTCACTGCCGCTCCCTTTGGGTAAAACCGTGGATATTGCTTTCCTTGCTCATTCAGCCAGACACCCTTGTTGTCGGCTGCTTTCGACAGGGCCTCGGTAATCAGTGACACTTGACGCTCTGCCGCATTCTTCTCTTGTGGACTTTTCTCTTTCATTGTATGATTGTTTTACGTTTTCTTTTATTATCTTGAACGTTGAATGACTTCTCGCTGCTCTGCGTTTTCCATCGCCTCGTTTCTCACACTTCTCACTTCTTGCTCGCCATAGTTGTGTTCTGCCATCTGTCTCATCTGGTCACTCTTGGCAAGCACGGCATTGGCAAGGGTGTTGAGTGGTAAGGCTCCTGCTTGATATGCTCCAACCACATGCTCTGGCAGTTGGATGGTGTATGGCACTCGGTCGATGGTTGCCACCAAGCAATTGCCTTGCAGCACAGGGTTGGCTATTCGGGGATTCAACGGTTCGTCTGGATAGGACTTGTATTGCACTGCTTGTGATGTTGTATTATCGTATGATACAGCATTTCCATCATTGCTTTCCCGTTTGTTTGCCAATGCTTCATGTCCAGCCTTGTTCAGCAGATTGGCACCGCCCATACCGATGAGCGTCATCTTCAGCAATGGATTTTTCACAAACATTCCTGCAAGAATGGCGGCTATTGGCATCATGTTGTCCTTCAAGCCTAATGATTGCGTCTTGCCAGTGAACAGTCCAACAAGGATGTCGGGCAACATGGCTATCACATAGCCGAGGTTATTGCCGATGTCGCTGAAACCATTCAGTCCGAAGTTCTTCAACAGTCCTTCCCATCCGTTGCTGTTGTCATGCTCTGGCTGTTCCTGCTGCGTATCTTCCGATTGTTGCTGTTCTGCATCTTCTTGTAGGGCCTCTGTCTCATTTCTTTCTTTGATGATACGCTCAGCTTCTGCAACCTTGGCTGCGTCGTGCTTGGCTTTCTCTTCCAGATAGGCATCTTCCTTGCCGGGTGCCACTATCAGCGGTACATTCTTGTATTTCGGATCGTTCCGTTTCTCTTGCTCTTTTTGGAAAGGAAACTTAAAACTGTTGTCTGTCCATGCCATAGGCGTAAATGCTTTTTGTGGAATATGTATCTTATTATGGAGTTTGCTGTTGAGCGTCTTGACATAGCCATTGTCGGTGGCATTCACTTTCTTGGCTTGTGAGCGAAAACCAGTGAAGGCATTGCCGTTTTGTCCGAACACACCCTTGCTGATGCTCAGTTCCATCACTTGCTCTTTCCGCTGTTCTGCGTTTCCCTTCTTGGAATCGAGGATATAGCCCAATGCCATGTCGCTCCCCACCAAAGTTGCCAATGACTTCCAACTACCGATACTGCCCATAGTCACGGCATCCACTACCGAGGCGGTAGCCCTTCCAGCAAACTTCTCCGTCTTGCTTGGCTTATAGGCTTTCTCGCCACGAGCTTCTATCTCTGCCGTCAATGGTGACTTCATCAGTTCTTCTTGCAGTCCCCAGATGCTGTTTTGTGCTGCCTTTCGCAAGATGTAGTCCATCGTTGATTTGGGTGTATTGTCCTTGACGAGCTTCCCAATCATCAGGTCTTCCATCCTTTGTGCAACGTATGCGTATGCCAAATCCTCGCCACAGGCTTTCGACAAAGTGTCATATTTACTTCGTCCAATTTCCTTCACCACGGCATTGCGCCACTCGCCAGCAAGAAGAGCCAAATCCTTCACGATGTTTTTGTCCTTCCATATCTTCTGGTTGCACATCACTAGATAGTCCTCCGTGGTTTTGCTGTTCCATTTGCCTGTTTGCTTTAGAACAAACTCGGTGTTGTCGGCATACGGATTGGCAGAAGCAAGCACTCCTGCCAAACTGCTCTGGTATCTGCCTCTTTCCTCCAGTTGCTTGTGAGTCAAGTCATCTCGCACCTGTTTCATCACAGGTGCCAGCTTGCCGTCAAAATATCCTTGAAGGCAATACTCCAGTTCTGCAAAGCGTGTCGGGTTCTTGATAGTACTCATTATAGCGTTACGTTTAGTTGACCTAATATCTGTTCTCTTGTCTGCTCGATGGCTTGGTGATACACTTCCATCTGTTTGGGGAAGTATTCCTCCAGCCAAGAGTCCTTCTCTATTCTGTTATGGATGAAGAGGATGGCTTGTTGCAGTTCTATCTCCACGGAGCATTCTCCTTCCTCTCGGTTATTAAACCACGCCTTTGTCCACCATCTCACTCCTGCACGGTCTGGATAGACGCTCACCAACCTTGGAATATCAAAGCTCTGCACATCGATGTCCAGTTCAGCAAGCGGGTCGATGATGCCACTTGTCTTTATGGCTTCGTCATGGAGTTTTTTTTTAGAACTTCGCTCAATGTGGACAGATAGATGCCATGCCGCAATGCCAGATAGTTCAAGAAATCCGCAATCAGCAAGTTCTGCACCTTGCAAGCCAAGGGCATGGCTCTCTGCCCGATGCCTAACGGATTGCTGATGGATGGCATAGCTTCATAGAAATAGTGTTTCGCCGCTGACAAGGAAAAGATGTTCCTTAGCGACTGCTCTGCATGTTGCGGTGTCACATACATACCTTTATACAGGTCTTCCATATACGATGGCATGAAGCGCAGCATCAATTTTTCTATCTCTTTCTGGTCTTTGTCATACTGTGTGGCTATATTCATGTCGTAGGTCTCAAACTCAGGAAAACCAGTCTTACCGGTCTGTTCCATTGCCTTCACATTGCCATATAGCATGGTCAGGAAATCAATCGGATTGATTTCCTTGCCGTCAAACTTTACCTCGAAATGCAGTCTGTCACCGCTCAATGCCACGATGTTTCCTGCCTTCACGGTTTGTCCGAAGTTCACGAACACGTTGGCAAGGTGGGCGTAGGTCACTTCATATTTGCCGTAGCGTATCACTTGGTAGATGCCGTGTGTCGCATCATTGCCAATGCCCGATACCGTTCCGCTTGCCAAGGCTGACAGCAGATAGTGATTTGCCTCAAAGTCCAGTCCGTGATGGAAGAACACCGTTCCTGTTACAGGATGCTTCTGTTTTCCATAGCCAAGCGTCAGTTCCACGTCCTTGCCTCGCTCCTCAAAGGGCATGCAAAAGCCGCTTTTTGATTGCAGCATCATTTCTTCTGTATATCTCATGTTGTTGTCGTTTTTATGTTTATCGTTTCATGCCGCCACTGCGTGTGGTCGTTTCTGCTTCGTTCACATTTCTTCCTTGACCGCCATCACCACTGACAATGTTCTTGATATTGGAATTGTTGCCGATGAGCATCATGCCGAGCATGGCTCCTGCTATCTTGCCAAGCCATCCGAAACGTCCGAAAGTGAGGAACGCTGCTGTTACCAGTCCTGCAAGGCTCAGTCCCGACACGTTTCCTTTCCCTAAGTTCTTGAAGAAGTTGCCGAACATCTCCAGTCCGTTGCCTCCGAAGATGCCACGGAAGAAGTTACTCATACCGCTCCACTTACTGTTGATGTCGCCCATGGCACCATTCACAGCATCCACTGCTTCTCCAGCCTTGTTCTTTAGTCCTTTCACGTCTTCCACAGCTTCGGATATTTTCTCTGTGGTGTCTTTTCCGACCACCACGTCACTGGCTATCTCCACCATGCTCTTGTCGTTGACAAGGTTCTGCCATGCCACATATCCTGCTGCGCTGCCCACGGCGGCTGTTTTCATCGCACTTCCTGCGCCTTTTAGTGCTTGGGTGGGATGCACAGCCGTATTGCTTGCAGATTTCAGTCCTTGCTTGGCGACACTACCTGCACCTTTCAAGGCACTGCCGCCATACTTTGCTATCTTTGCCCATATACTCATAGTCGTATCTTTTTATTGTTATTTGATCTTTCCGTTTCGCTTCCATCTGTTCATGCAGTCCTTCACGATGGTTTTCTTGTCTGCCTTGTCGTGGCTACCTTCCTCTATCTCTGCCCAGATGTCCGCCATCGAGGTGTACTTCACCGCCTTGGTCAGCCGTTGCAGCTTTTTGTTCATTACCTTCAGCTTGGGGCGGATGCCGAAAACGATTTCCACTCGTTCTTTCTCGGTCATCTTGTTGCCCGACAAGCATACAAGCCTGATGTCATTTACTATCTCCACGCTGCCCATAATCAACTCCCGATAGATCTTGTTGCGCTTGGCTGACAGTGCCACAGCAAGGGCATTGCTCGGATGTTTATCCAGTTGCTTGGTGAATCCTCCCAAGTTATCCACCAGTCGGTCTATCTCGTGATAGAAGCCATATACCTGTGCAGCATACACCACGATGGAGCGGAACGAGTTCAAGTAGTTGTTGAACTCTCGTTGCAGATTGGTGGTTCCTTCCACTTCCTCTTTCAACCAGATATGCCCGGTGGTCTGCATCAGCATCACCTTCTCCTGGTTCTTCAACTCCTTTTCAGCCTTGTCTGTATAGGCGTATATCATTCCTGCCAACACAGGGTCGTTCTGGGCTTGCATCTTGCAGACAGAAAGCAACATGATGCCAAAGCAAAATATCCATGTTCTCATACTCGAATGCTTTTATATAATTATGGTGTACTGACTTTGGCAGCTCTCCGCCACCGCCCCAATGCTTGCGTAGCAATCTCACCATTACTTCTGTCTATCATCCCTGCCGTGACATTGTTCCACACATCACTCATGGTGTAGTAGCGGATGCTAAGATACAGTTTGTTGAGCTTCTTCTGAAATGCTGACAACTTATCATTCAATGCCCACAAAGTCTTCGAACGGTCTGCTCCTGTCAGCATATTCTCTGTGCCACCATTCGCCACGGCATCGTTCAATAGATTGAAAACCGATACCAATTCCGTTGCCGTCTCGATATACAGGTTATTCATACTCATGCTTGCCACAATGCCCTGCGGATTATTGGCAATAGCTGCCTTCAACTTGGCGAGCGTGATGAAAATCTTCACGCCATCATCATACAGATGAGTACATGCTTTCAGCGAAGAGGCATAGCCGTTCACTGATTTCAAGTAGCTGTTGTACTTCTTCTCCCATTTGTGTATCTGGTTAAACTCAGCAGCCATTGTATTCTGCAACAACGCCGTCTTGGTCTGTCCGTTGATTTGCTTTTCAATCTCACTGTTGATAAGTTCATTGCCTTCTGCCAGTGCCATCCATTCCAAGGGATTGGATGACACCAATTGTGCCTTGGCTTTCGATGCCGTTGCTATGCCGATAATTGCCATCAACCATATCTTACCTATTTGTAATCTCATAGATGCTCCTCCTGCGTTTGCTGGTTTCTACTCGTTCTCTGATAGTTGTTACCAAGTTTTCCTTCATCGGTACTCCGATAATGTCAAGCCTTGGTGTCGTTCTGTCTCCAGAATATATGCTCACGGTTTTCAATCGGAATAGTTGCTGCATGAATGTCTGACTCTCATTGAAATCCACCACACGATACAGTTCCTGATAATCTACTTCACGATGAAACACGCCATGCTCAAACACTAATTGTTCGTTACTGATGATGTACCGCATCCTTCATAGATAGACCATTCGATATGCCAAACATAGGGAAAGCAAGAGCGAGAGGACAAACACCAAAGTGGAGAGAACGGCATCATCAATACCTGCATATACAAAACCTACACTTATAAGCACAAGCAAGTGCAGCTCGTTGATGACGAACTGCATACAATGGGGCTTGATGATGATGTTTCTATACCGATATGTCTGCTGCATAGTTCTCCTTTTTGATAATGACACCGTGCTTCATCTGCGAAAGCCCGATATCCGTTCCTCTTTTTCCTTCTGTTTGGCTTGCTCTTGTTGCCTCTCAGCCTCTTGCGCCTTGGCGAACTCGAAATAGTCGAAGTCTATCTCTCCTTGGTCTATCAACCGTTGGTCTCGTTTGCCAAGCAAGGCATCGTTCCAGTCTTTATATTGTCCCAAAGGATGAAAGGCTTGCACCGTGAAGTCTGCAAATCCCATTTCCTTGGCGATTGCTTTGAAGTTCTTCACAAAGCCACGTCCTGCCTCGTCTTTGTCAAAGCCCAAATAATGGTTCGCTTGTCGGGTCTCTTCCAGCATTCCCTTTATTTGCCCCTTTGTCGGTGTACCTCCGGTCGAGACATACACGTTCTTCACTGGATTGATTTGGTACTCTGCCATAGCATCGTATGCACTCTCAAACCATAGAATATTTGTGACTTCTTTCAATGGCTTACCTGTCAGGTTGGCTATCCACAATCCTTCACTGCTGTTGCTTCCTTCCGCCTTGCCCTTGTATGCCTTGCCGTCCTCTCGTCTCGGTCTGCCTCGCTCTTCCAATCCAACGATGCTGTCCGGCTTGGACGGCAAGGACAGTGGAAAGGCGAGATTGGCAAAGCTCAATCCGTCATTTCGACGCTTGGTCGCCAAGAAGAAATGCTTGTGAAAGGCGAACTGGGTCCCCATGTTGATGCCTCTTTCCTTGAAATAAGGATAGTGTTTCCGTTGGGTGTACTTTTCCCTTGGGTTGAAACGCAAGATGTCATAGTCTGACAGGTTGAAGGGCTTGGCTTCTCGCTTGGGTTCTGCCACTCTGCTTTCACGCACGTCAATGGGATTGTTCAACAGTCTGTTGCATACCACATTCACCAGTCTGTCCAATGACATCCCTGGCTTATAGTCGTCAAACAGCGTCGGATGCTCCTTGATGAAACCTATCACATTATAGTTTTTCTGTTCTGGTGGCTGAAAGCAGCACTTGCCATTGCCTGTGACAATAAACTTGTCGCCTCTCACTCGCTGTCCATGACTGTCCACCTTTACATACGACGGATAGCGCAAGCCATCTCGTTTGTTCAACTGATAGCCTGCGTCCACCAACAACTCTTGTATGTTCAGACGCTGCAAGAAATCATTATATGTCAGTTCGTTGTTTGCCATAAGCGTATTCCGTTATAGTCCTTTCCCCATGTGAGGATGCAATACTTCTTGGTTCATGGCAGCCTCAAAGTTTCTCGCCGCCACATCCATTGGCGTATCTACTCCTGGTTTGAAGTAGGGACGAGGTGGCGCAGGTGCTGCACCATGATGGTGGTCAACTATCACTACAGGTACGCCATGTGGACGATGTAGCTCATTGCCTACTTCTGCAGCAACACCCAATCCTGCTAACAGTGCAGCTCCAATCTTGGCTCCCAAACTGGTACGGTCTTTCATATCCACCTCACCGAATATCTTGGAAAAAAGTTTCATGCGATGGTAGTCATCCACTGCCATGAACTTGTCATACTGCTTCTGCGTTATCTCATGGCTAACTCGTTCTCCGTTGATGATGGCGGTCATGCGGAACTTGCCTTCCTGCTCCGCTGGCTCCACTCGTATCTCACCAACAGTTACTTCTCTGCCATGCTTGCCTTCACGGAACCATCCCTTACTCTCGTCCAAGTCCTGCCCATCCACAATGCCCACCTTATTGTTCATCGGTTCTTGCTGTACTTGCAATGGTTCTACTGTTGACAGCAACTGCATCTTACCGTCTAACTCCTGCTGCACCTCTGGGCGCAAACCGATTTGGATGCGCTCCTTACTGTTGAGCATGTCCATTGTTATCTTGTCTGCGAAATCATCCTTGATGACATTGTTCAGTATCTCCAGTCGTTTGGCTACAGATACTTGCTTGACAGAATTGTTGGTCAATGCCTTCAATTCTTCGTCGGTCAAGTCATACACCATATCACTTTTGGTGCTTTCTGATTGGATGGTGAGTGTCTTTGCCTTCTCATCGATGATGATACCGTGTGAAGACAGGCATTCCTGCCATTGATCGTTGGAGAAATATACAGGTGAGCTTATCAGTTCCTTGTAGGGTTTGGCTGGCTCTTTGCTTCTTGGACGTGTCTCTACAGGTGTCACCACGGCTTGCAGGTTTTGTAATACATCTGCTTGTGATGCTACTTGTTGCTGTCCTTTATAGTAAAAGCCATAACCTCCAGAGGTTAACTCACCAGGTTTCAGCCTTCTGTCTGGTCTTTCCGCTACCATTGGTGCTCCTGCATAGAACATCTGTCCTCCGACTCTGCGTAGATGATAACCGTCCTGCATTCTCGGTGTCCAACCTAAAAACTCTGGACTCCATCCTAACCGTCCGTATTCTCCAGTACCAATCCTATATCCATGCAGTCCCATAGCCACTCTTCCATTGGCATTTCTTGCATGGACAAGGTTTCTCGGCATATAGAAATCTTTGCCAATGATGCTTGTAAAGACATTGTACGCCTTCTTGTTGGCAGAGTTGGTTCCCCAATCAGTCAATGCCAACATCTGTTTCTCGGTGAGGTTATAGGTCAGCAGTGGGGAGTCATGTCCCTGTACCACTAACTGATAACCATCACCGTTGGCTATGATATGGGCTTGCATGCCATTGCGCATCAAGATGTCACGCATCTCTGGCTGCAAGTCCATCTGTCTTGGATTCAAGTTCTTTCTTATCGCCATAGCATGATTGTATTAAGCGTTCTCTTTTTCCATTCCTTGCTCTAACAGTTCGTCCTTGTACATCACAAACTGTTCTGCACTCTCGTTGCCGATGCACAGAGCATGTTCTTTGCAGTATTCCTCATACTCGTTCTGCCATTCCTCACTGAAATGGTTCACATAGTCGAGCCAACCGTATTCACCGCTCTGCATCTTCTCCACGAGAATGTCTTCTGTATAATAAGGTCCTTTTCTCATTTCTTCCCAAAGTTTGATGTTTCACTTTACTTTCTTGCAACGGCAGAAGCATGTCTTCCAGCTGCTTTTTTCTGCTCATTCCACAGTTCTTCGGTATATTCCTCCTCTGGAACATAGTCAAGATTACCGTCATCATCCATTACCCAACAGCCATAGATGCCGAAGGTGTATTTGTCCCACTCTCGCTTGCCCTCCTTGCGCCACTGTTCACCATCACCGTTGGCGAAGCGGATGCCAGTATCGCTCTTCAGGTCAATGCCTACGGTCACAGGTTCGTCTTCTACGGCAAATGTCAGTGCCTCGCCATTTTGGATGCTCTTTAGCTCCATTCCTCCAAGACTGAGTTCATCAGATAGCACCTGTAAGTTTCTACCAATCACTGGTGTCGGCACTGCCATAACCTGGTTGGTCTCTCCGTCAATCTGCACGAATGCCTTGACATGTGCGCCATCTGGCATATCCACATCTGCCACCACAGCCTTACCCTGCTTCAACAGTTCCTGCTGCCCCTTGGTGAATTTGTCCAATGGGGCATATTTCAACACAGGATAGAACATCACATCCACGTTTCCGTCTGCCATTCTTACCAAGGCGAATCGGGTTCTGCTCTTGATACTGTAACCCTCGTTTACCTCCATGCTAACAGGCAGTACTGGCGATGGTCG
>OMDC01000821.1_pt1 | contig 12434 bp, 9 predicted proteins | sample 1674201 | NCBI WGS metagenome assembly OMDC01 (sample SAMEA103958152, study PRJEB25191) | human gut metagenome | biome: human-associated habitat [ENVO:00009003]; feature: intestine environment [ENVO:2100002]; material: feces | place: Germany | collected 2013/2015 | reverse complement strand
CACAACCATAGCTGTGAAAGTAGCCTTAGCCAAATCATAGAAGAATTTACTTAAGTTCTCGCGGCTAGACCTTAACTTTTCTCTATCTTCCCGAGCTGTCATACGCTTTTATATTTAAAACATTGCAAAAATACAACTTTCTTTTCAAACTAGCAAAGAAAAAGATGTTTTTTTCTGGAAATATGATAAAAAAGGCTTGCTTCGAAAAATGAAGCAAGCCTTTTTTATATATTATAATTCTAAGATTTAGCTTACGCGATTCAACTTCTTGATGATAGAGAAGATGAAGAGAGCTGAAACCAGACAGATACCTGCGAGAACACCCCAGATGGCAATGAGGTTGAAGTTCTGACCCCACATGATGCCAGGAATCATAACCAACTGGTTACCGATGGCTGTTGCACCGAACCAGAGACCCATCATCAAACCAGCATACTTTGGAGGAGCTACCTTCGATACAAATGAAATACCAATTGGAGAAAGCAGAAGCTCTGCGAATGTAAGGATGAGGTATGTAGAGATGAGGAGGTTAGCACTTACACGTGTACCCTCTGTAGCAGGATTGCCCTGTGTCAAAGGAAGCTCCAGTCCCATAGAACCTACAGCCATCCATACAAAACCGAGAGCTGCAACGAGCATACCCAAACCAATCTTCTCTGGCGATGTAGGCTCCTTGCCAATCTTGTGAAGCCATGAGAACAAAGCAACGCTCACTGGTGTCAATGCCACTACATAGCATGGGTTGAACTGCTGGAAGATAGGAGCCTCAACATCTACGGCACCTTCAAGGTTGCTGTACTTGTAGAAGAGGAAAGCGATAGCAGCAACAATAACACCAAGAGAGATGCCCTTACCCTTGCCAGTCTTGCTCTGTGCCAGACCGAAACAACCGTAAACCACGAAGATGCAGGCTACGAGGTTGGTAACATCGAACGCCATTGACTGCAGACCCTCTGAAGTCTTCTGTGTATAATCGCGGGCAAAGAGTGTCAATGTATTACCGTTCTGATGGAAAGCCATCCAGAAGAAGATAACCACAGCGAATACGAGACAGAGGCAGATGATGCGCTCCTTGGTCTCAGCCTTAGAAAGTTCGTTTGTCTCCTTAGCAGAAGTCTTATCATCCTTACTCTTGGTCTCAGAAGCAAGAACATGCTTGTATGTAAAGCTGAAGGCATAGTAGATAGCGATACTGAAAATCAGTGAAGCACAAGCCACGGCGAAAGCGAAGTGGTATGAATCTTCCACCGACACGCTCAGGCTCTCCTGCGCCCACTTCATAATCTTGATGGCAGCAGTAGGAGCAAACATAGCACCGATGTTGATAGCCATATAGAAGAGTGAGAAACCGGAATCACGTTTGCTGGCATACTGTGGCTCATCATAGAGACGGCCTACCATCACCTGCAGATTACCCTTGAACAGACCGGTTCCCAAAGCGATGAGAATAAGTGAAATACCCATAGCAGCAACGGCAACGGTTTCCTTGCCAAGAGGAAGTGAGAGAACAAGATAGCCGATGAACATGATAAAGATACCTGTGGTAACCATACGTCCAAAGCCAAACTTGTCGGCTGCGATACCACCGATGATAGGAAGGAAATAAACCATCATCAGGAATGTAGAGTAAATAGTACTTGCCAATCCGGTTTCAAAACCGAAGTTGGCCTGCAAATAAAGCAAGAACACAGCAAGCATGGTGTAATAGCCAAAACGCTCACCCGTGTTTGCCAAAGCTAAGGCCCACAGACCTTTTGGTTGATTCTCAAACATAATTTTTTGTTTTGTTGTTATTTTATTATTTAGTTATTCTTTTCTCGCAATTTTTGTGCAAAGATACATAAATTATTCCATATTTCAAACTTATTGCACCAAAAAGCGCACTTCACATAGCATTTTTCTACTAGGAACCGGCTAAAATTCTAAAAAACAGACAAATCAGATTAAAAAAATCCGTTTATATTACAACGTAATTGCATTTTTTTTCGTACCTTTGCACCCCGAAACCATGAGGAGGTTTCGGGATACACAAAAATACTTCAAAAAATTCTAAATAGAAAGGTAAAAGGATATTTATGAGACAACTTAAGATTAGTAAGAGTATAACCAACCGTTCCAGTGAAGCACTCGACAAGTACTTGGTGGAGATTGGTAGAGAGCCTATGGTCTCTATCGATGAAGAAATCGAACTTGCCCAGAAGATTCGCAAAGGCGGTCGTGAGGGAGAACGTGCCAAGGAGAAATTGGTAAAAGCAAACCTTCGTTTCGTTGTATCTGTTGCTAAGCAATATCAGCACCAAGGTCTTTCTCTTACCGACCTCATCGACGAGGGTAACATCGGTTTGGTAAAGGCTGCTGAAAAGTTTGACGAGACCCGCGGCTTTAAGTTTATCTCATACGCTGTATGGTGGATTCGTCAGAGCATCCTGCAGGCTATTGCCGAGCAGAGCCGTATCGTTCGCCTGCCTTTGAACCAGGTAGGTGCATTAGTGCAGAAATCAGTAAGTTTGAGCAGGAGAACCAGCGCAAACCTTCTGTTGCTGAGCTCGCTCAAATCACAAAGATGGAAGAAAGCAAAATCGACCAGACTATCAAGGCAGATAATCACCACATGAGTATCGATGCTCCATTCGGTAGCGATGATGATGACAATGCGATGGTCGACGTGATGGCTTCGGGTGATGACAGCCGTACCGACAAGGGTGTTGACTTCGAGTCTATGGCGAGCGAGCTTGACCGCGTTCTCAACTCTGTATTGAAAGACCGTGAGCGCAAGATTCTGTGCTACTGCTATGGTATCGGTTGCCACGAGAAGGGTTTGGAGGAAATCGGTAGCGAGTTCAACCTTACCCGTGAGCGTGTTCGCCAGATTCGCGAAAAGAGTATCATCAAGCTCCGTGATAGCGGCAAGATCAAAATCTTGATGAAGTACTTGGGATAAGTTAAGTGAAGAGTGAAGAATTCTTTTGCTTTTCTTCACTAGGTTTTGAAGACGAGAGAAAAATAGATAAAACCAAGTTGCTCATAGCAACGAAAGTAAAAAGGGGCAATCAGTTGGTTCATCCCAATCTGATTGCCCTTTCTCTATTAACTATAAACTGTAAACTATTAACTATTCACAAAGTTACCAGTCTTGTCAAGAAATCCGTTCTCGCCATCTTTTGATGCTTCGAAGTAAGGATATTCATCACGCAAGCAAATTTCGTCGTAAAGGAAATCCGCCACTACCGTATCGTTACCATCCGGCATTACCAGTCCCATCTTACCATTCTTCTCAGCTATTACCGGCATGATGCTCAAGTCATCATTATAAATGTAGCAGGTGCGCAAGAAATCATAAGTTGGCGAGAGTAAGATGTTGCCTTGATGATCTTTCATACCGAACTTTCCATCCTGCTCAAATACTTCATGATATTGAATGTATTTCGCCTTGATGCGCTGGTAATAGAAAACCATCTTGCGCTTATCGTTGACAAAATCCAGCATATACTGGAAGGTGTCACAATAGTTGGCTACCGAACGGACCAGAATCATCTTCAAGTCAAGACCATCCAATGCTTTTCTGTTCAGATCAATATACTTGGCTATCGCCTTCTCCTTCTCTGGTACAGAGAGGCTGGCTAGCCTTTCCTCAAATTTCAACATAGCTTGCTTGGTACCCGACATACCCTTGATATACCGGTGTATCTGTCTGCCCATCTCAGAACATACAAACTTGTCAATCTCCTGCTGCTCTATCGGGTCAGCATAGTCCTTAATCAATGATTCAGGTGTCGCATTCATGGTTATTTCCTTTCTTTTAAAAATTATACTTTCACTCTTCACTTATTTCACATTAGGCTTCTGCAACCCGTATCCCTTTCTCTTATCTTCAAACAAGAGGAGGAAAGAGATGATAATAGCAATCACACCGAAGGCTGCAAAGATAGTCATCGTCTGGGTATAGTCGATAACACCATCAGCACCCGTGTTAGCCTGGTTCACCTTTCCAATCCATACCGGAATGAGAGCCAGTCCGATGTTCTGGATATAGAAGATAAGGGCGTATGCAGTTCCTAAGAGTTTCATTGGGATAATCTTTGGCACAGATGGCCACATGGCTGATGGTACCAGTCCAAATGCAATGCCCAGGATGAGCATCAGCACGATGGCAAGCACCCATGAGTTGATTGGCAGGGCAAACATGACGTGCACAAAGGTCAGGAGGCAACTGCCGATAATCATCAGCGTAGCACCCTTGCCATACTTATCGTATATACTACCGAAGAGCGGTGTGAGGAAGATGGTACCGAATGGCAACATCGCAGGAATCAGACCTGCCAAATTAGCATCCACACCATACTTGAAAATCATCAGTTTGGTGGCAAACTTCAGGAATGGGAATACACCGGCATAGAACATCAGGCAAAGGAATGCCACATACCAGAAACCTGTTGTCTTGAACAAACCGCCCAAGTCTGAAAACTTGAAACCTTCTTCCGGTTCTGTAGCTACAGCTGCTGCAGAAGCATCCTCCTTCTTGTCCATCACGCAATAAACCAGATAAACCAGTACACCAGCACAAAGCAATACGGCACCTAAAGCAACAGAAGCAGAAACACCGCCCATTGCCTTGGCAAAAGGAAGAGAAGCACTCAGAGCTGCAGCAGTTCCCAAACGAGCCGTAGCTACCTGTACACCCATTGCCAGAGCCAACTCATGGCCCGTAAACCACTTCACGATAACCTTGCTCACTGTGATACCGCATATCTCGCATCCTACACCATAGATGGCAAAGCCAAGTGCAGCTATCACTACCTGTGTACTATAAGTACCGAAGAATGGTACAGCAACCATTCCGTCAAACTCATGACCTAAAGCATACCACTTCAACAAGGCTCCACCAAACATCAGGACGGTAGAGAGGATACCAGTGAAACGGATGCCAAACTTATCGAGGATAAGACCACCGAAGAAGAGAAGCAGGAGGAACACATTGAAGTATCCGTAAGCTCCAGAGAAGAAGCCGTACTCATCCGAATTCCATCCGAGTCCGAGACCATTCTCTGCTCCCTTGGCTGCTGTCAAGAGAGGCTCCAGTGGAGACATCACATCTGTAAAAAAGTAACCGAACATCATCGTGATACTCACGATGAGGAGGGCGGTCCAGCGAGCTGACTTAGAGTCGCTCAATTTCATCTGCATTTTTTCTGTTGTACTCATTTTCTTTAAAACATAAATGATAAACCCGTTATCATTATTAATTATCAATTATTAATTATCATCTATTTCCGTTTCACGTTCTTCGTTCTGGTGATATCAAAGAGATAAGAGAGTTTCAGAACAATCTGTCCGTAGTTACTCTTTCCGAAATAATCACGCTTAGAAGCACCGTAGATATTTCCCAGACCATAGTAGTATCGGGCTTCAGCAAGGAAATGCCCCACCTTCGGAATACTGTATTCAGCACCCAGACCCAGGGCGATACCATAATCGAGCTTGTTCTTGACTGCCATCGTATCCTGAGCCACTACCGGACTTACACGGTTATTGTCGGTTGCCGGCATGTGCTCTACCGAGAAGTTGGTCTTCTGCGAATCACTCAGATAGAGACCAAACTGCGGACCGGCATTCACGAAGATATTCAGTCCTCTTGTCTCCCTACCCCATGCCAGATGCGCAAAGATTGGCACCTGAATATAGTTGATGGTACGCTTGTAAGCCATCGCTTCTTTGGTTTCGGTGATAATCACCGGATTATTCTCCATATCCAGGATATCCTCTTCCCATCCTGCCTGCGCATAGTTTACTTCGGCATAGATAGAACAGATGGTCTTGAAATATTTCTCACAGGTATATCTCATCGAGAAACCGCCCGTCAGTCCGCCGTGCTGCTTCTGCTGTACCTCGGGTATGAATCCTACGCTACTCATCATATAGCCCCCATTAAAACCGATGGCGAAATCATTACGATGCTCTCCTATCTGTGCCGAAACTGGAATTCCGAAGATGAGCATCAGAATCAGCAGCCCAATATTTCTATTCATTATCAACTATAAATTGTAAACTATAAATTGTAAACTATAAACTAGTACTTCACCGCCTCTATCTGATGATTAAAGGTATAGTGAATCAACTGGAAACTCTTGTTCTTGTATCCTCCTCTACTGGTCTTCTCGAAACGGAGTGGAGTCTGCACAGGCTGGTAAGTCATCTGCTGGCGCTCACCTGTAAAGTTCTTGCCATATCTCTTGACGCCCTGAATCAGATACATTCCGTGATCGAAACCGGTGATGGCGAATCTTGGCTGTGCCACCATCATAGGCTGATGGAACCATCGCTCATAACGGCTCTCAAGCGCCTTGGTCTGTGCTGAGTTCGGATTATAATAGAAGGTGGAAGGGATATAAGTATCATACTTATAGAATCTTTCCAGATTATACTTGGCATACATCAGCCATTCGGTATAGCCGAAGAGAGAGATAGCTGCACCCGGATACTTCGCATCAAATTCGTCGAGTTTGTTCAATACCTGAGTCAACTGTGGCGAACGTCCCGTATTCAGGATAATCACATTCTGCTTGGAAGGCATGAAAGCCTTGGCAAACTGATCGATACTTGAATTCACATTGGTGATGCTATAATTGATTTTCCTGCGTTCCAGTTCCTTGCGCAGACCGAACGTAAAGTTGCCCTTTCTCGAAGTAGAATCATTGCAGTCTACAAAGATAGGATGCACATTGGTAAAACGGCTCAGGAATGCCTTGATGGTCGCATCATTCAGCGCATCATCGCTCTGATAAACCTGGAAAATCTCTTTGTTTCTTTCTACATCATCTCCGCTGATAGAGAACGGAATCACCATTTTGATGCCGTAGTTCTTGCAGAAGTTGGTCAGCGGAGCCACCTGCTTGGTATAAAGTGGACCAAAGATGATGTCGCATTGGTTAGCGCCCTCCTGCAAGAGTGTATTCCGGATATCAGCATCAATAGGAACGTTCCAGGCATGCACATCTATATCGGCGCCCTGCTGCTTCAGGGTTTCGCAAGCCAGCAGCAAACCGCGGTAATACTCCACCATTCGCTTGCCGTCGCCATCAACATTATGCAAAGGTAACATCACGCCTACCTTTACCGCATTTCTGGCAACTGCAGCCTTTGAGGTTGCCGGAGCTGTAGCAGTTTTCTGAACCGTCGCCCCATTCCCCGACTTCTGACCGTTCACCTGATTAGGATTCTTCTGGTCTTTGGTGTATGGAATAAAGAGCGTAGCTCCCTTCTGCAGCATGTATCCCTCACGCTTCATCTCCGGATTGGCATCCATCAGTTCAGGAAGGCTCAATCCGTATTTATTGGCGATACCAAAGATGGTATCTTTCTTCTTAACCGTGTAAATGTCGCGCCATTTTACAGTCTGCGCGCCAATGCTGACACTGAGCAGAAGCCCAACGAACAGCAGGAAATATCTCATTTTTTGTCTCATATCACAAGATTTTTTTAACGATATCTTCAAATATTTCATGTTTTCATCTGCAAAAATACAAAAAATCTTGCATCTGACGCAATATCTCTCATCTTTTTATTATCTTTGCACAAATTATTTTAGAAATGAGACGAAAAATAGCATTACTTTGCATCATGTTGCCACTTTTGACGTGTCAATTACACGCTCAGGAAGTCAACGACGACGAGGAGGACAACACAGAAGAGACAACCAAGGTCAGTTCTCTTCTCATGCCGAATGCCTTCTCTCCAAATGGCGATGGCATCAACGACATCTACAAGCCCAAGGATGGTTACCGGAACATTGAGGAGTTCCACGCCTATATATATAATAGGTGGGGACAGAAACTCTATGAATGGACCGACCCTGCCACGGGATGGGATGGCACCTACCGCGGAAAACCGGTCAAGGAGGGTGTCTACTTCTGTCTCGTCAAGGCGAAGGGGGCAGATGGCGTGGTGTATAACATCAAACGTGATGTCAACCTGCTCAGAGGTTATACCGAAGAGCAGAACAGTAACTATTAGGCAAACAGCAATTAGCAGAATTGGAATATGAATTCAGAAGAAAAGATAAATGTATGGGGCGCACGGGTCCACAACCTCAAGAACATAGATGTGGAGATTCCGCGTGATTCCCTCACCGTGATTACCGGACTCTCGGGTTCGGGCAAGAGTTCACTGGCCTTCGACACCATCTTTGCCGAAGGTCAGCGCAGATATATCGAAACATTCTCTGCCTATGCCCGCAACTTCCTGGGTAATATGGAACGCCCGGATGTTGATAAGATTACGGGATTGAGTCCGGTCATCAGCATAGAACAGAAAACCACCAACAAGAATCCCCGCTCTACCGTGGGCACTACCACCGAGATTTACGACTATCTCCGTCTGCTCTATGCCCGCGCCGGTACTGCCTACAGCTATCAGAGTGGCGAGGAGATGATGAAATATACCGAGGAACAGGTCATCGACATGATTCTCAGCGATTATAAGGGCAAGGCTATCTTCCTGCTCGCTCCCCTCGTACGCCAACGCAAAGGTCATTACCGCGAACTCTTCGAAAGCATGCGCAGAAAGGGGTATCTCTACGTGCGACTCGACGGCAACATCCTCGAAATCGTTCCCAATATGAAAACCGACCGCTACAAGAACCACAATATAGAAGCTGTGGTCGATAAACTGGTGGTGAAGGAAGAAGATGAGGAACGTATCCGCAAGAGTGTGGCAACGGCTATGAAACAGGGCGACGGCATGGTAATGGTTCTTGAGAAAGGTGCCAAGGAGGCCAAGACATACTCCAAGCGTCTCATGGACCCTATAACGGGTATCGCCTACCAGGATCCAGCTCCTAACATGTTCTCCTTCAACTCTCCCGAAGGTGCCTGTCCGCATTGCAAGGGTCTGGGAAAGGTGAACCAAATTGATATCAAGAAGGTAATTCCCGATGATAAACTCAGCATCCATGAAGGCGGCATCGCTCCGCTCGGCAAATACAAGAACCAGATGATTTTCTGGCAGATAGAATCATTGCTCAGCAAGTATGACCTCAACCTGAAGACACCTATCTGCGAGATTCCGGGCGATGCCATGCAGGAAATTCTCTATGGTTCGCTCGAAAACGTGAAGATAGAAAAGGAAAAGGTGCATACCTCTACCGACTATTTCTGCGCCTACGATGGCATCATCGACTACCTGCAGAAGGTGATGGAGGATGACGAGAGTGCGGCGGGCAAGAAATGGGCCGACCAGTTTATCTCTACCATCGAATGTCCTGAATGCCATGGTTTGCGACTCAAAAAAGAATCGCTTTCTTTCAAGATCTGGGATAAGAATATATCCGAAGTAGCCAGTCTCGATATCGATGAACTGCGCAATTGGCTCGAAGAAGTGGAACAGCATCTGCCTTCGATGAAAGCGAAGGTGGCTCACGAAATCATCAAGGAGTTGCGCTCACGCGTCACCTTCCTCCTAGATGTGGGACTCAATTATCTCTCGCTCAACCGTCAGTCAGCTTCTCTATCGGGTGGCGAGAGCCAGCGCATCCGTCTGGCTACTCAGATTGGTAGCCAGTTGGTCAATGTGCTCTATATCCTCGATGAGCCGAGCATCGGTCTGCACCAGCGCGACAACGAACGTCTGCTCAACAGTCTGAAGGAACTTCGCGACCTGGGCAATACCGTTATTGTGGTGGAGCACGATGAAGATATGATGCGGGCTGCCGACTGGATAGTAGATATCGGTCCGAAGGCGGGACGCAAGGGAGGTGAAGTTGTCTTCCAGGGCACACCTCAGGAGATGCTCAAGACCAATACCATCACCGCCCAGTATCTCAACGGCAAGATGGCTATTGAGGTGCCTGCTCTCCGCAGAGAAGGCAACGGCAAGCATATTACCATTCACGGAGCTACGGGCAACAACCTCAAGGGGGTGGATGTTGATTTTCCACTCGGCAAACTCATTGTCGTAACGGGTGTCAGCGGCTCAGGCAAATCTACTCTCATCAACGAGACTCTCCAGCCTATCCTCTCGCAGCATTTCTACCGTTCGCTCAAGAAACCGATGCCATACGAGAGCATCGATGGTATCGAAAATATCGACAAGGTAGTGAATGTAGACCAGAGTCCGATTGGCAGGACGCCTCGCAGCAATCCAGCTACCTACACAGGCGTGTTCAGCGATATCCGCTCACTCTTCGTAGGACTTCCCGAGGCAAAGATCCGCGGTTATAAGCCGGGCAGATTCTCCTTCAATGTGAAAGGTGGAAGATGCGAGGAATGTAAGGGTAACGGATATAAGACCATCGAGATGAACTTCCTGCCGGATGTCTACGTACCTTGTGAGGTATGCCACGGCAAACGCTACAACCGCGAGACGCTGGAGGTAAGATACAAGGGAAAGAGCATCGCCGATGTTCTCGACATGACCATCAACCAGGCGGTAGATTTCTTCGAGAATGTTCCTCAGATACTACAGAAGATCAAGGCATTACAGAATGTAGGTCTCGGATACATCAGGTTAGGACAGAGTTCCACTACCCTCTCTGGCGGTGAAAGTCAGCGCGTAAAACTGGCTACCGAACTCTCGAAGCGTGATACGGGCAAGACGCTCTATATTCTCGATGAACCGACAACCGGTCTGCATTTCGAAGACATCCGCATCCTGATGGATGTACTCCAGAAACTGGTAGACCGTGGCAATACGGTCATCATCATCGAGCACAATCTCGATGTCATCAAACTCGCCGACTGGCTCATCGACATGGGTCCGGAAGGTGGACGAGGCGGCGGTCAGCTCCTCTTTGCCGGTACACCAGAAGAAATGGTAAAGCAGCAAAAAGGATATACCTATAAGTTCCTCGCCCCTTTACTGAAGAAATCAGGGAAACCTGAATAAATCAGGATAGGAACAAAGGCTGTGGCAGAAGAAAATTAAAAAAACGCTCTAAAAGTTTGGATGTTACAAATATTAAGTTTATCTTTGCATAAGATATAAAACAAACAGCGTATGAAACAGGTAGAAGAACGATACATCAGCTTGCTGACCGATTTCGGCTTCAAGCGCATTTTTGGAACAGCAATGAACAAGGATTTGCTCATTTGCTTCCTCAACAGCTTGTTCAATGGCAGACAGGTTGTTAAGGACGTTTCGTATCTGAACCCGGAGCACGTCGGTGATGTTTATACCGACCGCAAGGCTATCTTCGACGTGTATTGCGAAGGAGAAAACGGCGAGAAGTTCATCGTTGAAATGCAGAACGCCTACCAGGCATATTTTAAGGATCGTTCCCTCTTCTACTCTACTTTCCCTATCCGTGAACAGGCACCCAAGGGGAGTGACTGGGATTTCAAACTCAACCATGTCTATACAGTTGCGCTGCTCAACTTCAACATGAATGAGGACGCCTTCGACAAGGAGGAAATCCGCCACCATGTACAGTTGTGCGATACCGCTACCCATAAGATTTTCTACGATAAGCTGGAGTTTATCTATGTAGAGATTGCCAAATTCGACAAGACTTTGGATGAACTGGAAACATTGTATGATAAATGGCTATATGCACTGAAGAACCTCTATAAGCTTACCCAACGCCCAAAGGAGCTGTGCGACAAGGTTTTTGACCGACTTTTCGAAGAAGCCGAGATTGCCAAATTCACACCACAGGAGATTCGGGAATATGAAGCAAGCAAGATGGCATATCGGGATATCAAGAACTCTATTGATACGGCGAAAAGGGAAGGTAGAATAGAAGCTAACATAGAAACTGCTCAACGTTTGCTGGCTATGGGACTTCCAACAGAACAGGTAGCCAAAGCGACCCAGCTACCTTTGGATATGGTTCAAAATCTGAGCTACTGATAAAAGCGAAAACTAACGTTTTTCTTTTATGCTGGATACCATAACAAATAACCCCAACCTACTTTCTCAAGCGGGTTGGGGTATTTTTATTTCAATATAAAATATGACGACTGCTACCCTTTCATCTTTACAAACATCAAAGGCCCAATCCTTGTAAAGGAGGAAGACATAGATGCTTACATTAGAAGCCATGAGGATGACTTCATCGGCCAAGCCGAGGAATCCTTGCCAATCAAATCCTGCAGAAGATTATTTGAATTATTCGACATAGATACCGACTGGCTGGAATTATAACATACCGCCAAAGTACATTCTGATATCATGTACTTTGGCGGATGCTTTTTAAGGTTTATTTTACACTCTCCTCTTTAAGAATACCAACTAATACTTGAACTATCTTTATCATATCTTGCTCCGTATTATACTTACTCAAAGAAATACGGATAGTGCCTTTTGCTAACATTTCTTCCAATCCAATAGCCTTCAACACATGAGATATTTGAGTTTCTTTGCTATCACAAGCTGAACCTGTAGAAACACATATTCCTTTCAAATCAAGCCTATGCATTATAGACTCCCCACTCCGATTAGGA
>OMDC01000808.1_pt1 | contig 12599 bp, 9 predicted proteins | sample 1674201 | NCBI WGS metagenome assembly OMDC01 (sample SAMEA103958152, study PRJEB25191) | human gut metagenome | biome: human-associated habitat [ENVO:00009003]; feature: intestine environment [ENVO:2100002]; material: feces | place: Germany | collected 2013/2015 | reverse complement strand
TATACTTCTTTATTGAATGATTATGCTGAACGGAATCTGGGACGGGAGCATTATGAATTTATAGCACGGGTATTATCCTGCATACGTAAACTAAACGGTGGACAGGCTGTTGTGAAAAGCTTGGTGGCAGAGTTCCGGATAAAATACAAACGTCGTCCGGCAATGATGGAAGTGTTGGGGAAGTTTTAAAAATAGTTTATCAGAATCTTTTTTAAAGTTAGAAAGCCGCCTCCTCTGAAGCGGCTTTCTGCTTTTCTATTAGAACAAACTCCAAGCAACTGTCAGTCCGGCCATTACAATGGCGACCATACTCATCAGTTTAATCAGAATGTTCAAACTGGGTCCGGATGTATCTTTAAACGGATCACCTACTGTGTCACCGGTAACCGTTGCTTTGTGAACTTCACTTCCTTTACCGCCGAAATTACCTTCTTCTACATATTTCTTGGCGTTATCCCATGCGCCTCCTGCATTGGCCATGAAAATGGCAAGCACGAAACCGGAGGACAATCCACCAATCAGCAGACCGATGACTCCGGGAACTCCAAACACTAATCCTGTAGCAACCGGAGCGATGATAGCCAATAGAGACGGGAATACCATTTCACGTTGTGCTCCTTTGGTGGAGATTTGTACACAACGGGCATAGTCGGGTTCGGCTTCTCCAGTCAGAATTCCTTTTATTTCACGGAACTGGCGGCGTACTTCCTCTACCATGTGGGCTGCTGCACGACCCACTGCATTCATGGTCAGACCGCAGAACAGGAATGCCATCATACTGCCCAAAAACATGCCGCTTAGCACTTTAGGGTTCATCAGGGTTACATCGTAATAAAGCATGTAGTCAGTGAAACTGGCGTTATGAACATCTACGGTAATGCCGTTTGGTAATTCCAGAATGGTTTGCCCCAACCGGGTTAATCCGATACGGATTTCTTCTACATAGGATGCCAGCAGGGCCAGTCCGGTCAGAGCTGCGGAGCCGATGGCAAAACCTTTGCCTGTAGCGGCAGTCGTGTTACCTAACGAGTCGAGGGCGTCAGTACGTTTGCGTACTTCTTTGCCCAGTCCGCTCATTTCAGCGTTACCGCCAGCATTGTCTGCAATCGGTCCGTAAGCATCGGTAGCCAAGGTGATTCCTAATGTCGAAAGCATACCTACGGCAGCGATACCGATGCCATACAATCCCATGGAAATATTGGCAAAATCAAATCCTGAAGCGAGCCAGTAGGACAAGATGATACCGGTTACTACTGCCAGTACAGGGATGGTGGTGGAAACCATACCTAGTCCGATACCGGAAATGATAACGGTGGCCGGACCGGTCTTTCCACTTTCGGCCAACCGTTGTGTGGGTTTATACGATTGAGAAGTATAATATTCGGTGGAACGGCCGATAACGATACCTACTATTAATCCCACTACCACAGCAAAGGAAATGTTTACCCAATTTTCCAAACCTAATGCCCAGAGGATAAGGAAAGTGGCAACGACAATCAGTACCGAACTTAAATTGGTTCCTGTGGCCAATGATCCGAGTAATTCCTTCATTCCTGCATTTTCTTTAGTACGGACGGCAAAAATACCGATGATAGAGAGAACGATACCCACTGCCGCAATCAGCATAGGTGCGATAACCGCTTTAAACTGCATCACGGTATCATCCGAGCCAATAAAAGCGGCAGCACCTAAAGCGGCGGTAGCCAGAATAGAGCCGCAATAGGATTCGTACAGGTCGGCGCCCATTCCGGCTACGTCACCTACATTGTCTCCCACATTATCGGCAATGGTTGCGGGATTGCGGGGGTCATCTTCCGGAATACCGGCTTCCACTTTACCTACCAGGTCGGCACCTACATCGGCTGCCTTGGTATAGATTCCACCTCCTACACGGGCGAAAAGTGCTTGTGTGCTGGCTCCCATACCAAAGGTAAGCATGGTGGTTGTGATGACACATAATTTAGCAGAAGGGTTCAAGGCGTCTGTGGGAATGCAATAGTCCAATAATATGTACCAGAAAGAAATATCGAGTAGTCCCAAGCCGACAACGACCAACCCCATAACAGCTCCGCTACGGAAAGCTACACGCAGTCCTTTGTTCAGGGAGTGTTGGGCGGCATTGGCGGTACGTGCAGAAGCGTATGTAGCCGTTTTCATTCCTAAAAAGCCGGACAGTCCGGAGAAGAAACCGCCGGTAAGAAAAGCAATGGGCACCCACGGATTTTGTAAGTTGAAGCCGTATGCCATGATAGAAAACAGAATAACTAATCCCAGAAATACCAGCCCTACCACCTTGTATTGTTGTTTCAGATAGGACATGGCGCCCTGGCGCACATAAGAAGCGATTTTCTCCATCGTCGGAGTTCCTTCGCTTTCAAGCATCATTTGTTTGTAGAAATACCATGCAAGTACCAATGCCAAGAGGGAGGCAATGGGCACAATCCAGAAGAGATACGTTTCCATACGCAGTATTGATTTAAAAGTTGGTTTTGCCCAAAGATAGCAAAAAATAAATGATATTCAATAGGATAGGTCGTATTTTTATCAATTAATATTTGCGGTGCTTTTCTAATTAAGTTTAGGGGGAATAAATATCAATATCTGTAACTTGGAACACATGTACCTGTTCCTGTGTTTCGTCAAAACACGATGAAAGGTAAACAAGACGTTAAAAAACAGTTTCACCACAGATCAAATCTGTATAATCTGTGGTGAATTTAAAACTCAGGCTTTGTATTTACCATACAGCTTATCTATCAGATCAGCGCGTCCTATTTTGCGCAATTCATTGATGATAGCACGTCGTTCTTCGGGTTTATACCAGAAAAAGAACATCCGTTGAGCCAGTTTTTCTTTTGGTGTTTTAGCGGAAAATACCGGTTGCAACGTATATGGATGATAACCTGTGTACCAGGTTTCAGTGGCTACAGTCATCGGAGTAGGAGTAAAGTCCTGTACTTGTTCCAGATGGAAATCCAATTTCTTGGTGATCACTGCCAGTTCTGCCATATCTTCTTCCGTACATCCGGGATGGCTGCTTATAAAATAAGGTATAATCTGCTGCCGCATATTCAACTCCTTATTTATTTTGTCGAAAGTCTTTTTGAAGTCATAAAATTGCGAAAACGAAGGTTTCCTCATGATTTGCAGCACTGGGTCGCTGGTGTGTTCCGGAGCCACTTTCAAACGCCCGCTGACATGATTGGCTATCAGTTCGCGGGTATATTCAGCTGTACTGCGGTTTACTGCCGGATCCTTACTCTGATATTGTAACAGGTCATAGCGTACACCGCTTCCGATAAAGCTTTTCTTGATACCGGGAAGTGCGTCTACCGAATGATAGATATCCAATAAGGGGCGATGGTCCGTGTTCAAATTGGGACATACTTTGGGATGGATACATGACGGCCGTTTGCATCGCCGGCAAATTTTCTCATCTTTACCACGCATGGCATACATGTTGGCGCTAGGTCCTCCCAAGTCACTCAGATAGCCTTTGAAATCAGGCATTTCAGTTATGGCTCTCACTTCTCTTAAGATACTCTCTTTACTTCGGCTTACAATAAATTTCCCTTGATGGGCGGAAATGGTACAAAAGGCGCATCCGCCAAAACAACCACGGTGCAGATTGACCGAGAATTTAATCATGTCGAATGCGGGAATGCGTTTTCCTTTATATTTAGGATGAGGCATACGCGTATAGGGCAAATCAAAAGAATGATCCAGTTCGCCTTGGCTCATTGGAGGATAAGGCGGATTGACTACTACTGTTTCATTGCCTGTATCTTGCAAGATGCGGGAGGCTTCGTACTTGTTGCTTTCCTCTTCAATGAAGCGGAAGTTTTCGGCTTGTTTCTTTTTATCTTTCAGGCATGCTTCATGAGAGTGTAGGATGATGTCTGGCTTTTCGTTCACACACTCAATTACAGAGTGCTCGGACGGAACTGATCCTTTCTTACGGATAAGGTAAGCCGTTTGTGGTATATCGTGGGGAATATCCTTTTGTAAGGGTAGATGGGCTCCGTCCTGACTGTCTTTGCTTTCTTTCATTCTCTTGCAAAGTTCCGTAATCGGCTTCTCGCCCATTCCATAGATCAATAAATCGGCTCCTGAATCTATCAGGATTGATTTACGCAGACAGTCTTGCCAATAGTCGTAATGACTGACACGACGCAAAGATGCCTCTATACCTCCCAGAATGACAGGTACGTCGGGATAGATTTTCTTTAAAATCTGTGTATAAACGATGCTGGGATATTCGGGACGCATGTCGTGGCGGCCGTCGGGAGTATAAGCATCCTCGCTGCGCAAACGCTTGTTGGCAGTGTATTTGTTTACCATGCTGTCCATACATCCGGCGGACACACCGAAAAAGAGGCGTGGACGTCCCAGCTTCTTAAAATCGCGCAGGTCATCACGCCAGTTGGGTTGAGGCACAATGGCCACTTTCAAACCTTGCGCCTCTAATAATCTTCCAATTACTGCCGGACCAAATGAAGGATGATCTACGTAGGCGTCACCGCTGAACAAGATTACGTCCAGTTCATTCCATCCGCGCATCTCTACTTCTTTCTTGGTTGTCGGCAACCAGTCTGTAAGTTTGTATTCTTTCAATGATACGTATTGTTTTTTATTTTGCTACAGAGATAAGTTAGTTATATCTCTTCTTCATCCTTATTTTTCTCCTTCTCCCATTGGATATAAAGCAGAATGAGTTGATGAAGTCCGAAAGCTTTCATGTTATTATGATAAATTACATCAATACAAAGGTCGAGCAGCTCTTTATTGTTTCCTTCCTCGCTGGTTATCAGTGAGCGGATATTCAGCTTCAGTTTGTCCAGTACCGACTCGTCCACGATACCGTTGCTGTCTATCAGATGCTGGAATAAAGCATATTTCTCAATAGTTTGCAGGTTCTCTTCTGAGATTTCCATGCTACGTGTGCCAGAGGCGTTAGTCTGTATAGTGTACATAGTCGTTTTATTTTAATGGTTTATACGGACAAAGTTAGGCGTTTTTATGAAATAACCTCTTATTTGCCCTTTTATTTTCGTTTAAAAATATCACTTGCTGCCGAAGAAGCCCAGAATAGCACTCATTACCCGTGCTCTTTCCTTCACTCCTTGAATGCTTTCAAAAGGGAAGCCTAGAACGAAGGTACGATAAGTACCTTTGTAGGCAATGCCGGCACTATAATTTCCCGGATTGTAAACGAAAGCAGAGTAAGCCGGAGCCACCGGAGTCAGACAGTCGGGAGCGGGTACGGCATAGGTTTGTTCATTGATGGTACGGGGGATATTGAAACGGGTGCCGGCTCCGTATATTTCTCCCGAAGTGGAGTTGAGCATACTGCCTCCGAAACTATATTTCAATATGTTTTCGGTGAAGTTCAGTGCTGTGGGACTGTTCATGTTGCTTCCTATATACGAGCCGCTGAGCATCAGGTTGCCGCCTCCTTGACAATAGGTTGTGAGCAACTGTTGCAATGTGTGGGAGAAAGGACGCCTGTCGGCTCCGAATATCAGGTCTGTAATGGGGTAATCTGCCAGCCGGACAAAACCATTTTCAACGGCTTCATCACTACACGATACAAAAGAGTATCCTCCGGCTGCCTGGATGGCTTTTCCATGAATGAACGGATAATCGAAAGTATTTCCGGCTATCAACATTCCTTCCAGTTCGCTGCCGCTATATCCCAGCCCGTCTTTAGTCTCCCGTCCTATGCGGCTGCGGTCGAAGCTTTGTTGCGTTCCGCAGAAGGCGGGTGTATTTATATAAGGTATTCCCGGATCCGTATTCAAGTCAAAGCCTTGCAAGAAAGGAGATTCTACGGTAGCAGGTCCGCTTAAACGGTCGAATTCGTTGACTATCAGGATTGTTCCTTTACTTTTCTTTGCCTGATAGGCTGACAGGATTTCGGAAGGAAAACTTTCTCCCCCCTTGTTGACTGCGGTAACTTTAAAACTATATACCAGTCCCGGTTCGGCTTCGAAGATATATTCAGTACCGCGTACTAACGTTCCATTGTCAAATCCACCATGCCCCAGACGGGTATAGACAATGTATTGTTGAGCTTTGGCAGTCGGTTCCAACGGGTCGTCTACCGCTTGCCAAGTTAGTTGGAAGGTGTTTTTCCTACTTCCGGAGTGAATGGCAAAGTTATTTACCGGTAAAGGTTGGACTACGTAATCCGTCCCATGCATGGTACTCAGGTATTTTAGTATGGATTTGTAAACAGAACGTCCTACGGTAAACTTGAAACGCGGATCGTGTCCTAGTTTCAAATCGGCAAAGTTCTGATGGGAGAGGAGTTCCAGAATCATCGAGGGAACGGCAGGCAGACGGGTTTCGCTGTAATTGCGGTTCCACAGGCTGCGGCGTTGCCACCGGATACCGAATTGGGCGGAGATATCCTGTTGCAGACCGGTCAGTACCATGTCCGCCAAGTCGCGGGAAGCATAACGGGAGATACCGGCGTTCAGTTTACCGCTATTATAATCGGTGGTATAGATACCCAGCGTGCCTATTAAATCATCTTCTTTGGAAAAACCTGCATCGCTGTGCACTCCCAAGGTCATTTCAAAAGGAACGCCCAATCCCTTCTCCTTTGGATTGTACACAGAATTTCCGCTGAGATAATTGATTATCCGGCTGCGGGCGTTTATATCATCGGTATAGTCATTCTTACCTTCGCTGGGACTGTAAACCGAATAAGGAAAACCCGACCATTGTGCGGCATAGCGTGCCCCTTCCAGATAACGGGGCAGGCCGCTGGTTTTTCCACCGCGCGATATGTTTCCCATTCCTCCGCCAAAACGGACGGCATCGGCGCATACCACTCCTTTTTGTCTGCTCTCATTACTTAGTACCACCATACCGTAATCGTTGGTTCCTTTGTCGAATTCAAAAGTGCCCAGATAAACCCAGGTTCCTCCCCCTATTTGTTGGTTGACCAGAAATTCGGTGACACCCCCTTTATGGAAAACCAGATATTTAGCGTCACTCACACTTCCGGGTAAAGTCTGATAAGTCACATAGACGGCATATCTTCCTGTTTCGGGAATATGGGGAATCCATTGTGCAAAGGCTTTTTCCGGTTTTTTCTCGGTGGAGGCAAAGCGGGCTGTACCTTCTTCAAAAGGATTTTGTCCGTCCCTGTAAATCAACCGTTTTTGAGCGAATGCCGGGGTGGGGGCGGTTTTCCATTTACCTTTCCGGCTTTTTATCTCCTGATAGATGCAACCTTGGGGATGGGTATCATTATCCACAATCACCTCATTGCGTTGCCAGTCACGTTCACGAGGGGTATAAACTATGGCTCCCGCATTTTCCAGCATGGGTATAATATAAGGTATGACGAATGATTGGGTGAACAAGTCTTCTGTGGTACAGAACAGTCGGGGACGTTGCCATTCCCAACATCCCTTGTCCTTTTTATAATATTTTCCGTGGCTTTGCCAAAGGGCGATGTGTCTGCCTTCTAATCCTTTGCTGGCAGTAAAGGGGCGGGAATTATTTTTTACCCATGGATTACCTTTATAATCTGTCCGTTGCCATAAGCGGCTTTTGTCCTGTTTCTTTCTCAGATAGTTGGGAATCAGGTCTTCGATTGATTTGCCATCGGCATAGATGGTTATATCGTAATAATTTACAGGACCGGGTAGGCTTTGTCTAAGTAACCGGTAGATAGCTTCTGTCTTTTCGGGGGTAAACGGTTGGTAGCCGAAGCTGGGGCTGGCATATACATTCAGCCTTTTTTTGTCATGATTTACTTCATAACGGTCTAATTTACACTTACCTATGTTGGCATAAGATGTTTCGTACCGGGTGAAAAAATCTTTTAGACGTTGTTCCACATTACCATCTAACCCTTGTGCCAAAGTGTGTGATATTCCTGCCATTACCAGCAGGAAGGACAAAAATATCTTTTTCATGTTGTTTTCTTCTTTATTTATGGTTGCGAAGTTAGGAATTTTTGTTAGTTTTGTCATTCTAACTAACCTATAATGAACCTAAATGAAACGAATTATCTTTAATTTCTGCTTCGTATGGCTGGCTGTTTCCGCTTTTGCCGGAAGTAAGGTAGTCGAAATGCGAAATTATGGTCTGGTACCGGACACACACGAGAATCTTTCACCCAAATTGCAGAAGGCGTTACAAGACATCAAGTCTCAAGTTGCTTTGGGTGATAAGGTCACTCTGCTTTTTGAATCCGGACGTTACGATTTCCATCCTGAAGGGGCGGCTGTCCGTGAGTATTATATTTCCAACCATGACCAGGATAATCCGAAAACGGTAGGTTTTCCTCTGGAGGATTGGAAGGGGCTGACCGTGGACGGACAAGGTGCCGATTTTATCTTTCATGGCCGTATGCTTCCACTTTCTCTGCTTCGTTCAGAGGATTGTACTTTACGTAATTTCAGCATAGATTTTGAAACTCCCCACATTACTCAGGTCAAGGTGTTGAAAAGTGGAGAGGAAGGAATTACTTTTGAACCTGCCGCATGGGTGAAATGCCGTATCAATGAGAAAGGTTTTTTCGAAGCATACGGTGAAGGCTGGTCCAGTGCTCCCCAGGGAGGGATTGCTTTTGAAGAAAAGACAAAGCGTCTGGTATACCGCACTAGTGACTTATGGTGTCCTATGGAAGGGGTGAAAGAAGTTTCTCCACGTGTCTACCATGCTCCTCAGTGGAAAGACGCCCGGTTGATACCGGGGACAGTGGTTGCACTTCGTACTTATTATCGTCCTGCTCCGGGTATATTCTTGTCCGGTGACAAAAATACTTGTTTGCAGAATGTGAAAGTGCATTATGCCGAAGGTATGGGACTGCTGGCCCAGTTATGTGAAAATATCACGTTGGATGAATTCAGCGTTTGTCTTCGTGGCGATAAGGATCCGCGTTACTTTACCACGCAGGCGGATGCTACCCATTTCTCCAGTTGCCGGGGGAAGATTGATTCTCGCAACGGGTTGTATGAAGGAATGATGGATGATGCGATTAATGTACATGGTACTTATTTGAAAATCAAGCAACGCCTTGATGACCATACAGTGATTGCTCAATACATGCATCCGCAAGCATACGGGTTCGAGTGGGGAGTGAACGGAGATGAGGTGCAATTTGTACGTTCCGTCACCATGGAACTGGCCGGTGGAAAAAACCGGGTGAAAGAAATCCTGCCTAACGATAAAGATACGGTGAAAGGTGCGAAAGAATACCGCATTATTTTTACGGAACCTTTGGATGCGGAGATTACGGATAAAGAAGGCTTTGGTATTGAAAACCTGTCTTGGTGTCCGGAAGTTTATTTTGCGGATAATGTCATTCGTAATAATCGCGCACGGGGTACTTTATTCAGCACTCCTTTGAAAACGGTAGTAGAGCGTAACCTGTTTGACCATACTTCGGGGACGGCTATTCTGCTTTGTGGTGATTGCAATGGTTGGTTTGAAACGGGAGCTTGCCGGAACGTGCTGATTCGTAACAATCGTTTTATCAACGCATTGACTAATATGTTCCAGTTTACGGAAGCTGTTATCTCTATTTATCCGGAGATTCCCGATTTGGAGCATCAGAAGAAATATTTCCATGGTGGAAAAGGAGAAAAAGGAGTGGTGATTGAAGACAACTATTTTGAAACCTTTGACCGCCCCGTTCTTTTTGCAAAATCCATTGACGGATTGGTCTTTAAAAACAATGTGATCCGCCAGAATACAGATTATCCGGCTTTCCATCATAATAAGACTCGTTTCCACTTGCTTCACACCCGGAATGTGAAGATAGAGAAGAATAATTTTGAGGATGGGGATGAGAGTATAGCAAGAGAATAGATACAAATAACACTGATTATGCGGGTGAAAATACAATCCGCATAATCAGTGTTTTCATATCTGAAGAACTACAACGGAAGGGTTATTCTACTTTTCCGATGCTGAAGTTTTCAGGATATTTGCCTTTGAAATTCTTATAATACAATTTGATTTCACGCATATCCTTGTCCAAGTCACCGCTGGGATGTATTACCTTTTCGGCTGTGATGCATTTCTTCTCGTAGTCGATAGCTACCAGAATAATAGGCAGACCGGCCCCTTGTGCAATATAATAGAATCCTTTTTTCCAGTTGGGATTGGCTTTGCGTGTCCCTTCCGGAGTGATAGCCAGATGGAATTTTTGACTCGATTTGGCAATCTTGATCATCTGGTCCACCAATGAAGTCTTGCGGCTACGGTCTACGGGAATCCCTCCCATCCAGCGGAAAATAGGGCCTAGAGGCCAGAAGAACCAGTCCTTTTTCATCATAAAACCAGTTTCGCGGCCTATAGCTCCCATAAACAGTTTGCCTATGAATAAGTCCCAATTGGTGGTATGTGGGGCGGCACAGATAATATATTTATCATAATCGGGAGCAGACACCTTGGTCTTCCATCCCAACAGTTTGTAGTAGATAAAACTACAAATAGCTTTTTTCATTCCTTAAATCTTATGCTTTTGTAGCTTTAGCCAGTTCGTCTGCAACCACTTTTATTTCTTTGTTCAAATCCTCATTCAGTTTCTTGTAGAAACCTTTTACGTTACCCGGTTCAGTGTGACTGATGCGTATAATCAGTTTGATCACATTGTGTACAGAGTTGCAAACCACTTCACGGTTAACACCTTCCATCAAACTGACTAAAAACAAATCACTTGCTATATTGGTTATTTTCTTCTTTAAATTTCTTCTACTTGCCATAAATGTAATGTTTTAAGTTAATACATAATTCTAAATTCGCGGTAAAGGTAGCATTTTTATTTGTATACGTTTTCATATTTGCGAAAAAAGAACGAAATTTGCACATGAATTATAAATGAAATTATACACCTTTAAATAGAATAATAGAATATGACTAAAAGTGCATTACAAATTGCCAGAGCTGCTTATCAGCCCAAACTTCCTAAAGCGTTGAAAGGCGCTGTAAAAGTAAAGGAAGGCGAACCTACACAGTCTGTTGCTGACCAGGAAGCCATCAAGGCTTTGTTCCCTAACACTTACGGTATGCCGTTGATTCAGTTCGTTGAAGGCGAAGCTGTCAATATGCCTGCCATCAACGTAGGTGTCATCTTGTCTGGTGGACAGGCTCCCGGCGGACACAATGTTATTTCCGGTTTGTTCGACGGTATCAAAGCATTGAACAAGGACAGCAAACTGTATGGTTTCATTCTGGGCCCCGGTGGTTTGGTAGACCATAATTATATGGAACTGACTTCCGATATTATCGACGAATACCGCAATACCGGTGGTTTCGATATCATCGGTTCGGGACGTACCAAACTGGAAAAGGTAGAACAGTTTGATAAAGGTCTGGAAATCATCAAGGAATTGGGCATCAAGGCATTGGTAATTATCGGTGGTGATGACTCAAACACAAACGCTTGTGTATTGGCAGAATACTATGCTGCGAAGAACTGCGGTGTTCAGGTTATCGGTTGTCCGAAGACTATCGACGGTGACTTGAAGAACGAGATGATTGAAACTTCTTTCGGTTTTGATACGGCTTGTAAGACTTACTCTGAAGTAATCGGTAACATTCAGCGTGACTGTAACTCTGCCCGCAAATACTGGCACTTTATCAAGCTGATGGGACGTTCGGCTTCTCATATCGCTTTGGAATGTGCTTTGCAGGTTCAACCTAACGTATGTATCGTTTCAGAAGAAGTGGAAGAGAAGAACATGTCATTGGATGATGTGGTTACTTACATTGCTCAGGTGGTGGCTAACCGTGCCGCACAAGGCAATAACTTCGGTACAGTGTTGATACCTGAAGGTTTGATCGAATTCATCCCCGCAATGAAGAGATTGATCGCTGAATTGAACGACTTCCTGGCTGCTAACGCATCAGAGTTCGCATTGATCAAGAAATCTCACCAACGTGAATATATCATCTCCAAGCTTTCTAAGGAAAACTCGGAAATCTATGCTTCTCTGCCCGAAGGCGTTGCACGTCAGCTTACTTTGGACCGTGACCCGCACGGAAACGTACAGGTATCATTGATTGAAACAGAAAAGCTGTTGTCTGATATGGTAGCCGTTAAATTGGCTCAGTGGAAAGAAGAAGGGAAATACGTAGGTAAATTTGCTGCACAGCACCACTTCTTCGGTTACGAAGGACGTTGCGCTGCTCCATCAAATTACGATGCTGACTACTGCTACTCACTGGGTTACACAGCTTCTATGTTGATTGCTAACGGTAAGACCGGTTACATGTCATCTGTACGTAATACAACTGCTCCTGCTGCTGAATGGATCGCAGGCGGTGTGCCCATTACAATGATGATGAACATGGAACGTCGTCATGGCGAAATGAAACCGGTAATCCAGAAAGCATTGGTGAAACTGGACGGAAAACCGTTCCTGACATTTGCTGCTAAACGCGATCAGTGGGCGTTGAATACAGATTACGTATATCCGGGCCCGATTCAATACTTCGGTCCGACGGAGGTTTGCGACCAGCCGACTAAGACTTTGCAGTTGGAGCAAGCTTAATACAGACTTATACATTATATAATATATAAGCTAGAGAGGATGTCATTTATTTGGCATCCTCTTTTTATTTACATA
>OMDC01000803.1_pt1 | contig 12676 bp, 8 predicted proteins | sample 1674201 | NCBI WGS metagenome assembly OMDC01 (sample SAMEA103958152, study PRJEB25191) | human gut metagenome | biome: human-associated habitat [ENVO:00009003]; feature: intestine environment [ENVO:2100002]; material: feces | place: Germany | collected 2013/2015 | reverse complement strand
CGAGCCACCTCCCCTGGAAGGGGAGGCTTTGGGCCGTGCTGATCTGTAAAATTATTCGACATTACGGAAATATAGCCATCTATGCAAAACATTCGACATTACGATACAACAATCCTCCAATACCGAAAGAAGCGCTTGCGCTTCCGCGCTGGTTCTGGTATCCTGAGACCAGCTGAGACGGACAGCGGGTGTGCGGCGCGGCGGAAGTTGTTCGTTCCATCTTTCTCTGGTCATCCTTTCTGACAAATAATGACCCCGATGCCGTTGCCATACACGAAAAGCCGCCGGGTTTGTGCCCGGCGGCTTTTCGTGTGCTGCACTGTTCGGGATTGGCGAATCACAAAAGAAAACGTTTGAAATTGTAAAACGATCCATTGCAATCTGACGCTTCGGCTGATATAATGCAGCTGTAGAAATTTTTTTATAGATTGTTATATTTTGCGGAGAATAACCATGCTTGTAAAACGTTTTTTCGCCTGCCTTCTGGCGCTGGCGCTGCTGGTTGGGATGCTTTCCGGCTGCGCGGCGAAGCCGTCGGAGACGGCGGCGGAGCCGATGGTCCTGTTTACCGACTCGCTCGGCCGGAAGGTCGGGATCCCGGCGTCCTTGACGCGCGTCGCGCCCAGCGGCGCGGTCGCGTCGATGTTCCTCGCGGTCGTCGCGCCGGAATACATGTCGACGATCAACGCCACGCCGTCCTCCAGCCAGTACAGATACCTAAACCCGCGCCTCATTGGCCTCCCCACGACCGGCCAGATGTACGGCAGCAAGTCGACGCTCAATCTTGAGTCCATCCTCTCCTCCGGTGCGCAGGTCGTGATCGACATTGGCGACAAAAAGGACAACATGGCCGCCGACCTTGATGCGCTGCAGCGGCAGATCGGCATCCCGGTCATCTTCATCGAGGCGGACCTGCCGCATATGGCCGCGGCCTTCCGCACGCTCGGCAGCATTCTGGAAGGAAAGGCCGAGCGGGGCGAGGAGCTGGCGGCGTTCGTGGAGCAGACGGTCTCGATGGCGGAGGAAAACGCCGCGAAAATTCAGGACAGCGAACGCCTGTCCGTCCTCTATACGTCCGGCTCGTCCGGCCTCAATACGAATGCGAAGGGCTCAACGCAGGCGCAGGTCCTGGACCTCATGGGCCTGGAAAACGCGGCTGTGGTCGAGGACGTGAGCAACAAGGGCGGCGGCAATCCCATCAATCTCGAGCAGCTCTACCGCTTCGACCCCGACGTGATCCTCTTTGCCGCGGGCAGCATCTACGCCGCCGCCGCGGACGACGCGGCGTGGCAGCCGCTGCGCGCGATCGAGGAGGGGGACTTTTACGAGATCCCGTCCATGCCCTACAACTGGCTGTCGAACCCGCCGAGCCTCAACATGCTGCTCGGCATCTGGTGGCTGGGAAATCTGCTGTATCCGCAGTATTATGACTATGATATGGTGGAAAAAACACAGGAAATATTCCAATTATTCTGGGATTATGATCTGAGCGGGGAGGAAGCGCGGCAGATGCTCGCCAACTCCACGCTGAAGGATACGCCATGAAAAAACTGCTGACCCGACTCGCGCTGCTGATGATCCTGTGCGCGGCGCTGGCGCTGCCGGTCTTCGCCGACGCGGTCACGGACTCCATCTCAGTCTGCATCGGCTATTTTGGCTGGAGCGAGGACGAGTACGTCGAAAAGGCGAAATTCTCCTGGCAGGAGCTCGACGACTGGTACGGCGGCGCGCTCGACACGCATGAGGAGTATTATTCCTACTGCAACGGCAGCGGCCGGACCTATCTGGCCTTTGCCCGCGGCTTCTACATCCGCGATCTGCTGGACTACGCGGGCGTGGACGTCAATTCCATCGCCTCCATCGACTTTTTTACCAAAGATCATTCCGTCGGCGCCTACCGCTCGTTCACGAAATACGCCCTGCTCGACCAGCCGCGCTATTATTTCCCGAACCTCGCGGGCGACGCCGAGACCGGCGAGCTCTACGCCTGGGACGGCGGCGACGATCTGTGGGTCGGCGCGTATCAGGTCGAGCCGATGCTCGCGCTCGAGGATTACACCGAGTGGGATACCGCCGGCTTTGACTTTGAGAGCTACGCGGACGAGAGCCTGTTCTCCACGGGCAGCCGCTTCCACCTCTTCTTCGGCCAGGCCAGCCCGGAGGAAGCCGCGACCAGCTCGGCGGCCAAGTATGTCTATAAAATTCTCGTGACGTTCTCCGGCACGCCGGTGCTGTCGAGCGAGGAGTCCAACCTGGATCTTGTCGTCGGCAGCGACCATGCCCTGCATGTGACCGCCGACGCCGAGGATGACGCGCTGACCGCCTACGTGCAGGAGCATCTGCAGTACACGTCGAGTGACCCTGCGGTCGTCTCGGTCGACCAGTACGGCAGGCTCCATGTGAACGCGGAGGGCGACGCGGTCATCACCGCGTCCTTCGGTGAGTCGAGCGTCAGCGTGCAGGTCCACGTCGACTCCGGCGGCGCGAGCGGCACGGGCAGCGCCGCAGGCGAGGGGACGGCCCCCGGCGGCGAGGCCGGGACCGGCCAGCTCGATCTGCCGCAGCCGGACGAGACGAAAGCCGCGCCGGTCACGGAGCCGGTCGACGCGCGGAGCGTGTATGTGCTCGCGGGCGGCGCGGTCTCGACCGGGGAAAACGGCACGACCGCGGGCGAGGGGATGCAGGACGGCAGCGTCCAGCTCCTCCTGCCGGACAGGCAGGAGGCAAAGACCGGGCCCGTCTGGGCCGCGCTGGCGCTGAGCGTGCTGCTCGGCTTCGGCTACGGCCTGATCCGGTATAAAAAACTGCGATAAATTTCGATAAAATTCACGATTAAGAGGGAAAAAACATGCTGCTTGCTGCTGTAACGCAGACCGCGGACGAAGGATTCCGCATCCACGATATTCTCCGCGCGGTGTCCGGGGCGCTGGAAGTGCCGGTCATCGTGCTGCTCGTTCTGTTTTTGCTGGCCGCGGCCGCGCTCGTGGGCTGGCTGATCTCCGAATCCTGCACGGAGCGCCGCCATCTGAAGCTCGCGCTGCCCGCCCTCATGGAGACGCTGCGCACCGCGCCGGACCGGGAGGCCGCCGTGGAAGAAAGCGGCCTGCTCCGCCGGCAGAAGGACGCCCTGCTCGAGCTGCTGCGCCACCCCGACTTTACCGACGCTACGCGAGAGGCGCTCGCCATCGAGCTGCTCGAGCGCGAGCAGGACCGGTATGACAGCATCGTCAAGCTCAGTGAGCTGCTGGCGCGGCTGGCCCCGATGCTGGGCCTGCTTGGCACGCTCATCCCGCTGGGCCCCGGCATCATCGCGCTGGGCCAGGGCGATACCTACACGCTCTCGACGTCGCTGCTGACCGCGTTCGATACGACGATCGCGGGACTTGTGGCCGCGGCGCTGGCCATCGTGGTCTCCGCCATCCGCCGCCGCTGGTACCGGGAGTACGGCTCCGTTCTGGAAGCGCTCTGCACCGAGGTGCTGGAGCTGACGAAGAAGGGGGAGGCCCGATGAGAAGGCTCTCGGCCCGTTCGCTGCGCAGCCGCAGCGACGATGCGCCCGTCAACCCCATGGACTCCATCAGCAATCTGGCCGACGCCATGCTGGTTTTGGCCGTGGGCATCATGCTGGCGCTCATCATCAACTGGAATGTGGACATTTCCTCGGCCGGACAGACGGCCGACACGCCCGCCGACCCGGCCATCTCCTTCGTGCAGGACGACCTGACCGAGTCGCAGAGCAGCGCCGGGACGATCGAGGGCGATCTGACCGAGATGGGCAAGGTCTATTACGACAAAGAGACCGGCACGTATTATATTGTGGAAAATCAGAAAACGGGGGATGCGGAATGAAAAAGCTGCTGCCGGTGCTGCTGTGCGCGGCGATGCTGCTGTGCCTGCTGCCGCTTGAGGCGCGGGCGGCCGCGGCCGCGTGGGACGGCACGGTCGACATTTCCTGGTATGACCCGGCGCAGACGGAATACACCATCGACACGCCCGCGAAGTTCGCGGGTCTGGCCGCGCTCGTCAACGGCATGGCGGATCCCGCGGCGAAGGCGATCGTGGGTGACCGGTCGTATCTCGTGAGCAAAAAGGTCGACAACGTCATGCTGGTCGGCGCGGGCGGCGGCAATGTGTTCGATACCGTCTACACCGGCGGCGTCGACTTCGCCTACAAGACCATCTATCTGACCGCCGATCTCGACATGGGCGGCCGGAAAGCCGCCGACGGCAGCTGGACCGGCCCAAACTGGACGCCCATCGGCGGCAAATTCCCCATGAAGCCGCAGGAGGCCTCCGGCGACTGCCTCACGCTCGACACCCGCTTCAACGGCGTGCTCGACGGCCAGGGCCATACCATCTATAATCTCTACTGTGACCGCTGCGCGGCCAAGGGCTTCCCGTACAGCATGGCCGTCGGCGTCGTGGGCTTCCTCGGCGGCAATGCCGACTACGCGAACGGTGGGAACGGGGAGAAGACCGAGGCGGAATTTAAAAACGGCTGGCAGCCCGCCGTGCGCAACCTCGTGCTGGGCTCCGGCTCCATCTACGGCCGCCGCATGGTCGGCGGCATCGTGGGCCGCGTCGGTGAGACATCGAACGGCGTCGTGATCGAAAACTGCGGCAACCGCGCCGACGTGCGCAACACCGACTCCAAGGGCGTCGGCGGCATCTGCGGCTCCGCCTCGGGCGCGGGCACCATCCGCGGCTGCTACAATACCGGCACCATCTCCACCACCTATACCTGCCCCGCGGGCGGCATCCTCGGCACGAACGAGGGCATGGACGTCTACAACTGCTATAACGCGGGCCGCATCGATACGAACGGCGCGCAGTACGGCCGCGGCATCGGCGGCCACGACACGGGCAGCTATACCGTGGCCGGCTGCTGGTACCTGACCGGCTGCGACGACGACCCGGCCTCCAACGGCTACTACAAGGGCACCAGCCGCAAGATCTCCGTCAGCGTCACCGCGGCGGATCAGAAGACCCTGCAGTCCGATACCGTGATCGCGGCGCTGAACGCCAACGGCGCGGTCTTCGCCCAGGACACCGCCGGGAAAAACAGCGGCTACCCGGTTTTGTGGTTTGAGACCCAGCCCCGGACCGAGGTCTGCCAGATCACGCAGACTGCCGCCGCGAACGGCACCTTCACTGTCAGCCGGACCGGCGAGGCCGCCTTCGGCACGTCCGTCTCGCTCACGGCGCAGCCCGACGCGGGCTACCGCCTGGCCTACTTCACGGCGAACGGCGCGCCGATCCTCGGCGGATATTACACGCTGACCGGCGATACGGCGCTGGCCGCCGTCTTCCAGAAGGTGAAGACGGCCACGGTCACTGTGTCGGAATACGACGCATTCTATCTCGCTGCCGCCCGGACCGGCTACCGGCTCACGGCGGACGGCATGGAATATGTCGAGTGCGAGGCGCTGCACACCGGCGATACCGTGCTCGAGGGCAGCGTCATCACGCTCCAGACGCATTCCTACGCCGACGCCATGCCCGCCGACGGTGCGCTGGAATACCGCGAGGGCTATCAGTTCACGGTCTCGGGCGCGGAGAAGAACGCCGACGGGACCTATACCGTCACCGGCGACGGCGCGGTCGTCATCGAGGCCGTGCGGGCCACGCGCCGCAAGAGCTGGCTCACCTTCGCCGATACCGGCTGGTACACCGGCAAGGAAACAGCCTACACGCTGACCACTGCCCGACAGCTCGCGGGGCTGGCTAAGCTCGTGAGCGAGCAGGGCATCAGCTTCGCAGGCGTGACCATCCGGCTCGGAAATGACATTTCGCTCGCCTCCATCGACGGCTCGAGCGGCAGCTGCATCTGGACGGCCATTGGTCCCAGCCTGCAGAAGCCGTTCTCCGGGACCTTCGACGGGCAGGGGCATACGATCTTCGCCATGGAGGCCTACAATACCGGCAGTTATGCGGCGCTCTTCGGCTGCTGCGTGGACGCGAGGATCGAGGATCTGACCGTCTGCGGCAGCGCCGCGGGCGAGGCCCGCGCATCCTACGCGGCGGGGCTCGTGTCCTACGCCAAGGGCTGCGAGATCGAAGACATCAACGTCTACGTGGACGTGACCGCCGCCGGGACGCACGCGGGCGGCGTGGCCGCCTACATCTGTGACGGCACGGCGATGCAGGGCTGCTTCAGCCACGGCTCTGTCAGCGGCAAGTCCGGTGTGGGCGGCATCGTGGGCCTGTGCTATTCGGCCTCGGATACCATCACCGGCTGCGCCAACTTCGGCGCCGTGACCGGCTCCGGCACCGGTGCGTACGGCACCGGCGGCATCGCCGGGCGGCTCGCGGGCGTCATGACGAAGTGCGCCAACTACGGCGCGGTGGGCGGTGCGGACCGCTATACCGGCGGCCTCGCAGGCTACACCACGGCCCGGAACAAAACGACCATCCTCGCCAGCAAAAACGAAGCCGCCGTCTCGTCTTCCAACACCGAGGCGCGCGCGGCGACCGGCGCGATCGTCGGCAATGCGCAGAACCTCACCTGGGGCGGCTGCACGGCGGCGGGCGGCAGTCTGCCGCAGCTCGGCCGGAGTGGCAAGGTCTCCGAAAAGACCGCCGCAGAGACCTGCCCCGACTATACGGCCAGGGAAGCGCCGCAGGACGCGGACCTGCCTGAAAGCTTCACCGTCACCTTCCTTGCCAACGGCGAGACCGTGGCCGCGGTGACCGGCAGGAAGGGCGACCGGAGCGTGAAAGCGCCGGAGCTTCCGCAGCTCGCGGGCTATACCGCCGCCTGGCCGGCCTTCACCCCGACCGGCCGCGACATGACGATCACCGCCATCTACCGCCAGAACCTCGTCTCCGGCGGCAGGGTCACGAAGTCCGGCACCTACTTCGTCCCCTGGCTCGCCAGCGGCGAGATCACCATCGCGGGCGGGCTGGACGTGACGCTGATCGGGCTGGATTCCGGCACGGACCGATTTGACAACCTCACCCTCACCGTCGGCAGCGGCACGAAGCTGACGCTGCAGGACGTGCGCATCACGGGCGACAGGACGCTGTTGTCCCTCGCGGGCAAGAATACCCTGACGCTGCTGGGCCGCAACCAGCTCATCGGCTGCGCCGACGCGTCCGGCAACGCTTGCCCGACCGTCGTCTCCGGCGGCGACCTGACCATCAACGGCACCGGCAGCCTCCAGCTGCAGGCGCTGGTCAACAACGCGGCCTTCCTGGGCGCGGAAAAGAGCAAAATCTCCATCGAGGACTGTACCCTCACGCTGCTGAAGTCCGACAAGCTCGGCTTTGACGGCGGCGCGTTCTGCGCCAACGGCGCGGACGTTGCGCTGACGAACGCCTCGTTCTCCGGCCGGACGGACAGCGACAACGTCGCGGTCCTCTCCGCCGAGACCGTCACGGTGACGGGCGGCACGCTGCGCGTGGAGGCGGAAAAGTCCGTCCACGCCGTGCTCGGCCGCGTGTCGCTGACGAACTGCGGCCTCTATGCCTCCGGCCACAGCGGCAACAGCGCAAAGACCGTCTCGCAGACCGCCGGCGTTGAGGCCCTGCAGACGCTCGCGCAGCAGTCCGGCGTGTGGACGCTCGCGGCCTCCGGCTTCGCGGACGTACGGGCGGAGGACGCCTGCCTGCAGGACGTGCTGACCTGCACCGCTGCGGGGATCATGACCGGCACCGGGCAGGACCGCTTCTCGCCTGAAAAGCCCATGACCCGCGCCATGCTGGTGACGGTCCTGTGGCGCATGGCGGGCAGTCCCGCCGCGCAGGGAAACGGCAGCTTTACCGACCTTCGGGCCGACTGGTACCGCCAGGCGGCCGTCTGGGGCGCGCAGAACGGCATCGTCTCCGGCACGAGCCGGACGACCTTCGCGCCCGATAAGGCCGTGACGAAGGAGCAGGCCTGCGCTCTGCTTGCCCGCTTCGCGCGCACGCGCGGCGTGCAGGCCGCGGCGGATGCCGCGCCGGTCTATGTCGCCGAGTGCAGCGCCTGGGCCGGAAGCGATGTGCAATCGGCCTACGCCCTCGGCATCGCGGACAGCTATGCCGCGTGCCTCGCCGCGCCGCAGGCCAGCGCTACCCGCGCCGAGCTCGCGCACATGCTCTCTGATCTGCTTCAAAGAGTCTGACGAAGATCGACGGCTTTTTGAAATATAAAGAACCGAAAGGAAGATCATCATGAAGAAACTTGTATCCATGCTGCTCGTGCTTGCGATGCTCGTGACCGTATTTGCAGGTCTCGCCATCACGGCCAGCGCCGCGGACGCCGTCCTGACCGTCTGCACGCAGGCCGGTGCGGACGGCGAGAAGACCCTCGCCAAGAGCTACACCGCCGAAGAGCTCAAGAAGCTCGCCGAGACCAAGGCTGACGGCTACGGTTATCAGTACTTCAAGAAGGGCGAGCAGGACGTCGTCGTCACCGAATACGTGACCCTCGACACCCTCCTGACCGACGCCGACGTCTCCTTCGCCGACGGTGACAGCCTCGCCTTCGTCTGCGACGACGGCCCGTACACCAAGTTCAATCCCACCTACAAGGACATCACTGAGGGTAAGTATTCCTTCAAGGACGGCAAGGGCGAGGAAGTCCCCGCTGCCATCGCTCTGGTCTGGGGCAACGGCGCTGCCGCTGACGGCACCGTCGCCGACATCGCCAAGACCGCCAAGGATACCGGCTCCCTGCGCTTCGTCTGCGGCACGACCGAGGCCGACTTCACGGCTGAGAAGGCCGCCGGCAAGCGCCTGCCGTCCGGCGTCGTTGAGCTGATCGTCGTCACCGCCGCCAAGGCGGAAGAAAAGCCCGCCGAGGAGAAGCCCGCTGAGGAAAAGACCGGCTTCACCGACGTCAAGGATACCGACTGGTTCAAGGCTGACGTCGAAGCGGCTGTGGAGCTGGGCCTCATGACCGGCACCTCCGCCACCACCTTCAACCCCAAGGGCGTCACCACCCGCGCGATGGTCGTCGCGACCCTCTACCGTCTGGCCGGCAGCCCCGAAGTGACCGAGAAGGCCGCCTTCACCGACGTCGTCTCCGGCAGCTACTACGAAGCAGCCGTCGCCTGGGCCGCCAGGAACGCCATTGCCAGCGGCACATCCGAGACCACGTTCGAGCCCAACAAAGCTGTCACCCGCGAACAGCTGGCCAAGTTCCTGTTCAACTACGCGGTCTATCAGGCCATGGACGCCGTGACCCTCTCCGAGAACCTCTCCAGCTTCTCTGACCAGGCCGAGATCAGCACCTACGCCGTTTCCGCCCTGCAGTGGGCCGTCGGCGCAGAGCTCATCAAGGGCTCCGACAGCAAGCTCCAGCCCGCCGGCACCGCCACCCGCTGCCAGTTCGCCGCCATCCTGAACCGCTTTGCAGCGACCCAGAAGAACGCCTGATCCCATACATGCACTCAAAGCCCGCTGCCCAGGCAGCGGGCTTTTTTCAGGCCGAGGCAGGAGCCCCAAGGCTTCCCCTCATAGGGGAAGCCTTGGGGTACGCAGATCCAAAGCCTCCCCTTCCAGGGGAGGTGGCTCGGCGAAACGCCGAGACGGAGAGGTTGTGCCGGAAAGAGACAACCTCTCAGTCTGCTTCGCAGACAGCTCCCCTGGGAGGGGAGCCTTTGGGTATGCGTCCCATTTTTGCGGAAAAAGCCGTGCGCGCACTTGTAAAAGGGGAACGCATGTGATAAACTAATCCAGTTATGACGAAAATGAAGAAAACGGATAGATTTGGAGGGTGTCCCATGTAACAGCGGCGCTGCTTGGACTTAAAAAAACAGGATCTGGAGGAACATACATGGCATCCCTGAAAGAAGAAATCTCCCGGCGCAGAACCTTTGCGATCATCTCGCACCCCGACGCCGGTAAAACCACCCTGACAGAAAAATTCCTGCTCTACGGCGGGGCCATCGCGCAGGCGGGCGCGGTCAAGGGCAAGAAAAATTCCCGCGCCGCCGTATCGGACTGGATGGAGATCGAAAAGCAAAGAGGCATCTCGGTCACCTCGTCCGTCATGCAGTTCCAGTACGAGGGCTTCTGCATCAACATTCTGGATACCCCCGGCCATCAGGACTTTTCCGAGGACACCTACCGCACGCTCATGGCGGCGGATTCCGCCGTCATGGTCATCGACGGGGCCAAGGGCGTCGAGCCGCAGACCCGGAAGCTTTTCAAGGTCTGCGCCATGCGCCATATCCCGATTTTTACGTTTATCAACAAGATGGACCGCGAGGCGCGCGATCCCTTCGAGCTGCTCGATGAGCTGGAAAACGAGCTCGGCATCGAGACCTACGCCTGCAACTGGCCCATGGGCTCCGGCCGGGAGTTCCAGGGCGTGTACGACCGCCGGTCGAGCCAGCTGATCTTCTTCTCCGGCGTCTCCGGCAAGAACCGGGCGGACAAGATGGAGATCGACCTCTATGACCCGCAGGTCGCGGACCTCATCGGCGAGCGCCGCCACCAGCAGCTCATCGACGACGTGGAGCTGCTCGGCGCAGGCCGCGAATTTGACCTCGAGGAGGTCCGCGCGGGCCGCCTGTCCCCCGTGTTCTTCGGCTCCGCGCTGACGAACTTCGGCGTCGAGCCCTTCCTGGAGGAGTTCCTGCGCATGACCCCGAGCCCCATGCCGCGCGAGGCCGACTGCGGCGTGATCGACACGTTCAGCCCCGATTTTTCCGCCTTCGTCTTCAAGATCCAGGCGAACATGAACAAGGCCCACCGTGACCGGCTGGCCTTCATGCGCATCTGCTCGGGCCAGTTCCAGCGCGACGCGGAATATTACCACGTGCAGACCGGCAAGAAAATGCGCCTGTCGCAGCCGCAGCAGCTCATGGCCTCCGAGCGTGAGATCGTCGATGAGGCCTATGCGGGCGATATCATCGGCGTGTTCGACCCCGGCATTTTCTCCATCGGCGACACCATCACCGTCCCGGGCAAAAAGTTCAAATTCGGCGGCATCCCGACCTTCGCGCCCGAGCACTTTGCCCGCGTCAGCGCCAAGGACTCCATGAAGCGCAAGCAGTTCCTCAAGGGCACGGAGCAGATCGCGCAGGAGGGCGCCATCCAGATCTTCAAGGTGCCGAACTCCGGCATGGAGGAGGTCATCGTCGGCGTCGTCGGCGTTTTGCAGCTGGAGGTTTTGGAGTACCGCCTGAAAAACGAGTACAATGTAGACATCCGTATGCAAACCCTGCCATACGAGCATCTGCGCTGGGTGCTGAACGACTCGGAAGAACTGGACATCAAGCATCTGGACGTGACCAGCGACACCCGCGCCATCGAGGATATGAAGGGCAACCCGCTGCTGCTCTTTGGCAGCCCGTGGAGCATCAACTGGGCCGAGCAGCACAATGAAGCGCTCAAGCTCTCCGAGTTCGGCAACCTGACGTTTTAAGGGGAGGCGTTTCCAATGCTGGCGCAGCTGAAAAAGCACCTGACCCTGCACGAACTGTGGGAGGATGCGAAATTCTTCTTCCTGCTGAATCTGGGGCTGGTCGCCACGGCGGTGGGCATCGCCGTTTTCAAAACGCCCAATCACTTTGCGTTCGGCGGCACGTCGGGTCTCTCCATTGTGCTGGCGACGCTGTTCCCGCGGTGGAATGTCGGCGCGTTCATGTGGTTCATCAACGCGGCGCTCGTCGTGCTGGGGTTCGTCTTTCTGGGCGTCAGGTCCATGGGGTGGACAATCTACTCGTCGTTCGCGCTGTCGTTCTACGTCAGCCTGTGTGAGCGGGTCTGCCCCCTTTCCGCGCCGCTGACGAGCGATGCGTTTCTGGAGCTCTGCTTCGCGGTAATCCTGTCCGCTGTCGGTGCGGCCATCGTGTTCAACATCGGCGCGTCCACGGGCGGAACAGATATTGTGGCGATGATCCTGAACAAGTACACAAGCATGCCCGTTGGCCGCGCGCTGATGGTCAGTGACCTTGGTATTGTGCTGGTGGGCGCGTATCTCTACGGGCCTGCCACAGGGCTGTACTGCATCCTGGGTATGATCTTGAAAAGCACCGTCGCGGACAGCGCGATTGAAAGCATCAATCTGCGCAAGGTCTGCACGGTGGTCACCTCCAACCCGCAGCCGGTGCGCGATTTTATCGTGAACGACCTGCACCGTTCCGCTACGATGGAACAGGCCGAGGGTGCCTACACCCACGATGAAAAATGGGTGCTGACCACAGTCCTGACCCGCGGCCAGGCCCAGAAGCTCCGCCTGCACGTCCGCGGTCTGGACGACCACGCCTTTATCACGATTGTGAACAGCAGCGAGATCGTGGGCAAGGGCTTCCGGGCGATTTGAAAAACCAGAGCCTTCCCCCGAGGGGGGAAGGTGGCCCCGCAGGGCCGGATGAGGGCGGAGTCCCCTACGGCGGCCAGTTAAAGCTGTGCCGCCCTGTAGGGGCCGGACATGTCCGGCCCTCCGCGGAAAGGCAGGCTCACACCTGCGAGAAGGCCGCGGGCCGGGCATGCCCGGCCCCAACGAAGCAGCAACCCCGCTATCGGGCAATTGCGGCAAACCCGACCCTCATCAGTCCGCTTTGCGGACAACTTCCCCCTGCGCGGGGGAAACCTTTGCATCGCACCCGTCCTCTTTTGGGCGGGTGCTTTTTCTGTGCATACAGTTGTAATCACTCCGTAAATATGGTATACTTTCTATAAGTATCACCATGCTGCTTACAAACAAGATTTACGAGGGGAACCTCTTTATGAGATATTCAAA
>OMDC01000796.1_pt1 | contig 12751 bp, 6 predicted proteins | sample 1674201 | NCBI WGS metagenome assembly OMDC01 (sample SAMEA103958152, study PRJEB25191) | human gut metagenome | biome: human-associated habitat [ENVO:00009003]; feature: intestine environment [ENVO:2100002]; material: feces | place: Germany | collected 2013/2015 | reverse complement strand
TAAATCGCGAAGAGATGCGTCTAAGAAGCAGAAATTTTTCAAAATAACAAGGTAAAACAATAAAAAATAATGATATGAAGAAAGCAATATTGGCATTAGCGCTCGTTATGAGCATCGGAGCCACCCAAGTGTCTTTGGCGTCTTCTGCTCCAAAACATCGTTATCATCCAACTACCCAACAGGTAGATTCAAAGGCTGCTCCTGCATCTGCCGCACAGCCATCTGCTTCGAAAGATAAAGACGACGAGGCGTTGGAGGCTTATTCTGATACAACCAGTACAGATTCGGCCAACTATGATGATTATGATGAGAATGATAATAGAACTGTTCATTCTAGATACAGTTTAGACAACTATGATGATCCGTTCGATTTCATCGGTTCGGTATTTGGTGGCGGAGCGCTGGCTGTTATGATCATCTTCTGTATCATCTTCGGTCTGCTGTTTGTCTTTGCTCCGCTGATCATCGTATTTCTGGTTATCAGATATCTGATTCGCCGCCATAATGACCGGATGAAACTGGCGGAGATGGCGATGGAGAAGGGCATCAATGTTCCGGAAAGCGACCGGCCGATAGACAAGCAGAGCGATGAGTATCTGGTAAAGCGTGGATTGAGAAATGCCTTCCTGGGAGCCGGCTTGTGCGCCATGTTTGCCTGGTGGGATGCTGATTTCCTGGCTGGCATCGGAGCCCTGGTCTTCTTCTATGGCATCGGTCAGACCGTTATCGGCTCGCTTCCTGCCATCAAGGACTGGTGGAAGAACCGTCATGGCGATCAGGGCACGGGATATAATGGTACTCCGGTCTAGCAGCCGACATTCAATATATCATGGCTTCTCAATAAGAGGGGAAGTCACAAGGAAAAGAACAACAATTATTAGTTAATATATATATAAGGTGGAAAAGTTATCCGATATCTCTCTCGTCACGAAGGTGGTGATGCTTCATGACCGCAAGTCGTTCGACCTGCTGGTCAGGAAGTATCAGTCACCCATTCGTGGGTTCTTCCTGCGGCAGACGCTGGGGGATGCGCAGCTGAGTGACGACTTGGCTCAGGATACCTTTGTCAAGGCTTATACCCATCTGTCCGGTTTCAGGGGTACAGCCTCTTTCTCCACCTGGCTCTACCGCATCGCCTATAATGTATGGTATGATTATACCCGCAGCCATAAGGAGACGCAGGACATCGATACGCCTGCCGTTACCAGTAAGAATGCACAGGGCGCCCATGCCGGATTAAAGATGGATTTGCTCAAGGCGTTACAGATTTTGAGCGAAAATGAACGTACATGCATCACGCTGCAGCTGATGGATGGACTCTCTATAGATAAGATTGCAGAGGTGACGGGAATGGCGCAAGGCACCATCAAGTCGCATCTCTCTCGAGGAAAACAGAAACTTGCAAGTTACTTAAAACAGAATGGTTATGACCGATAAGATAAATGATAAGAAGTTGGAGAGCATGAAAGGGGAACCGTTGAACCCTCAGGATGAAGAACTCTTGCAGATGTTCTTTTCCGATTGCCAGATGTCAGAGATTCCTGATGACGGATTCTCCGACAGGGTGATGCAGGCATTGCCGGCTTTACCCGAAACTGATACTGCGATGTCGCTGGTTAAGCGCCAGCGCCTGGAACATTTATGGACGGCAGCCTGTGTGGCAGCAGGCATCATCATAGCAGTAGTCTGCCAGGGATGGGAGCAGATTCAGGGATGGCTTTTCTCTATGAAGATAGATTTCCTCCTCTCCGGTTCGCGTGCCCTTACGCATGTGGCAGATTCCATCGCCCACTCTCAGAATCTCCTGATGGTGCTGGCTGGCATCGTTGTCCTCATCATGGTTTGGGGATATAATGAACTGGCTGATGCGCGCCAGTAGGCTTCTTCCCTGATATCAATTGTATGAATGATCAACTCTTTCTATTAGCAGAATAGTTTTTTGTGCTAATAGAAAGAGTTTTTTATTACTATAAATATCATCTTTATGCTCTTGAAATCTCCGTTCAAAGCTTTTGAATGTCCGTTCAGTGTCTTTGAACGGACATTCAATGACTTTGAACGGACATTCAAAAGCTTTGAACGAAGATTTAATATTGCTGAATATAGAAAAACAAATAGGTGCTGCTACTTTTTCAGTAGAGCACCTATGCTTATGATATCGGTTTCTAAAACAATTTATAGGTAGTGCGTAGCACTTTGAACTCGGTTCGGCGGTTCAGCTGGTTGCAGATTTCCTGATGCTCCTTGCTCTGCTTCAGGATAAACTCTTCGCTGAGCACATCGCCTTCCTTGAGCCAAGGATACTTCTCGGTGAGTTTCTTGCGCACATTCTTCGGTTTCTCCTTGCCGTAGCCCACAGGGGTGAGGCGCTCTTTCTCTATGCCGTGTTTTATCAGATAGTCTACTACCGATTGGGCGCGGCGCTGAGACAGATGCTTGTTATATTCGCTGTTTCCCTTGTAGTCGCAATGGGCGCTGAGTTCGATGGTAACGTGCGGGTTCTCTTTCAGCAGAGTTACCAGCTGGTCGAGGGCTGTTGTACTGGCTTCGGTAAGGGTTGCCTTGTCGAAATCGTAGAAGATGTTGTCGATGAGTACAGGGGCTGTGATGGAAGCCAGCGGGAACTGGAGCACGTATTCCTTGCTCTCTTTAGCCGAATCAACCCGAAGTTCTTCCTTGTGGTTGAGGTAGCCTTTGCAGGATGCCATCACCAGATAGTCGACATGCGGATTGATAGGGAGGACAAACGAACCGTCGCCCTTGACGGATAGTTTCCTGTTCGTTCCGTCGTTGCCTACGATTCTCACCTCAGCTGCAGGCAGTTCATAACCGTCTTTCTCGTAGACCCATCCCTTCATCGTGGTAACAATCTCCGGATTCTCGAAGGAGTAGATATGGTCATAGCCTCTTCCGTCTTTTCTGTTGGAGCAGAAGAAACCCTGGTTGTGGAGCCCCTCGAAAGTCATTCCGAAGTCATCGGCTTCTGTATTCAGCGGATAGCCGGGGTGGGTGAGTTCATATTTCCGGGTGATGGAATTCACTTTGGCGATATAGATGTCGAGTCCGCCCATTCCCACATGACCGTTGCTGCTGAAGTAGAAGTCGCCGTTAGGACGGAAGGTAGGGAACATCTCATCGCCTGGGGTGTTGATAGGCTCGCCCAGGTTCTCTACGCCGCCCAGTCCGGCAGGAGTGATGCGCACTCGCCAGATGTCGAGACCGCCCTTTCCGCCCGGCATATCTGATACGAAATAGAGCCATTCGCCATCAGGGGAGATGGCTGGATGGGCAAAACAACTGAGCGTATCTTTGCTGATTTCCAGATTTGTAGGCTTGCTCCAGGCTGCATCTGAGCGGTTGGAGGTTACTATCTGGGCTAAGCGGGGCGAAGTGGGATCGGTGGCACACTGGGTAAGGTACATCTGCTTGCCGTCTGGGGTAAAGCAGCATGCGCCCTCTTCGTAGTCGGTATTGAGACCGGTTCCGATGGCTTCCGGCTTGCTCCATTTGCCTTTGTCGTTCTTTTCAGAGAAGAAAATGTCGGCAGATTTCGTTCCCGTCACTCCATTCAGGTCGCTGCCCTGGGCTTCGTTGCGGGTTGAGGTGAAATAGAGCTGACTGTTGTCATCGCTGAGGAACATCGGCGAATAGTCGTCTCTTCGGGAGTTGAAAACATCCATCCGCTTTACCTTGTACCGGCTTCCTTCCTTCTTCCAGACTGGGGCTTTTCGTGCCGATTCGAGTCCGTTCTTTACCAGCATGTTGTCGGGCATGGAATCGAGCAGGAATTCGAATTCCTTGGCAGCCTGTCTGTAACTTCCGTTCTTCAGGAGAAGCCGGGCGTAAGCCAGGCGGTCGTTGAGGTCTGCCTGCTTGTATCGGATGGCATTGCTGTAGGCTGCCAGTGCCTTCGGCGTACTGTTGATTTTATCATAACAGCGTGCCATCTTCAGAGCCACCTTGCCCCGGGCAGCCCGCTCTTTGGTAGGTGTTTTGGTGTACACCTTTTTATATTGGGTTGCCGCATCGTAGTATTCGCCTAAAGAAAGATGCTTGTCTGCTTTCTTCAGGTTCTGTTCAATGCCGCAACTTATCAGAAAGAGGCAGCAAAGTGCTGTTATGATTTGATAAAATCTTATTTGTTTCATATTGATTTACATCTGCGAGAATGGCTGACGATATTGGCAGCCAGCCTTCCAGTTGCTGCAGCCATAGGCAGTCTTGCCCTTGATGATGACGCCCTTGCCGCAGAGCGGACATGGTTTGCCAACCATTGGGTCGGCAGCTGGAGCCGGCTGAGCAGGAGCATTCTGAGAATCTGTATTCTGTGCTGCAGCCTTATCGGCTTTCTTGGCTGGTGCTTTCTTGGTAGCTGGCTTCTTGGCAGCCGGTTTCTTCTTGAGGTCTTCCTCTGTCATGATGGTCACTCTCCGGTTGCTGTTGTCTGACAATACATCGATGACAATCTTGTTGATCTGTTCTTTCAGTCCGTTGATGAAGTCGGCAGGATCATAGGTCTTGTGCTCGATGTCGCGGAGCTTCTTCTCCCAGATACCGGTCAGTTCGCAACTCTTCAGCAGTTCCTCATGGATGGTGTCGATGAGTTCGATGCCTGTCGGGGTTGCCATCAGATTCTTGCGCTGGCGACGGATGTAGTGGCGCTTGAAGAGGGTCTCGATGATACCGGCACGGGAGGATGGTCGGCCGATTCCGTTCTCCTTCAATGCTGCACGAAGTTCTTCGTCTTCTACGAATTTACCGGCTGTCTCCATCGCACGGAGCAGGGTTGCCTCGGTATAATACTTAGGTGGCGTGGTCCATTTCTCCGTCAAGGTAGGCTGATGCTCTCCCGATTCGCCTTTTGTGAAGGATGGGAGGGTTCTTTCTTCTACTACTTCCTTCTTGGCACCGTTTCCTGAGTCTGCATTTCCGTTGGCGTTATCTGAAGCATCATCGTCATCTGCATTCTTTACATCCTTGGCATAGACTACTCGCCAGCCTGGTTCGAGAATCTCCTTACCGCTCACCTTGAACTCTATCTTCTCCGGTTGCGGTCCGTCTTCGTTGATGACTTCGCCCAAAACGGTGGTGGTGGAGAATTTACAATCCGGATAGAATACGCTGATGAAGCGCTTGGCGATGAGATCATACACGTTTGCCTCCATATCGGTGAGTCCGGTTGGCGGAACACCGGTTGGGATGATGGCGTGGTGGTCGGTTACCTTACTGTTGTCGAAAACCTTCTTGCTCTTCGGCAATTTCTTGCTGATTGTTGCGAGCTGCTGGATGAGCGGGAGGTATTTCTGCTGACTCATGATCTTTGCCTGACTCACTCCGTTCAGAATCTGCGGACATTTCGGATAGATATCGTCGGTCAGGAACTGGGTGTCTACACGAGGATAAGTGGTGTACTTCTTTTCATAGAGACTCTGGATGAGCTTCAGCGTAATATCGGCAGAGTAAGCAAACTTCTTGTTGCAATCTACCTGCAGCGAGGTGAGGTCGTAGAGATGAGGTGGCGCCTCGTTTCCCTTCTTCTTGCTTACATCGGTAACGGTGAAGGGTTTGCCGGCGATGGTACTGAAAGCCTTCTCGCCTTCCTCCTTGCTGGTAAACTTGCCGCTGGTGGCGGTAAACTGGGTGTCGCGGTAGATGGTGGCGAGTACCCAGTAAGGTTCTGAAACGAAGTTGTCGATTTCCTTCTGGCGGTTTACGATGAGGGCAAGGGTAGGGGTCTGCACCCGGCCGATGCTGAGCACCTGTCGATTCTGACCGTATTTCAATGTATAAAGTCGGGTGGCGTTCATGCCGAGAATCCAGTCACCGATGGCACGGGAAAGTCCGGCAAGATAGAGTGACTGATATTCCCCCTGGTCTTTCAGTTCCTGAAAACCCTGCTTGATGGCTTCATCGGTCATGGACGAAATCCACAGTCTCTTGACCGGGCATTTCGCCTGTGCCTTCTGCATCACCCATCTCTGGATAAGCTCTCCTTCCTGTCCGGCGTCACCGCAGTTGATGATGCTGTCGGCAGCCTGCATCAGTTTCTCGATGGTAGCAAACTGCTTCTTGATGCCTTCATCGTTGATGAGCTTGATACCGAATCGCTGTGGAATCATCGGCAACGCCGCAAGGCTCCAATGTTTCCACATCGGAGTATAATCATCCGGTTCCTTCAGCTCACAAAGGTGGCCGAAGGTCCATGTTACTTGATAACCATTACCTTCCATATAACCGTCGCGTGCCGTGGTAGCCCCGATGATTCGGGCGATGTCCTTAGCCACACTCGGTTTCTCTGCTATACAAACTATCATGTTTTATTCTTATTTCTGTTTGCAAAGGTACAATAAAATAATGAGATAGCCATCATTTCAGCTTTTTTTCTCATGGCAGGGAATAAAAAAGCCCTGTAAGGCTTGGGCCTTACAGGGCGTATTTCATATAAATCCGCGTGCGATTACTCGTACTCCTGCCAGCTCTTAATCTGAAGCTGATCCTGGCTCAATGTGCAGAATGCCTCGATGAAGGCGGAAGCCAGACGGGCATTGGTAATCAGAGGAATGTTGTGGTCGATGGCGCCACGACGGATTCTGTAACCATTGGTCAACTCACGCTTAGTGTGATTCTTAGGGATGTTGACGATGAGGTCGAACTTGTGGTCGGCAATCATCTGCATCACGTTAGGGAGATCCTTGTGGCCTTCATCAGGCCATCCTACGGCTGTAGCCTTCACGTTGTTGTCGTTGAGGAACTTCGCTGTACCGGCTGTAGCATAGATGGTGTAACCGTTCTTCACCAGCGCCTGTGCTGCGTCGAGCAGAGAAGCCTTCTCCTTCGCACCACCGCTTGAAAGCATGATGCCCTTATCCTTTGAAGGAATCTTGTAGCCGGTGGCAATCAATGAGTTGAGCAATGCCTCCTCGAAAGTATCACCCATACAGCCTACCTCGCCGGTAGAACTCATATCTACACCCAAAACAGGGTCGGCGTTCTGCAAACGGGCGAATGAGAACTGTGAAGCCTTCACACCCATGCGGTCGATATCGAAGGCAGACTTATCCGGTTTCTGATATGGAGCATCGAGCATGATGCGGGTAGCCGTCTCGATGAAGTTGCGCTTCAATACCTTGCTCACGAATGGGAATGAGCGGGATGCACGGAGATTACACTCGATTACCTTCACATCACGACCCTTAGCCAGATACTGGATATTGAAAGGACCAGAGATGTTGAGCTCCTTGGCGATGGCACGTGAAATCTTTTTGATCTGACGGGCTGTAGCGAAGGAAATCTGCTGGGCAGGGAAGGTCATGGTGGCATCACCTGAGTGAACACCTGCATACTCTACGTGCTCTGAAATACCATACTCTACAATCTCACCGTTCTGAGCCACACCATCGAACTCAATCTCGTTGGTCTCTGTCATAAACTGAGAGATAACTACCGGGTATTCCTTGGAAACCTCAGAAGCTGCCTCCAGGAAGCGACGCAACTCATCATCATCGTGGCAAACGTTCATGGCTGCACCGGAAAGAACGTAGGATGGACGAACGAGAACAGGATAGCCTACCTCGTCGATGAACTTCTGAACATCCTCCATTGATGTGAGGGCGCTCCACTTAGGCTGGTCGATACCCAACTTATCGAGCATGGCAGAGAACTTACCGCGGTTCTCGGCACGGTCGATGTTTACTGGAGATGTACCCAGAATTGGCACAGACTGGCGATGAAGCTTCATAGCCAGATTGTTTGGAATCTGACCACCTACAGAAACAATCACACCACGTGGTGACTCCAGGTCGATGACATCGAGTACACGCTCGAATGAAAGCTCATCGAAGTAGAGACGGTCACACATATCGTAGTCGGTAGATACGGTCTCCGGGTTGTAGTTGATCATGATTGACTTGTAACCCAACTTGCGGGCTGTATTGATGGCGTTTACTGAACACCAGTCGAACTCTACAGAAGAACCGATGCGGTAAGCACCCGAACCGAGAACGATGACAGACTTCTCGTTCTTGTAGTAGTTGATGTCGTAACCCTCTACAGCGTATGTCATGTAGAGATAGTTAGTAAGGTCAGGATGCTCGCTTGCCACAGTAGGGATGCGCTTTACGGCAGGCAGAATGTTCAACTTCTTACGCTGGGCACGAACTGCCAGCACCTCTTTCTCCATATTTGTGTTCTGAGTCTTCAATACGAAGCGGCCAATCTGGAAGTCAGAGAAGCCCAATACCTTAGCCTCGCGCAATACCTCGGCAGGAATCTCCTCCAAAGTATTATATTCAGAAAGCTTGTGCTTGTAATCTACGATATTCTTCATGCGCTCGATGAACCAAGGATCAATCTTGGTCAACTCCTCGATGCGCTCGATGGTGTAGCCTTCCTCCAGAGCCTGGGCGATGGCGAAGATGCGGAGGTCGGTAGGATTAGAAAGCTCCTCATCTAGGTTATCGAATTTGGTGTGGTCGTTGCCAACGAAACCGTGCATTCCCTGACCAATCATACGGAGACCCTTCTGGAGCATCTCTTCGAATGAACGGCCGATAGACATGATTTCGCCTACAGACTTCATGGAAGAACCAATCTTGCGGCTTACACCGGCAAACTTGGTAAGGTCCCAACGAGGAATCTTACAGATCATATAGTCGAGTGATGGAGCTACATAAGCTGAGTTAGGAGTACCCATCTCGCCAATCTGGTCGAGCGTATAACCGAGGGCAATCTTGGCTGCAACGAAAGCGAGCGGATAACCGGTAGCCTTAGAAGCGAGAGCAGAAGAACGGCTCAGACGAGCGTTCACCTCGATTACGCGATAGTCTTCCGACTGCGGGTCGAAGGCGTACTGCACGTTACACTCGCCGACGATGCCGATGTGGCGGATAATCTTGATAGCGAGAGCGCGCAGCTTGTGATATTCTGAGTTGGTGAGTGTCTGCGACGGAGCGATAACGATAGACTCGCCGGTGTGGATGCCCAGCGGGTCGAAGTTCTCCATGTTGCAGACTGTGATACAGTTGTCGTAGCGGTCGCGCACTACCTCGTACTCTATCTCCTTCCAGCCCTTGAGACTCTTCTCGACGAGCACCTGCGGAGAGAACGAGAATGCCTTCTCAGCGATTTTCACGAGTTCTTCCTCGTTGTCTGCAAAGCCAGAGCCGAGTCCGCCGAGAGCGTAAGCAGCACGGATGATGACCGGGTAGCCGAGTTCGGCAGCCGCCTTGCGTGCCTGCTCCATGTTCTCGCAAGCCTCGCTCTTGATAGTCTTAACGCCTATCTCGTCGAGCTTCTCGACGAAGAGCTCGCGGTCCTCGGTGTCGATGATAGCCTGCACCGGTGTACCGAGCACCTTCACGTTGTACTTGTCGAGGATGCCGTTGCGGTAGAGTTCAACGCCACAGTTGAGCGCTGTCTGTCCGCCGAACGAGAGGAGGATGCCGTCAGGACGCTCCTTCTTTATCACTTCCTCTACGAAGTAAGGCTGAACGGGAAGGAAATATATCTGGTCGGCAACGCCTTCAGATGTCTGCACTGTTGCGATGTTCGGGTTGATGAGCACTGTCTCTATGCCCTCTTCGCGCAGAGCCTTAAGCGCCTGCGAACCAGAGTAGTCGAACTCGCCCGCTTCGCCAATCTTCAAGGCACCCGAACCGAGCAATAACACTTTCTTTATATTTTCGTCTTTCATTTATTCTGATGTTTAATGATTAATGTTTGATGTTTTATCGGGCTACAGCCCTAAAACACGAAACTTAAACATTCTGATTATTTCACTTTTCGTTCTACAACTCTTCAGTTAGTTCATAGCCTCTACGAACTTGTCGAACATAAACTCTGTGTCTACCGGACCAGAGCAAGCCTCCGGGTGGAACTGGCTTGAGAACCAAGGCTTCGACTTGTGGCGAATGCCCTCGTTCGATCCGTCGTTCATGTTTACAAAGAGCTCCTCCCAATCGGCGCCGAGCGTCTTTGCGTCTACGGCGTAGCCGTGGTTCTGCGATGTTACGAAGCACTTCTCTGTGCCAACCATGCGCACCGGCTGGTTGTGTGAGCGGTGACCGTACTTGAGTTTGTAGATATGAGCGCCTGCTGCCTTAGCGAGGAGCTGGTTGCCCATGCAGATGCCGCAGATAGGCTTGTCAGAGAGGCTCATCTGCTTTTGGATTATCTTCACGGCATCCTCACACATATCTGGGTCGCCAGGACCGTTAGCGAGGAACAGACCGTCGAACTCCATGTCGGTATAGTCGTAGTTCCAAGGCACGCGTATAACCTCGCAGCCGCGGTTGATGAGACAGCGGATGATGTTAGCCTTCACGCCGCAGTCGACGAGCACCACCTTCTTCTCTGCGCCCTCGTTGTAGCGGATGATCTCCTTGCAGCTCACCTTGTCGACGAAATTAACTCCAGCATACTCGGCTGTAGGTATGTTCTCCGGCTCGTCGTCGAAGAGAATCTTACCCATCATTACGCCATGCTCGCGCAGCACCTTAGTAAGCTCGCGTGTGTCGATGCCGGTGATGCCGGGCACGTGCTCACGTTTGAGCCACTCTGCAAGACTCTCTACGGCATTCCAGTGGCAGTACTGCTCGCTGTAGTCAGCCACGATGATAGCCGAAGCGTAGATTTTGTCACTCTCCATGAATGTAGGCAGACCGTTCTCTTCTACTGTGAACGGCGGTACACCATAGTTGCCAACCAACGGATAGGTCAGTGTCATAAGCTGTCCGGCATACGAAGGGTCGGTGAGCGACTCTGGGTAGCCCATCATAGCAGTGTTGAAAACTACCTCGCCAGCCACCGGTGCTTCATAACCGAACGACTTTCCGTGGAACTTGGTTCCGTCTTCCAATACTAAAGTTACATTTCTCATACTTATATCTTCTCGAATTTTTATATTTCGTTGTTTGTTTTATCGCGCACATACGCCCTGAAAGCGCAAAAGTCAATTTTCTAATTATCCTTTTGCCCTTTCAGGGCGTGTTTGTTCATGGTTGTTGCAGCGTTCGCCGACTGCCTTATAACCACAAAACGTGTTTTCTACTTAGTTTCCACGATGCTACTAATGCTAAGCTGCTGCGTATGTAGCCGGGCACGGCGTCCTACTTCTGTCGGTCGATGTAGTTGACGAACGCCTGGTTGCAGAGTTTTGTTCCGCCGGGCGTGGGGTACTTGCCTGTGAAGTACCAGTCGCCGTGGTGGTTGGGTATAGCCTCGTGGAGTCCGTCTATCGACTGGAACACGAGTTCGACCGGTGTCTTCAGACCTTCCGGTCGGAGCATCTCAGCCACTTTCTGGTTTATCTCCTCGGTAGAGAATGGTTTGTATATGTCGCGTACGCAGTTGCGCATCATGTCCTTTGGTTTGAGCAGTTCGAGCTTGCACGCCTCGTAGACACGCTGCAGCAGGTCGTTCATGCCGCGCTCGCGGATAAGCTCGATAGTGGCACGGAAGACGCAGAACTCCTCCAGACGCGGCATGTCGATGCCGTAGTAGTCGGGGTAGCGTATCTGCGGAGCCGACGACACGACGACTATCTTCTTCGGGTGGAGGCGATCGAGGATGCGCAGGATGCTCTCCTTGAGCGTCGTACCGCGCACGATTGAGTCGTCGATAACCACGAGGTTGTCCACGCCCGGCTCAATACATCCGTATGTTATGTCGTAGACGTGCGAGGCGAGGTCGTTGCGCGAGTTGCCTTCGGTGATGAAGGTGCGCAGCTTTATGTCCTTTATCGCCACCTTTTCGGAGCGCACGTACGTGTCGAGAATGGCGTGCAGCTCTGCGTCTGTCGGCTCGTGGTCGAGCTGCTGTATCTGCTGCACCTTCTGTCGGTTGAGACACTTCTTGAAGCCCGAGAGCAGTCCGTAGTAAGCCACTTCGGCTGTGTTCGGTATGAACGAGAACACGGTGTGGCTGATGTCGCCGCCAACGGCTTCGAGCACCTGCGGCACGAGCAGTTCGCCGAGCTTTTTGCGCTCGCGGTAGATGTCGCGGTCTGAACCACGGCTGAAGTATATGCGCTCGAACGAGCAAGCCGAGTCGCCGCGCTGTTCGAGTATGCGCTCCATGCGCACCTCTCCGCTACGGCTCACGAGCAGCGCGTTGCCGGGCTGCAGCTCCTTTATGTCTTCACATTCGAGGTCGAACGTAGTCTGCAGCACGGGGCGCTCGGACGCCACGGCTACGAACTCGTCGTTCTGATAGTAGAACGCCGGGCGTATGCCCCACGGGTCGCGCATAGAGAACATCTCGCCCGAGCCGGTGAGTCCGCACATCACGTAGCCGCCGTCGAAGTTGGGCATCGTGGTGCGCAGCACGTTCGCCATGTCCATGTGGTTGTCTATATATCTGGTGATGTCCATGCCTTCGAGTCCGAGCTTCTTGGCGTCAACGAAGTTGCGTTCGGCTTCGCGGTCGAGGCGGTGTCCCATCAGTTCGAGCAGAGTGTATCCGTCGCTGTAGATACGCGGGAACATGCCCTGCGTGAGCATCTGCTGGAATATCTCGTCGATATTAGTCATATTGAAGTTGCCGCAGATGCAGAGGTTCTTAGCCTGCCAGTTGTTGCGGCGCAGGAAAGGATGGACGTATGCGAGTCCTTTCTTTCCGGTAGTGGAGTAGCGCAGGTGTCCCATGTAGAGTTGTCCGGCGAAGGGCAGATGGTTCTTTGCGAACTCGGCGTCGGCGAGCAGTTCGGGCGAGAGTCGGGCGTACTCTTTCTGTACGCGTCCGAATATCTCGGTGA
>OMDC01000788.1_pt1 | contig 12851 bp, 12 predicted proteins | sample 1674201 | NCBI WGS metagenome assembly OMDC01 (sample SAMEA103958152, study PRJEB25191) | human gut metagenome | biome: human-associated habitat [ENVO:00009003]; feature: intestine environment [ENVO:2100002]; material: feces | place: Germany | collected 2013/2015 | reverse complement strand
TACCTGAGTGGGTAGTGCCTGATTCTACTTCTTACTACGCCCTATCTGGGCGCGCACCTTTGGTGTTTGCCTTGGGCTTGCGGAATTTGAACCAGTAGAGCGCGAAGCCGCCGCCGAGCAGCACCAGCAGAATAAGAAGCAGTGGGGCGCTGTTTTTCTTCGTCCCCTCCTGCTTTACCTCGGGTTCCGGTTCAGGCTCTGCGGGCGCAGCCGGTTCCGGTTCTTTTTCTGCAACCGGCGTTTTTCCCATGCAGTCCACCATGCTTGCCTTGCAGATGGGGCAGGATGTGTTGATCGCGCCAACCTCGCAATGGACGGTGCAGACGCACGTTTCCTCTGCTGGTTCTTCCTCGTCGATCAGCGCCAGAAGGTCAGCCTCATCGACCAGATTGAGGAAGAAAGTCTCATACTGTTCCCCATCCTCATCCAGCGGTTTGTCGTAGTCAATGACCAGATAGAATGTCTCACCGCCGCGCGTTTCAATCGTGATGAACTGCTTGTTGCTGTATTTGTCGTAAAGCAGATCGCGCGTGACGGAATTACCGTTCTGCGTAAAGTCGGTGCCATCCTCCTTCGTTACCGGCGCTGCGGCAGACGATGCAGGCTGCGAGGGAGCGGCTGCGTTTTTACTACTGCCAGATGCAGCAGTATTGTTGCTATTTCCGGTGTCGCCGCCGCTGCCGGTATTATTGGACGGCTGCGCAGTCGATGCCTGCTCCTTGCGGCAATCACAGTCGGACGGGCAATGCTCGTCGTGCTGGTCTTTATCCGTATCTGTGCTGGGTGTGGGCGTCGGCTCCGGTTCGGCTTCTTCATAGAACGGATTGGAGAGGACAACGGAATCCGTCCAGTTCCCGGCGTTGTCCAGCGCGTCAATGTAGAGGTAAGCATCATCCGTCAGGCGGTCGATGCGCACATTCAGCTCGCCGCCGTCCAGCGTGGTGTAAAGCTCGTCGTTGACGTAGATCGCCGCGATACCGGAAAGGTCGTCATAGGCTTCTACGCGCAGGAGCGTGCCGTTGATGCCCGCACGAAGGACCGGCGCAGAAAAGTCCATGCAGTACACGTCCAGAGACAATTCATGCACCGTGCCGGTTCGGTCTGTGACAAAGAAAAGCACGGTGCCGTTTTCCAGCATCGTGCGCTCCACGCAGCCGTATTCCAGAAGCTCCTGCGTCACGTCGAACGGACTCATACCGGGAAGAATTACCTCGACCTTCTCCCAGCCGGTGCCATTCAGGTCGATCACGCGCACGCAGATCGTCGCGGGATGGTTCTGCCAGCCGCCCGGCACATCGGCATCCAGCGCATATGCGCCTTCCATCGGCGGTTCTTCGGGCAATTCCGGTTCTTCCGGTTCCTCCGGTTCAGACGGCGGCGCGTCTTCGCCGCCGGGTTCCGTCTCTGGAGTTTCCTCCGCGGGCGGCTGTTCGGCGGTTTCTGTCGTGGGGTCTTCCGGGGTACCGGGGAACGGTTCTTCTGCAATGGCAGCCCCCGTCAGGACGCAGAGCGCCAGCACAAGACTGAGCAACAGCGCGAAAACACGCAGCCGGTTACGCTTCTTCGGGTACATCTGTTTCCTCCTCCTTTTCCTGCGCGATAAAGGGCGAACCGCCCTTTTTGATGTGCATGAGGTACTGCGCCAGCTGCTCCATCGTCATGCCGGTCGCGCGGGCAAGCCCCACGATGTCCTCATTTTCCAGCTTGATAATGTCCGCATCAATTTCGCGGTTGCGGGTCTGCAAATCGGCAATTCTGCCGTCATTCTTTGCACGCTCTGCTTTGAGTTTGTTAATCTTCGGATTCATATTGTCCCTCCTTTAAGGTGGTGCCAGCCGTCCGAATTGCAGAAAGTGGCTCTGCCAGTAATCGGACGAAATGCTGGTGTATTGAATGGGGTCGCCGCAATGCAGCATGGTATTGTTGCCGACATAAATGCCGATGTGCGACGCGCCGGTGGTGTTGTACGTTTTCTCAAAGAAGATCAGATCGCCGGGTTTCGCATCTGCCGGGGAAACGTAGGAGCAAATCTGCCGGATGCCCTCAGCACTGAGTCTGCCGAAGCTCCAGCCTACGCCGCAGTTATTGTAGACGTAGCTGACGAAACCGGAGCAATCGAACGAGGTCGCCGGGGAGCTGCCGCCCCAGACATACGGAAAACCGAGGTACTTTTCCGCTTCCTTGATGATGGCGGCAAACTGTTCATCCTCCAGCGCCTCCGGGGGAATGTCGTAGCTGCCGCCGCTCCCGTCGCCGTAATATCTGTTTACATAATCTGAATCACCAAACAGATCCGGACGATTTCCGAGCGTCGCCATGTACGAGGCGTAGAGCGCAAGCTGATCCTCGCTCATCACATAGACCGGCACATGGGAAAGGTCAAAATTTTCAAGCGTGACCGTGCAGATCGTGTATTCATACGGCACTTGCACGGTGTACGGTTCGCCGTCTTCATCATACCTCGTTTCCGGTCGATACCGAATCTCCGTTTCCACAGTTTCCGTGAGAATGTACTGCTTGTCAAAAAGCATTTGCAGCTCACCTTGTACCTCGCCGAGTGTCCACGCGCCGCCCTTGAGCGCCGTGAGCGCGGAGATCAGCACATACGGGTCATGCCCGATCTCGTCAAGGTCAAAGTGATACTCGTCATAATCGTGCGTCGCTTCGTAATTATCGAGTTTACTTTGCAGCTCCGCTTCCATCGCGCAGTATTGCGCTTCGGCGGCAAGCATATCGCTGTCCTCGCTGGGGTAGGTCGAAACACCGAGCGCCGTCACGCCGCCCTCGACCAATACCGAGCAGGATGAGGCGATGTTCAGAAGAAACACCGCGACGAGCAGAATCGCCAGCGCGATCAAAAATCCTTTTTTGTGTTCCGCGATCCATTCGGACGCTTTTTTCGTGTCCTCTGCGGCGCGTTTGGCGGCTTTGGCGGTAACTTCGGATGCAGACACCGTGCCGCCAGCCTTTGCAGCGGCATATTCCTTTTTGATGGCACGTTTCTGCTGCCAGCGGGAATACGGATTGCTTTGCAGTTCCGGGTTCTGCTGCTGCGCCTGCTTTTGCAGCGCGTCGAGGTTGGCGCTGTCGGCGCGTGCTTCTGCGCGGTCAGCATTGCGATACGGCTTGAGCTGGTGGAACCGATGCGCGGTTTCTGCGACACGGACAGTCTGCTCGGCAGCTTCTTCCAGCTTATGTGCGCTTTCTACGCCGACATTATCATCCTCGCTTTTCCGGATTTCCCGGTGCGCCGCCGAACGGACAGCCTTACCGGGCGCATCCCGAACGGCGTGTTGCAGCTTGGACGCCGGGCGCAGCCTTTCTGCGCCGTTCTTTGTTGGGATTTCGCTTCTGCCTGTTCCAGCTTCTCGATACGTTTTGCTGCTTTCTTCGCCGCCTTGGAAACCTCCGGGGTGGCGAGTTCTTCATCGGTGAATTGCAGTCTTGGGGCGCGTTTGCTCATGCGGCATCACCTCCGGGGCAGTATGGTATGCCGAGAAAATCCAGCACAGCACCACAGCCGAGCTTATGGATACAAAATTCATATTGCTTCGGGTGCGTCAGCGCCATGCGCTGAAACCGGTTCGGATGCTTTTCCAAATGCACGCCGAACATACAGAACATACAGCCGGTACGCTTTGCGCCGGTCGTCGTCAGTCGGCCGTCCTGTTCGATGATCTCACCATAGACGGACGCATACGGGATGCCCGTCATTCTGAGATAGGAGAGGATGTCCTGTTCTGTCCAGAACGAGAGTGGCTGAGAAGTTGGGTCGCGCTTGTTATACGCATTGCAGCCGTTTTTCAGATACGCGCTCTGACGGCGCACACTCTCGCAGGCCATTGTGCCGACGATCATGTGCAAACCGTTTGCTTTGGCGTATTTATGCAACGGGCGTTCTTTCATTACCTCGCAGCACTTGTCCGAAATGAGAAATGGCGCATCCAACAGGACGCGCCATTTCATATATCGCTCATTAAATTTTGATGGCGTACCATCTGCATTTAAGCCGTTCAGATGCCGCAGCGCCCACGGACTGCCTTGCCGCGCATAGCGGATACGCTTTGCAACGTCTTTCGAAATGATGGGGTATCCATAGGTTGTTAGAACCTTTGAAAACGGCATTTCCGGCCGCAGCCACGTCACGTTTGGAATTGTGCGGACAAATTCACGAATTTCCGGGTATTCCAGTCCGGTATCCACATACACGGCGGGCATATCCGGGAACGCGCGCCGTGCCAGATCAAGAAGAACAGTGGAATCCTTGCCGCCCGAAAATGAAATGGCTACCTTGCCACCGTAATGGTGATACCATTCCAAGATTTTTGCCTGCGTGACACGGATTTTGCGTTCCAGCGACCACGCCTGCATGACGCTCAAATCCTGCCGGGTATAGACGCTCATTCCGTCACACCTCCGATTCGCTGTTCGGCAAGCGTGCAGTAGTCTGGATTCAGCTCAATGCCGATGTAATGCCGCCCCATCTGCTTTGCAACGGCAGCGGTCGTACCGGAGCCGAGAAACGGATCAAGGACGATGCCGTCCTGCGGGCAGCCGGCAAGCAGGCACGTTTCCACCAGCTTCGGCGGGAACGCGGCAAAATGTCCACCCTTGTAGGGAAACGGGTTGATCTGCCACACATCGCGCTTGTTCCGAACGGTCGGCACCGCGCCGTCTTCGTAATAGCCGCCGCTGCGTGCTTTGTTCAGGCCTTGAATGTTGCCCTGTCCGGGGACTTCTTCGGCATATTTGCCGCCGATGCGCCCGCGTTTGTATCGTGCGACGGAGGAAGGAGCCATCGGTTCTGCGATTGCCGCAGCGTCATAGTAATAGCAGTGCGATTTTGTCAGCAGGAAAACGTGTTCGTAGCATCGGCTGGGGCGGTCCTTGCAGCTTTCGGGCATGGGGTTTGCTTTCATCCAGATGATGTCCGAGCGCAGATACCAGCCGCTATCTCGCAGCGCAAATGCCAGCATCCACGGAATCCCGATCATATCCTTTGCCTTACACCCCTCCACCCTGCGGTTGATGGCGACCGTCTGACCGGTCCTGCCGTTCGGGTATTTGGGGTCAACGGAATCTCCCTGATTTCCTTTTCCAGCGTAGGTGTCTGCGATATTCAGCCATAACGTGCCGCTTGGTCTGAGAACGCGCCGAACCTCGGAGAACACATCTGTCAGCCGCGCCACATACTGCGCCGGTGTGTCCTCGCGTCCAATCTGCCCCTCCGCGCCGTAATCCCGCAGCGCGTAGTAGGGCGGCGAGGTGATGCAGCAATGTACGGAGTTGTCCGGAAGGGTTCGCAGCATCTCCAGCGCGTCGCCGCAGAGGATGCGATCAGTTTCCATACAGAACTCCCACCAGAAGATTTCCACAGAGCTTCGCAGACTGTTCCAATTCGAGGGATGCACCGGCGTCGCGCAGCGAAAGCAGCTCGTTTTCCATCAGCGCATGGAGCGCGGCATCGGTTTCTTCCTGCGACATTCTTTCCGAAAGCCCCAGCCCTGCCAGAATCTCATCGCCGGTTTCCTTGCAATACTGAGAAAATGCCCGTACAACCGGCACCATACCTCTGCCGGGAATCGACGCGACCAGCGCGTTTACATCCCGCAGCATTGTGTAGAGCTTTTCCAGCTCCTTCAAATGCTGGAGGTAGTCCGACCGATGGACGAGAAACAGATCGTTGTCCGCAGTCTCCTTCGGCGGGTCCTGCGGCTTCGGTTCGGGGTCATCGTCGTAGACGATGGGGAAAACCGTATCGGCAAGCCAGCGGCTGAACGCGGCGGCATCTTCCCGTCTGCGGGAGCGCAGGATCAGCGTCTCCAGACCGCTTAAATTGACAGCGTTTGCCGGGTTGCTGCCGACAGAGATGTTCGGAACGTTGATGATGGTCTTATCCTCCTGCCGCACCAGACGGACAGCCTTGGTTGCGTTGCCGTAGCCGAGCGTGCGGCAAATGTCCGCTACGATGTACCACGGTTCATCGTCCAGCATCACGACGCGCAGCGGGTCAAATCTCTGACTGCGAAAAATTTTCATATGGATATTCATGTTGCGTCTCCTTTCATTTCCGACGGTTTGGTTGTCATGGTCTTATACAGCTCCGTATCCTTCGGGAACCGATCCACAAAGGGCAAGATTGTACTGCCATAAAAAAGCAGCCCTTCGCCTTCACCCGAGTGGGTGACATACGAGAGCTGATGCGGGGAGATATTGAGCTGTTTGGCAAGAATCTGCCGGTCGCCACTGGCCTGATTGAGCATATAAATGTAGTCGCTGTTTTCAAAGATGTTCTCGACCTCGCGGGAGGAAAGCAGGTCTTTGACGTTCTGCGTGATGCCGGTGGGGATGCCGCCCCATTTGCGGAATCTTTTCCAGATTTCCACCGAGTATGCCGCTGTCTGTTCCTCTTTCAGAAGCAGATGGAACTCGTCAATATAATACCGCGTGGATTTGTGTGCTTCGCGGTTGATCGTGACTCTGTTCCACACCTGATCCTGGACGACAAGCATCCCGATCTTCTTGAGCTGCTTGCCAAGCTCTTTGATGTCAAACGCGACGATACGGTTCTGAATGTCCACGTTCGTCCGGTGATTGAACACATTCAGAGAACCGGTGACGTAGATTTCCAGCGCCGTCGCCACATACTGCGCCTCCTTTTCCTCCTGTCGGCGCAGCTCGTGATAAAGGTCTTCCAGCACCGGCATATTCTCCGGGCGCGGGTCATTCAGGTAATTCCGATAGATCAGCCGCACGCAGCGGTCGATGATGGTTTTCTCGACCGGCTGCAAGCCGTCCTTGCCGCCGACGATCAGCTCACACAGCGACAGGATGAAGTCAGACTTCAAACTCAGTGGATTCTCATCATCCGAATAATTGAGGTTCAGGTCCATCGGATTGATGAAATGCGGGCTGGTGGGGGAAATTTTGATGACCTGCCCGTGCAGCCGCTCGACCAGCGGCCCGTATTCCGCTTCGGGGTCGCAGATGATAATGTCGTCGTTGGTGACGAGATACACATTGGCGATCTCACGCTTGGCGGCAAAGGATTTTCCGGAACCGGGGGTGCCAAGAATCAGGCCGTTCGGGTTTTTGAGGAACTTTCGGTCCACCATGATGAGGTTGTCGGACAGCGCGTTCAGCCCGCAGTAGAGCGCCTCGCTGCCGTTCTGGTAAAGCTCCTGCGTCGTAAACGGCACGAAGATAGCGACAGAGGATGTCGTGAGGCCGCGCTGTACCTCGATCTGATTGAGTCCCAGCGGCAGGCTGCTCATCATGCCTTCCTCCTGCCTGAAATCGAGGTTCACCAGCTGGCAGTTGTACTTCTGCGCGATACCGGACGCCTGCAAACGGTTGACGCGGAGCTTCGGCACGGAATCCGCGACGTTCAGAATGAGGAACGTCAGCAAAAACATACGCTCATTTCGGCTTTGCAGCTCTTGCAGCAGCTTCTTCGCCTCTACCCCATAGGTGGCGAGGTCGGACGGGATGATGTCCATGTCATAGCCCGCGCGGACGGCTTTTTTCTGTTCTTCAATCGTCATTTTTTGCAAGTCCGTAATTTTGCGCTTGACGGTCTTGATGGCTTTCACCTGATCGACCGGCTGGACGTGCATCGTGACAATGATGGAGCTTTCCATATCCAGAAATTCTGCCAGCATCCGGTCGTTCAGCTCCGGGGCGAGGATTTGCAGGAACGAAACCGTGCCGCGCTTCTGTCCGATACCGAAGGAATTGCCCTTGGCAAATTCAAAGGAGCTGGGCGCGATGAAATCTTTGACGGACAAACCGGAAGAAGCCAGCCAATCCCACGAAAAGCGGAACGGCGCAGGCTCGTCGATATGGAGCATATCGTGCAGCAGCTGAAGCCGGGCAGCGCCGTTCAGCGGCTCGGCGGCAACGCCCAGGCGCTTGAAATTGTTGAGAATGTCCATTTCGATGCGCTCCAGACGGGGCTTTGCCGTTTTCAGTCCGTCTGCTTCAATGCCAAATGTAAGGTACTTAGACTTAATCAGGCCGTTGTTGCCCTTGGCGAGCTGGTCACGGAGCATCTGCGTGTACTCGGCGCGGATGGCGTCGTCGGCATCGCCGCGCAGCGGAATGGTGATTTGCGTGCCGTAGGTGTCCTTGTTTGCCGCCATGTTGAGGAATGACAGCTGAAAGTGGATGGATGCGTCGAAGTAGTTGAGGAAATCACACCAGCCGTCAAAGATGGCGGTTTTGTCCTCATTCTGACTGAGCTGGTAGTTGATGTCCTGAAACTGAATGGTTTTTGTGTAGTAGTTTTCCGTTACCCGGCAGATACCGTCCGGGAACATCCGCTCGAAGGGAATGGACTCCTGCGCGGATTTATGCTTCGGGTCCTGCCGCTTCGCGCCTGCGATGGCGGCGTCGATCTTTTTGCGTTCGGCTCTTGTCAGGCTTCTTGTGGTTGACAATCTGATATACCTCCTTGTCCAGCCGGTCCTGCCGTTCCAGCACGGCATAGAAATTGTTCGTTTCATAGGGCCGCTGCTTGGGACGCAGGAAGCAGACCCTGATGATATTGCGGAGAATTTTCTCCAGCGGCTGCCCGTTCCGCTCGTACATGGCGAGCAGGAAGAACGGCAGCATCACGAGGATCATGCAGATTGCGGCTGTGCTGACGCCGGTATGCGCCTTTGTCAGAAAAAAGAGCGGCACGCCGATGGCAGCGCCGCAGCCGAAGCAGACCAATTGTCTTTTCGTGAGGTTGAATAATACCTTGGTTTTGACCGTATTCAGGTCTTTTGGAATGGAAACGTAAGCCATGTCGGTGCCTCCTTAATGCGCGTGGAACACGCTCTTTGCAAGACTACCGGTTTTGAACAGCGTAAAGCAAAGCAGCACCGTATAGCCCATGCACGTCCAGATGGCATAGCTGATATCGTCGCTGACCGCAATATTGCCGATCAGGGCAGCGTATATCGCCACGCAGACGAGAATCATAAACGCCTGAAAGCCGAGCGCAAGCAGACTGCGCAGATAATTCTGCCCGGTCTGCCCCCATTCGCGGTTCATCATCGTAGCCATTGGGACCGGCGCGACGGACGTGACGAGGTAAATTTCCACCATTCTGCCGTAAACGACGATGAAAATGCAGATGGAAAGCGCCCACATACATACGCCCACAAAGAGGGTCTGGAACCACAGCCCGAACAGCGGCCCCAGCTCCATGTCCATCAGCCGGGACTCCAAATCCGTCACGATGGTGCTGATGTCCAGTGAAGCCTGCGTGATGGTAACGCCTGCGGCGCTGTTGACTACGCTCTGTGCCAGATCAAAAACGCCCATGACGATGTTCCATGTGTTCGTGACGATCAGCACCGCGCAGGCGGTCTTGAAAATCCACTTGAAGAACATCCAGGTATCCACGTCGTGCATATTATTGCGGTCCACAATGAGCTGGATCAGCTCCAGCGTCATCACGAACGCCAGCACCACGCCCGCAATGGGCAGGATGACGTTATCTGACAAAGAGCGGATCATGTTATAAATGCTGCTGTTCCATGCAGCCGGTGTCGTGCCGACCTGCCCGGCGATCTCCGCCACGCGCGTATTGGTGCTGTCATACAGTCCGGACAGGTTGCTGATAATGCCGCCGACCAGAATCTCCCGAAGCCAGTCAACGATTGCCTGTTTGATTACATCCATTTGCCGGCGAATCCTCCTTTCAGGGACGCTCCATCATGGAGCGTCCCCGTGTCGTTACGGCCGCTCAGCCGAGCAGACCGGACAGAAGCGGAATCAGCGTAATGCCGATGAGCGCCACGCCGCCGCCCGCGACGAGCTGCTTGACGCCCTGCGACTTCGCGCCGGGGTTATCGTTGCCGTAACCTTCGAGCAGGTTAATGCCGCCCCATACGCAAAGACCGCCGCCAAGCGCGACGACCAGAGTCTGAAGAACCTCGACTGCACTGTTGAAAAAATCCATAAAATACTTTGCCGGGAGCGAAGCGCGGTTTTCCGCAGACCACTCTGCTTTGTCCCCGGCGCTCCTTTCAAAAATAATATAAATTGATTTTTGAAAGTGGCCGTTGTGTCTTTGGTATCTTGAAAATCTATATAAAAAACCGCCAGCTTTCACTGACGGTCTTTGAACGATATAACTCCGGATTTTTTCGTACCGGAGGTCCATGCCATATTCCTGCGTGTGCGGCTTAAAAGAAAATTCCGATTTCGGAATTTCCTATGATAAAACCGAAAAAGTATTCCCAAATCGGAACACGCCGCAATCATTTGAAGCCCGATTGCTGCATCAATTCTCGCGCAGCAAAAACGCCATGTAGAGCGGCAGCGTCAAAATCTGTTCGGACAAGCCAATATTGTAATCACCCAGCTTGATCGCCTGTGTCACATGGTATTTTTCCGGGTGCCGCAGAACTGTTTTCGTGCTTTTCACATTGCCGGTGTTTGCCTTTACCTCTACCAACGTACAGGCGCCCTTGTATCGGATGATGAAGTCAACCTCCAGACCGGAATCTTTGTGGAAGTAGTACAGCTTACGCCCCATTTTTGAGAAAATATCGGCAATCAATCCCTCAAAAATTGCGCCCTTATAGCCAAGTAGATTGCCTTGCAGAATATCAAACTGCGTGCCATCTTCCAGCATACTGACGAACAGGCCGGTATCACGCATATAGACCTTGAAAGTGTCCTGATCGGCGTTGCCGTCCAAAGGCAATTCCGTAATGAACAGATTGTAGCAGCGGGCAATGATCCCGGCGTCCTCGATCCATTGCAGGCTACCGGCGAATTTAGACGCTGTTGCGCCTTTCTTGACAACGGAATACTGGAATTTCTTGTTCTCTTTACTGAGCTGTTTCGGAATCGACTGGAAGCACTCCTTGATAACTGCTTTGTCTTTCTTATCTGCGTACTTTACCATGTCGTCCTCATACGAACGGACAATATCACGCTGGAGCTGCAATACTTCGTCCATGCGTCTGGAGTCTACGAAGGTCTGCACCACATCGGGCATCCCACCAACGACGGTATATTGCAGCAGCAGCTCCCGCATCCGAGCATGAAGTGCGTCAGGAACCGGCGTCTGATTCTGCAAGTGCGTATGCAGCAATGTAATGATCTGCTCGGAAATTCCGTTCGCCCAGAGAAATTCTTCAAAATCCAGTGGGGTCATATCAATGACGGTTTCGTAGCCGACCGGAATGGATTTTGGCTCTTTGTCTCCATAACCCTTTACCCCGAGCAAAGAACCGGTGCCGATCACATCGTACCGCCCATCCAGCTTGAAAAATTTCAGCGCAGTTCTCGCGTCCGGACAATCCTGAATCTCATCCAGAATCAAAATCGTTTTGCCTGCTTCAAAGATCGCATCTTTTCCCATCAGCGCAGACAGAAGCATGGTAATGTTGTCAACTTCCAGAGAACCGGAAAAAACAGAAGCATATTGCGGATTGACAAAAAAGTTCAGATAGACAACGTGTTCATAGTTCTTTTTTGCAAAATCCAGAACAGAGAACGTCTTGCCGCACTGTCTGCACCCTTTGAGAATCAGTGGTTTGTGATTCGGCGTGTTCTTCCAATCCGATAATGTCTTTTCAATTTTTCGCCGCAGCAATGTGATCCCTCCCTTGCGTTTATTTTAGTATATCCAGAATGATAAACTTTTTCAAGGGAGTTTTTGAGGAAACCATCAATTTTTTCAAGCGACTTTTTCTAAGAACCTGCAACTTTCTCAGAATCCGCATCGATCTCATAGAGGTCGTATTCCTCCGTGGGCTTGGGATGCAGCTTTGTGGAAAGGTACTTTTCGATGTCAAACACGTTCTTCTCGTCGTAATCCGAGAGGTATTTGTACATCGGGTGCTTTGTAATGTCGAACTTGTTGGAGAGAAACGGGCGCACACCGCGAAGCTGCAAAATGCACTTGCCGCCGTCCAGCACCGCCAGCTCATCCACACTGGCAAGCTCCTTGCCGAGCTTTTGATAGTTGAGCGAGTGCGACGTTTCGCGCCCACGGCTTTCCCCGGTGTTGAAGGTGTCGATTGTCTCTTTCCCGAGCGCCGCAGACAGCTCCTTGAGCGTGGTCGGTTCTGAGCCGCCGAGGAACAGGCGCGAGTCCATGTTGCCGATGATGGTGTCGGCGTTATCTTTGTAGATTGCCTTGAGCTGGCTCTGCGCCTGCAGGACAAGGCAAGCGGAGATTTCGCGGCTTCGGATGGTTGCGACCAGCTTTTCGAGGTTTGGAATCTGTCCGATGTTCGCACACTCGACGATCAGGCAGCGCACATGGATGGGCAGCTTGCCGCCAAACTCGTCATCCGCCTTTTCGCACAGCAGATTAAAAAGCTGGCTGTAGATCATGGAGATCAGGAAATTGAACGTCGCGTCCGTGTCCGACATGATAAGAAACAGCGCCGTTTTTTGCGTATCGCCCTTTTTCCTGCCGCCGAGCGTGTCCAGCTCCAGCTCGTCATACGCCGTCAGGTCAAGCAGCTCCTGAATGTCAAAGGGAGCCAGCCGCGCACCGCAGCTCACCAGAATCGATTTTGCGGTCTTGCCCGCCGCCAGCTTGAATTTTTTATACTGCCGCACCGCGAAGTGATTGGGATTCTTTTCGCCAAGCTCCCGAAACAGAATATCGACCGGGTTTTCAAATTCCTCATCGTCCTCCCGAACCTCCATCGCGTTTACCATCTCAATGAGCGTGGCAAAATTCTGCTCCTCGGGCGGCGCTTCGTAGTAGATATAGCCGATAAGGGCGCAGTAAAGTAGCGTTTCTGCCTTGAGCCAGAAATCGTCGCCGCCTTTTCCTTCGTAGAGTAGGAATGAGCCGCCTTGCGGCATTACTGCCGTAGGTTTGCCCAAAC
>OMDC01000787.1_pt1 | contig 12853 bp, 10 predicted proteins | sample 1674201 | NCBI WGS metagenome assembly OMDC01 (sample SAMEA103958152, study PRJEB25191) | human gut metagenome | biome: human-associated habitat [ENVO:00009003]; feature: intestine environment [ENVO:2100002]; material: feces | place: Germany | collected 2013/2015 | reverse complement strand
CCGCCGAAAAGTGTCTGTCAACCGCTATCTGCCCGTACAGCAGATGGCGAAGCCAGCCCCTTTCCCGCGTCAGCCGGAAGCAAAGGTATAACACACTAGACTTTGCGAAGCAAAATCGTGTGCCAACAGGGATGCTACGCGCCCCTATTGGAAACCCAGCGTCAAAGGAGATTGCTCCCCTCTGAGGGCTTCACTTAGGGATTTGGCAAAACAACCATATTTCAAGTGAGATAGTCTTCAAGCGAGTCCAACAGAAATAATGGTCAGATTGAGTAAAGAAAGCTCGGTCTGGCCATTTTTCTTGTTTTATGATTCTGTCGGTTTTACTATCGAAACCACGTTTCTAAACAGCTCAGGTGAATTTACAACTATTATTGCGAGCTTTTCTCTGACGCGAGTTACACCTTGGTAGAATAGGTTTGGATACAAATAATCCGGATTGGGATGTGGCATGCCCTGAAGTACACCATTCTCATCGTAATAGAAAGAAGAATCCATGAGCATTACGACGTTATCAAATTCCTGCCCAATAACATGGTGCGTATCGAAATCCTCCGCATATGCTGAATAAGGGCTTTCCTCATAATTTGACTTTGAATAATTAATGAAGATGTACCCTTTGTTTCGGTAGTATTCCAACATGGACTGTGCCTCTTGCGTTGTATTGGCGTAATTCAGTTCTACGCTTGAATAATCCATAGGCACCCTTGCTCGGTGGTTCAGATTCTTCATACATACGATGAAAGAATGCAATTCTTTATTTGTGCGAATCTTTTCTGACAGTGTGTATTCTGCGTCCGGAGGAATAGCCTTGATTTTGTTTACGATATCGTTTCGCTTCTCCGCGTTTGACAGAATCTGCTCTGGGTCAGAAGAGAAAATGCATACCTGATCGTTGCCCCTAACAGAATCGCATATCGCTTCAAATTGGCTTGTATAGATACGGTGGGTTTCGTCAACAAGAATATAGTTATAATCCGCAAGTGAAACATCATCATTCCGCAACTGCCCTGCAGAGATGATATAAAGCTGTTCGATTTCTTTCCTGATTTTGTATTGCCCAGCAGATAGTTTTCCGCAATGAATTATAAGCGTTTTACCGTTCCGGGAGAGTGTTTTTGCCAAATCGTACAGAAGAAGAGTTTTTCCGGTTCCCGGTTTGCCTGTCAAATGGAAGAAGGCACCAAAGAAAGCCGCATCAATCCCATTAAGTATGTTTTTCTTTATTTGCTCCTGTGCCTGTGTTAAGAAGTATTCGCCCTGAATAAACCGTGCAGGTGTGTTCAATGGAGATACAAGATAATCTGATGCCCGAAACAAATTATCAATCGTATCAGAATAATCGTCAGATATTCTCTTTACCGAACTGACGATTTCATCGAACTCGACAGGAATCAGTTCATCATTCAATGAAAGCTTATAGCAGGTCATCGTATCTGTTACAACCGAATACAGCCGTAACCGCTTTCCCAAATGGCCTAAATAGTGTCGGTTTTTCAACAGCTGTTTAAGTATTTGCTCTTCGGGTACACTGACCGATTTCAGCTCAATATTGAGGCATAGTTTGTCTGTGAACTTCAGCAAATCAAATTCTTTGCCAATCTGCGGAATCTGGAAAGAATAGAAAAAGCCATCCATGTCCGCAATAGTGACATCATTTTTCAGAAGCTCATCAGTTAACAATCTGAGGGACTCGATTTCATGGTATTGTGTCCGCAGAAGTTCTTTACATTGAGAATGGTGCCGTTCGACAATATTGAACGGGTCTTCTTCATGTATCCGAGAGAGATTATAAATATTTACTGGACTTGTCATATATCACCTGTCAGTCAAATCACGCTGCCACCCTATACCGTGTGTACACATATTCGTAAATGCGCTGGCGGTATTCGGAAATACTGATCTCGTCATAGCACTCCGGTAGCTCAGCCCAGAGCGTATCGCGGATCAGATTATCCACGGCTGCTTTCGTTTCCTGTTTATCGGTCCAGTGGTCAAGCGCAGCAATCTTCGCCTTGATCTTTTTCAGAAGACTTGCGGCCACTTCCTTAATTTTCTTAATGTCCGTCTTGGAGAGATCGTCCCGGAAAAGCATATCGTACAGCGTAAGCTCCTCGTCGCTCTCAAAGCCTTCGCGGACATACCGCTGTTCTTCCTGATCGAGACTATTGGCCAGATCCATCAGATCCATAAAGGTTTTCTCAATGGTGGCGCGATCCTGCTCACTGTTATAATCCGTGATGATCTGTTGATACCGCTCATAATAATCAATACGGTCCGGATTATTGAAAAGCAGACGGTCGAGCTTCTGCTGGATGATTTCCTCCAGATCCTTCATCACAAGGTTCTTTTTCTTTACCTTCGCAAATTCCCGGCGCAGCAAATCAAAGTCGATTGCACTAATGTCAAACCGGCGCGGCTCCTCTTTTACCATCATCGGAGCGTCATCAATTTCCACATACTCGCTGATGATAGAATTGATTTCCACCATCAGATCGGTAGTATCAACGTGACGGCGCTTTTTCTGAAGCTCCCCGTAAATAGCGGCGATGGCTTCATACTCTTTACGCGTTTGTCCGGTAATATCGTCACGATCCGTATATTTCATCAGACGGATCAGCTCCGACGCGTATGTGGAGAATGACTTTTCGTCCTCTATGGTGCCGCATACGGCGTTGGCGGCGGTCTGAAGCAGAGCCAGCTTCGCAAAATCAACGGCAGCCACCAGATTTGCAAGCTCAAAATCACGCTCTCGGAGGAAGGCTTTCGCTTTTTCAATCGTATCGAGGATACGGGCAATCAGCTCGTCCTTATCAACGGTCGGATCGCCACCGGGCGTATTTATGTTTGCAGTATAGTCGGCCAGAGCCTTGCGGAGGGCTTTCACGATACCGATATAATCGATTATCAGGCCGTTACTCTTGCCCTCGTTCACGCGGTTGGCACGGGCGATGGTCTGCATGAGCGTATGCGCCTTCAAGGGCTTATCGAGATATAGGCAGGACAGGCACTTCACGTCAAAACCGGTGAGCCACATGGCGCAGACGAATACCACCCGGAGCGGATTGGACGAATCTTTGAATTCCTTGTCCAGCTCGCGCTTTTCCATTTTCGCACGGTGATATTTGATATCCAGATCCCATTTTTTGAAGGTCTGAATCTCGTTCTGCTCCTGACTGATCACAACGGCCATTTCCGTTTCTTCCATCCATTGCAGTTTGCGTTCCAGCTCCTGGGCCTCTTGCTGCGTGGCGTGTTTGATCTGAATTTTCAGCGCTTCAATTTCAGCCGCCCAATATTTTTGAACCAAATCATACATGCGAACACAGGTCACCTTATTCAGACAAACAAACATGGCTTTTCCGCTAGTCCACAGGTCGGAATAGTGACCGACAAAATCTTTCGCTATGGATTTCAGGCGAGGCTCCGCCGTCATCAGATGGATTTCCTTAGCAAATTCCGCTTCAAGCTTATCCTGTTGATCGACGTCGATATCAGCGTTTTCGATGGCGTCAAGGATGCGGTCGGTGATCTCCGGATTATGGAGGTCAAGTATCTTTTCACCGCGATTCTCATAATACAGCGGAACAGTGGCACCATCCTCCACTGCTCGTTTGAAATCGTAAACAGAGATATAGCCGCCGAAGGTACGCGCCGTGATATTGTCGCTGGACAGGAGCGGAGTGCCGGTGAAACCGATACGGGCCGCTGTCGGGAGCAGCTTCATCATGTTGTCGGCAAAAATGCCGTACTGGCTGCGGTGCGCTTCATCCGACATAATGATAATATCGTGATCCGGGTAAATCGGCTGTTCGTCCGGCCTGTTGAATTTCTGTATCAGCGTGAATATGAAGCTCGGATTGCCTTTCAGCTTCGTGACGAGGTCACCGCCGCTTGTGGCGATAAACTGTGAGGCTTTCGTTTTACCGAGCAGACCGCAGTTTTCAAAAGTGTCGCTGATCTGCTTGTTCAGTTCATCTCGGTCGGTAAGAACAACGATTGTGGGAGACCCTGCAAACTTGCGGCGAATCTTCTGCGCAAGGAATACCATGGAATAACTCTTGCCGGAACCTTGTGTATGCCAGAACACGCCCAGCTTGCCGTCGTTGAGCTTCCGTGCCTCGTATGCCTTGACTGCTTCGTTGACACCGAGATACTGGTGGTTACGGGCAAGGATTTTCACCGTGTTGCCGCCGGAGTGGTCATAAAGAATGAAGTTCTCCAGCAGATCAAGGAAGTTCTCTTTTTTGCAGATGCCGCGCAGCATCGTTTCCAAAGCTACGCTGCCTTGCTCTTTTTCGTCAAGGCGCTTCCATTCATGGAAGAATTCATATTTGCTGCCCAGCGTGCCGACCTTGGCCTCGGTGCCGTTAGACAGTATAAGGAAGGCGTTGTAATAGAACAGATGCGGTATCGTATCCTGATAATCGGTATAGTTGTCATCGTAGGCGTTCTGAACGTCTACGGTGTTTTTCTTTAATTCCACAAAGAGGAGCGGCAAGCCGTTTACAAAGCCCACGATGTCCGTTCTGCGGCGATAAAGGTCGCCGTGTATTTTTAGTTCTTTGACCGCAAGGAAATAGTTGTTCTCTGGGTGAAGGAAATCTATCACGGCAGCTTTTTTCATTTCCGTTTTGCCGTCCGGCCGCTTGACCGTCACGGGAATACCGTCGCGGATCAGGAAATACTTTTCTTCGTTGACCTGAAGAAGCGAGGCTGTGGACAGGCGTTTTTCGAGTGTGACCTGCGCTTCAAGTATCTGTGCCTCGGTGATCCAAGGATTTAGCTTTTTCAGAGCAGCACGAAAATACCGCACAAGCAGAATCTCTTTGTACGACCTCCTGCCGAAAGTGCCGTTATCGCCCAGCACCTCCGTGTTATATGCAAATTTCACATCCCATTGGAGCTCGTCCCGGAGAAGGTTTCCGGCGCTTTCCTGCACAAGTATATTTTCTGAGTAATCGTAGCTCATGCCGCCACCTCCTATCCTTCAACAATTTGCTTTTTAAATTCATCAAATGCTTTTTTGCGTTCTGCCTGCTCTAATTCCATAAATGCAAGAAGACACATTTGATAAGTTTCGTCATACCAATGTTCCAATTGCCCCTTGTCAAGTTCGGATACGATTCGTTTATATTTTCCTTTATTTGAGGGATCAACATTGTTATGTCGCAAATTCAAATTATTAAAGAGGAAAAACAGATCATCTTTTAAAGAAGATGAGATTTTCTGCAATTCTTTAGATTTTGCCTCAAGTATCTGGGCAAGTTGCAAAATAATATGTTTTTTCTTTTCAATGTTACCTTTAAGGGCATAATGATCATATTCCAGCACCTTGTATGATAGCTCTGCCGGAATTAGGTCGCTTTCTGATACAGCAATAGCTACAGGAGATTTTTCAACGAAGATCGTTTTTCCATCATCACTTGCAGATGTATATCCTATGGCTTCGATCACAAGTCGAATTTGTTCGAGGATAAATGGAATGTTCACTTCCATAGATGCAAAGCCGCCATATCCTCCTGAGAAGTCCGCCGCTTGCAGGCCGAAGAGCATATTTTGCAGATATTCACAAAATGAAACCAGATAATCAATATTAAAATCATTTGGCTCTGCTTCGAATTTGAAGCCATACTTTTGATCGAATTCTTCTATGCTAAGGCATGTCCCACGAAAATAAAAATGAGCAAAGTTCTCCCCAAAAACTTCATATAGAGATTTCGTTCTATGATCAAAGGCTTCTTGATGTAATATCGAATACAGCTTACGATACTCTTGTCTGATATCTACGTTGCCTTCTCTTAATACTTGTGCAAAAGACTTCCTCATATCACACCTCAATTTCGCCGCTAATCAGCTTGGGCAGCAGACGGTCACGGGCCTGAATCAACAAATCGCATTGTTTTATTAAACTAAGCATTTTGCTAATCATAGAACCCACAATTCTTTCAAATTCCTCAAGCAAGTTATCCGCAGGAAACAATATCGATATTTTTCCGGTTCTGATCGGGCTTAGGTTTTGTTGAGCAGTCCCATTTGCAAGATTATTCATAGCATCAAACATATCACTGCTCCTAAATAAACAGTATGTGAATGCGGGAATATCAGATTGTAGTTTTGCAACACGCTGATTTAGCAAATAATTATTTCCGTTCACAATGCAAGTGCGACCAACATTCCCCGTCAAAGATAACAAGATATCTCCATCTGTGAGAACGCAGTGTTTTGGCGTTTTTCCCGGAATTGACACAATTCGGTTTGTGTTAATCCCGTCAAACTCACCGTCTTTAACATTCTTAATGGTAACGATTTTGTATTCTCCTGAGCTATCGAATTGTGCACTTTTAAATGCGTATCCGCTTAACAAGGAGATGCGCGAATCAATCGGGGCTTCCTCCCATCCCTCCGGCACACCGTCAACGATAGGCGTATCCTCATATCCGGGAAAGCGGAGGTCGACAAACCACTCCTTGTACAGCCGCCGAGCAGCCTCTTCAAGTAGCTTGATTTGCCTCTGATTGTTTTCAATGAGGTTGTCATAGGCAGAGAGAATTTCACCAATTTTTCGCTGAATATCAATATCGGGAAAACATACCTCTATATCATTAAAAACATCATTATTTACTCGTTGTCTTCCTGTTGCACCGGTCATCGAGTTTATCATGCTCAGTTTGACAAAATCGGTCATCATGAAGTAGTAAAGATACTTGCTATCAACAGAGTCATCTTTAGGCCGAAAAACGAGATATTCAGTTGAGCCAAAACCCGTTCCAATATTCTGACAGTAAAAACGTTTTCCGTTTTGGAGGCAGGGTGTTATTCTTGCTATCACTGTGTCACCGTCTTGAAATTTCACTCCTGAATCAAAAGGCTTCGCATCAACATTATCTGGAGAGCGATAACAAGTGCTTACATTTGCCATTTCAACGAAGGGGTATATCTGCCCTTTTATCATTACAATTTTAGGATTCAGATCAACACATTCTAAAAATCTCATATCCCCATCTCCTTCATGTTCTGCGAGATGGTATCCATCAAATCGTTGGATTCTGCCTGAAGGGACAGAAGCTCCCTGTGAATCTCTGCCATTCGTTCGGCAAAATCCACGCCGTCATCCTCCATGGGAGCAACGCCTACATATGCACCGGGTGTGAGCGACCAGCCCTTTTCTTCGATTTCGGCAATCGTGGCAAGTTTACACAGGCCAAGGACATCGGCATAAATGCCGTCACCGAACTTCTCATAGAGCCAGTGCGCTTCCTTGGCAACGGTCAGCATATTCTCGATATAGGCAATTCTATCGCCATACTGCTGCTGCACGCTCTTTTTGTCACGCTTTCCGGCAGCTTCCACTTCGGCTTTTGCCGTCTTGCGGAGCGCGGATAGCTTTTCCTTCAGCGCAGAAACGATATCGGCAAAGGATTCCTGATATACAGTTTCTTTCAAATCGTCATTTTCAGCGGCCTCGGCTTCATCGTGCAGATAGTGGTGGTATTCCTGCAGCAGAGCTGTGTATTTTTCTGTCTCGCCGCGATAAAGCCACACGATTGCGTTCAGATTCTTAAGCTGCCATTCGCTCCATTCGTTCAGAGTACGGTCCACAACGGTATAGTAATTCCGGGCATCGATGAACAGAACCTTATCCCGGATTGCTTCGCCCTTCGCTTTATCGAAAAACCACAGGGAGCAAGGCAGCGATTTCGTATAGAAGAAATTATTACCGACGGAGATCATCACGTCAACGTGACCAGTCTTGATGAGCTTTTCACGGATATCCTTATCTTTGCCCTGACTGTCGGTAGCGGAGGATGCCATAACGAAACCGGCGCGGCCATGCTCGTTCAGATAGGAATAGAAATAGGAGATCCATAGGTAATTGGCGTTGCCGACCTCTTTGTTCTTGTTTACGCTCGGCAGACCGAACGGAAGGCGTCCGGCGTTTTCGCATGATTCGGCTTTGACCTTATCCACATTAAACGGAGGATTCGCCATGATGTAATCGCAGCAGCCGTTCAGGTTGTGTGCGTCATGATAGAAGGTATTCGCCTCGTCACCGGATTTAATAACGCCTGTCAGACCGTGTACCGCCATGTTCATAAGGCAGAGCTGTGCATTATATTCCACTTTCTCCTGTCCGTAGAAAGTCATGGTACTGTTGGCGTTCATCCCGGCGGCATTCACGAAATCACCGCTCTGCACAAACATACCGCCGCTGCCGCACGCGCAATCAAGAAGAACACCCTGTTTCGGCTCGATGATGTTTACAATCATTTTTACGAGGGATTTCGGCGTGAAGAACACACCGTCATCGGAGGCGATGTTTTTAGCAAATTTATTGAGGAAGTATTCATAGATGCGTCCAACGATATCGCCGCCGACGTCATCAAGAGCACTGTTATTGAAAATGCGAAGCAGCTCCGCCAGCAGTTCGTCGGAGAAGTCGGTATAGCTTTTCGGCAAAACGCCTGTGAGCTGTTCGCTCTGATCCTCTATCAGTTGCATGGCGTTGTTGACAACTTCACCGAGGCTGTTCATCGGATGTCCGGCTTTATTGGCAAGTCCTGCCGCCGCGATATTCTCCGGCAGATTGACAAGATACTCGTACTGCGCCTCTTTCGGCAGAAACAGCGCACTCTTTGCGGAAAAGTCGCTGGCCTCTACAGGCATTACGCGTCCGCCGCGAGAGGGACGGTCCTTCAGTATCTCAGCTTCGACCTTCTTGAAGCGGCTGTACGCATAGCGTAGGAAGATGAGACCCAGCACGGGCATACAGTATTGATTCGACGTCAGCTTTGACCCGGCACGAAGGAGATCGGCGGATTCCCACAGCTCCGCCTCCAGTTTCCGTATATTAATCATCCTTTTTCTCTCCTTCCGGGTTATCGGGTATAAACTCCATCATATCGTTGGGGGAGCAGCCCATAGCGTGGCAAATGCTCTCTACCTTATCCAAGGCGATGTACTGCCCGTTTTTGATTTTTGTAATTATGTTTGCGGATATGCTGGCACGGCGCATCAGCTCTGCATTGGAAATATCCCGCTCGATCATCATATGCATTAGAGGTTTATAACTCACGGCCATATCATCAGCCTCCTTTTCAGAACTTAGATAATTTATTATATCACACTTCCGTGAAAAAATCAATGAATATATTTTGAACTTTGGACCTCCGGGAATTTCTCGGAGGTTTTTTCATTTTCTTTCGTTCAAAACCGCTCCTTTTATCCAGTTGGTACTGGGAAGAGAAAAAATCTTCAGAATCGTTTGGCCAAATGACGATTTTTGTCCAGTGGGTACTGGAGAGAAAAAAGTTTCAGAATTTTTTGGTCAAAACGGATGCTCATGACCGGTGGGAAGTGAGAAGTAAAAATTTTCGGATTCTTTAGAGCAAACGGCAATTTTTGTCAAGGGGGTACTGGAGAGAAAAAGTTTCAGATCTTTTTGGCCAGACAGCCCATTTCCCTCCAGTGGGTAGTGAAGAAAGAAAATTTGAAAATCTTTCGTTCAAAACCCTCCAGTGGGTAGTGGAGAGAAGAAATTTTCGGAAACCGTCAGTTTTGGCCCTCCGCCGAGGCTACCAGATGAGGGAACGAAATTTTTCTTCAAAAACCTTAGACCAAAACGGTTTCTCGTGACCGGTGAGAAGCGAAGGAAAGATTTTTTTCAAAAAAGTGGACCACTTGGACGGTTTTCCTCCAGTGGGTATTGAGGACGGGATTAACCCTCAGGAAAGGATGATCAGAAATATATATGAAAAGCTGCCACAGGAATTAAAAGAACGAGGTGCTTTCTGCCTCTGGAAATATGAGGAGCGAGACGGGAGCAGGACGAAGGTGCCGTATCAGCCGAACAGCTTCCGTGCGGATTCTGCGAATAAGGCCACCTTCACGGATTACGCCATCGCCGTCCGGCATCGGGCCGGATATGACGGTATCGGCATCGGCGTCTTCGGGGACATCTGCGCCATCGACATCGACAGCTGTGTCGAGGACGGTGTGCTGTCGGATATGGCCGAGGACATCATCGCACGGATGGATACCTATACGGAATACAGCCCGTCCGGGACCGGCGTGCGGATTCTGTTCAAAGCCTCGCTCCCAGCCTATGACAAGGATCGCTATTACATCAATAACCGCCAGATCAAGCTGGAGGTCTATGAATAGACAGCTGAATATCGATGCGGCCCTTGACAGCAGAATCACCGCACTCTACTGCAGATTATCCCGTGATGATGAGCTTCAAGGTGACAGCAACAGTATAAAAAACCAGAAAGCGATTTTACAGAAATATGCGGATGATAACAGATTCCGCAACACCCAATTCTTCGTGGACGAGGCTACAGTGGGACCACCTTCACAAGACCGGATTGGCAACGGCTCATCAGTATGGTCGATGAAGGCAGGGTCGGGACGCTTATCGTAAAGGACATGAGCCGGTTAGGGCGAAACTACTTGCAGGTAGGGTTTTACACGGAAATGCTGTTCCCTCAAAAGGGTGTGCGTTTTATCGCTGTCAACGATAATGTGGACAGTGCCAGCGAGGGCATGGACAACGATTTTACCCCGCTGCGAAATCTGTTCAATGAATGGCTGGTGAGAGATACGAGCAAGAAAATCAAGGCAGTGAAAAAGTCAAAAGGCATGAGCGGCAAGCCTGTTACCAGCAAGCCGGTTTACGGCTATGTGATGGACGAGGACGAGAATTTTATTATAGACGAGGAAGCCGCCCCGGTGGTGCAGCAGATTTACCAGCTTTGCCTTGCCGGGAACGGCCCGACCAAGATTGCCCGTATGCTGACGGAGCAGCAAATCCCCACGCCGGGGACGCTGGAATATCAGCGGACAGGCAGCACCCGCCGTTATCACCCAGGCTATGAGTGCAAATGGGCGACCAACACCGTCGTTCATATCCTCGAAAACCGAGAGTACACCGGATGTCTGGTGAACTTCAAAACGGAAAAGCCTTCTTATAAGGTCAAGCACAGCATAGAGAACCCCGTCGAGAAGCAGGCCATTTTCGAGAACCACCATGAGCCGATCATCGACAAGGAAACATGGGAACGGGTGCAGGAGTTACGCAAACAGCGCAAACGCCCGAACCGCTACGATGAAGTGGGGCTGTTCTCCGGGATTTTGTTCTGCGCCGACTGCGGCCATGTGCTGTATCAGCAGCGGTATCAGAACAAAGACCGCAAACAGGACTGCTACATCTGCGGCAGCTACAAGAAGCGCACCCGCAACTGTACGGCGCACTTTATCCGCACCGATCTGTTGACCGCTGGTGTCCTGGCAAATCTCCGGCAAGTGACCGAATACGCAGCCAAGCATGAGAGCCGGTTTGTGAAACTACTTGTCCAGCAGAACGAGATCGGCGGCAAGCGAAAGACCGCCGCCGCCATCAAGCAGCTTGAACAGGCGCAGGAACGCATTTCTGAAATCAGCCGCATTATCAAGCGGCTGTATGAGGACAATGTAAACGGCAAAATCAGCGATGAGCGTTTCATGGAACTGTCGGCTGACTACGAAGCCGAGCAAGCGGAGCTGAAAAAGAGAGCCGCCGCCCTGCAAGCCGAACTGGACAAGTCACAGGCAGCTACCGTCAACGCCGAGAAATTTATGGGCATTGTCCGCAAGCACCTTGCCTTTGAAGAACTGACCCCCACTCTCTTGCGGGAAATGATCGAGAAAATTGTGGTGCATGAGTGCAGCTATGATGAGAACGGCACCCGCAGGCAGGACATTGAGATTTATTACAGCTTTGTCGGCAAGATTGACTTGCCCGAAGCCTAACGCCCGACCTATCCGACACAGCCCTAAGTGCCGGATAGGAAGGGCAAAATTTTTTACACTTCTATTACTTCTTTATCGCACATCAGTAAATTTGCAGGGAAGGAAACGCCTTTGTAATTTGATCGTGTTCTGAAAATTCCGATCCCCGATCCAGTGTGAGAGAACGCACGTGTTTTTCCGGCAGCTTCTTCAGAAGACGGCAGATAACATCGGACACCTCCTGGGCCTTCCGGCTGTAGGAAATTCCTGTGAGCAGGAAGCGGGATTTCCGGTCTACCAGTGTCACCACATAAAGCTTGTAAAAGCTGCTGTAGACCAGATCTCCTTCCCAGTGCCCAATCTCGCTGCGCCTGTTGGCTTCTTCAGGCCTCTCCTCTATCGTCTGGTGGACAAAATGCCGGCTTTTCTGCCCTTTTCCCTTCCCTCGCCAGCCTTTTCTCCTCAAATGCTTCTCCATGGGATATCTTCCATGCCGGTTCTTCCTTGTCCCTTTTGCCTCCATAAGCCCCTTGTGCAGTGCCCGGTAGATGGTGGCATAGCTCACCAGCTTCTTCCCCCTCTCCAGCTCGATTCGCTGTGCGATTTGCTCGGGAGACCATTGCTGTTGGGTCAGCAGACGAACGACCAGGTCTTTAAGTTCTCCTTCTTGCAGAAGTTTTTTCCTGCGGCAGCGTTTCCGGCGCCGCTCATATTTCTTTTGCGCCTCGGAGGGCCGGTACTTTTGGCTCGTTCCATTTCTTTTCAGTTCCCGGCTGATAGTAGATACAGAGCGTCCTGTTTGTCTGGCGATTTCTCTCAAACTTTTTCCGGCCAGTTTATTTTCCCATATACTTTCTCTCTCACTTATGGTAAGATGTTGGTAGTGACTCATGGGAGTTTCCCTCCTTCTGGTTTGTGTCGCAACTACCATTTTAGCAGGGAACTCCTTCTGAGTCACTCTTTTTATTTTTTCTGTTGCACTTGTATTGTAAAGGCCTACGCGAGAAAGTAGGCCGGGGCGCGGGGCGGAGCGCCCGCTCTCGGGGGCTGTGGGGGCGAAGCCCCCCCAAAAAGCCCCGGGTGC
>OMDC01000776.1_pt1 | contig 13031 bp, 8 predicted proteins | sample 1674201 | NCBI WGS metagenome assembly OMDC01 (sample SAMEA103958152, study PRJEB25191) | human gut metagenome | biome: human-associated habitat [ENVO:00009003]; feature: intestine environment [ENVO:2100002]; material: feces | place: Germany | collected 2013/2015 | reverse complement strand
TGCTTTTAATGTATCAATGACACTGATGTTTCCATTGACCATAAGATTTTGAGGTAAATAGTCTTTATCTCTTATCATGCTGCGCATTTGGTTCATGGTCTGATTGTTTTCTTCTGGATTTGGAATGGAAGAAAATGTTTGGGCTGATGCGCTCACAGATACACAAATGAAAGTGGTAAGCCATACCATCAGAATTTTCCACTCTTGGACAACAGACCTCTTTCCATGAAAATTTTCGCTCAATATCCTCTTACTCTTTGAGATACCTAAAGCCTCTGCGTTCTCACAGAGCATCCGAGCTATTTGGGCATTGGTTGACTGCAGCGTATTTTTCGTAAAAATCTCACGATAGTCATCTTCATACATATCAATAAACTTCTTTAGAAAATCATGTGAAGAAAAGTTCTTTTGATTAAAAGAATTTACAACAGACTGGAATTTAGCTAATAATTCTTTATCCATATTAGGATTCGTTTATTAACAGCATGCTCCATAGCTGTTTGTTAAAAAAGTGAGTTTATATATACAAATGAAAACGTGGAGCCAGTCCTGTCACTCGTCCCACGTGTTAAGGCCTTCGCATTGCCCGGATTGTCGAAACGAGACAACGCCGAAAGCCCCACGTATGATGTAAGTATATAATTCACCCATTTTGGCAATATACGACAGAATCGTCTGAAGCCAATGAGGGCTGTATACAATACATCCCATGAGGCGTTCCCGTTGCTTTGTTTTGACAATCCATAGAGTTTGCGAAGTTCTAACACGTCAAAACCAAAGCGTACAGTTACGCCTTAAATGTATATATGTCTACCCAATCTCTGCCCATCGGGGCTTTCGGTATGGGTATAGATGTTACAAAGATAACACTTTTACATTGAAAACCACTTTGTTTGACTGGTAAAGTATAATTTTAAGACTATATTTAACATTATTAAATATAAATATGTTAAAGAATCCACTTTAGAATGATTTTTCTTGCTAAAAAGTTTGTATTGTCAATGATTATTCGTATCTTTGCAGCAACAGAATCCGCCACGCTTCCCATTAGAACAGCGAACCAGGGCGGGTCTTTTGCTTTTTATGGGTACACTAAAATTATATACTAAACAGGCCCTTTCTATTTCGGAACAAATAGAACTACTAAAAAGTAGAGGCTTAAATATTGCAGATTCATCCAAGACTGCAAAATTTCTTGGAGAGGTCAGTTATTTTCGTTTTGTTCAATACCTTCGTCCAATGGAGGCAGATAAAACTTCACATCAATTTAAGCCTAATAGTAGATTTGAAGATGCCGTAGCTCTCTACAACTTTGATATGGAGTTGAGAGACTTGATGTTCAAAGCTATCCAACGATTAGAGATAGCTTTGCGCACAAAAATTATACAAGAGTTCTCATTGGAACATGGACCATTTTGGTTCTTTGATACAAGCCTTGCTGATGACGAACATAAGTTTATTGAGAATATGAACTCCATAGACAGAGAGCTTCAACGTAGTAAAGAGGACTTTATCAAGGAGCATAGGCGCAACTATGACAAGCCAATTTTCCCACCAGCATGGAAAACTCTTGAACTGGCATCTTTCGGTACGCTTTCAAAACTCTATTACAATTTCTGTGACAAGAAATTGAAGAAGCGTGTAGCTCGTCAGTTCAATCTTCCTCAGCATGAGGTATTGGAAAGCTGGATGCGTAGCGTAACTGTCTTGAGAAACTGTTGCGCTCACCACTCACGCCTCTGGAACCGTTATCTTTCTACAGCTCCTCAAATGAGCGCTTCTTTACGTGGTGCATGGGTGAACATAGAAGGTGTAGATGCAAACAAAGTATATGCTATAGCCTGTTGTATTGCATATTGGCTTGATTCCATGGGATACGGATTGGACTTCAAGAACAAGCTCAAATCCTTACTCGCTTCTTATTCACAGGTAGATCCGACCGCTATGGGTTTTCCTGAAAATTGGATTTCCGAGCCCCTATGGAGATAACTTTACAGACTCAAAAACAAGTTAGTCTGTCGGCAGTGAACTTTTCACTATCGACTGCTTTTTAATTAACGGCCCTACACCTTATTATATATAGGAGCTTCATACAATTCGGAGGTTGGGTGCTTAAGAATAGGAAAGAAGTATAATATTTCAAAGAGGGTGTGTCATAACTCCATGACGCACTTTTTTTACTTTTAATAAAGGCTGGACAGCAAGCCCCGAACGCCTAACAGATTAGCGAATCGTATTACACCAAGCCGCCTCATTCTGATAACTCAAGTGCTTCATTCTGATAACTCAAGTACTTCATTCTGATAACAGAGCTACTTCGTTCAGCCAACGCAGTCATATTATTCAGCCAACGAAATTGACTCTTCCACCCAACGAAATCGAATCTTCCGCCCAACGCAGTCGTATCTTTACCCCAACGCAGTCATATCTATCGACTCAATGAAGCATATAAACTTGTTAAATGACGTACATGATTTCATCTACTTACTTAAACTGGCTGCCCATTACACCTTATCATATATACTAGCATTGATGTGAATATCGGAAAAAGCTTTGGGTAATCAAGAGATTAATCGTAACTTTGTTGGCTGTTTACTAATTTGTTATACAACAAAGCACTTCATTCAACATAATATTCACATAAAAATGATACTAAGAATAGAAATTCCACAGGAACTTATTCGGCAAGATGCAGAAATCGTCATCAAAGTAAGCAACAGAAACAATGCACTGGGATATGTCATAGAGAAAGGTAGCGAACATGATGCGCTGCAAATAGCCAAAGAAGATACGAATGCCTGTCCGATGCTGGGCGAATATGTCAGGGAACTCACCCAGCGACTCTACAAGAATGGCAAATACCGGTCTGCCGATATATATATGTGCACCTTGCGCAGTTTCATGAGATTCCGGAAAGAGAAAGACCTGCTGATTAGCCAACTCGACAGCCTCATCATGGAAGATTACGAGAGTTATCTGAGAAAGAACGGTCTCACGCTGAACACCATCTCTTTTTACATGAAGCGTCTACGAGCTATCTACAACAAAGCTCTGGAGCAATATGGATTAGAAGACCGCAACCCCTTCATCCACTCTTTCACCAAGAACACCCCGACTGCAAAAAGAGCACTTACAGCGGAAAACATCCATCAGATAGTCGCTGCAACAACCATCACCGAGGAGGAAGCGCTGGCGAGAGATCTCTTCCTCTTCAGTTTCTACACCCGAGGCATGTCGTTCGTTGACATTGCCTTTCTTGAAAAAGGAAGCCTTAAGGACGGGCAGCTCATATACAAGAGGAAGAAAACGGGTAAAGAACTGAGAGTAGCATGGCGCCCCTGTATGCAAGAGATTGCAGACCGCCACCCTTCCCTCGACGGCAAGCATCTGCTGGGCATTGTTAACCAGAATATAGTCACCGATGTCAGGAAACAATATCACTACCGCCAATGTAGGGTGAACAAGGCATTGCAGAAGTTTGCCCGGCGCATCGGCATGCAGATGAAAGTAACGATGTACTGCGCCCGTCACTCCTGGGCTACCATCGCCAAGGAGAAGAACATTCCCATCAGCGTGATAAGTGACAGCATGGGGCATAACTCAGAGAAAATCACCCGCATTTATCTGAAAAGTATCAACGACGATGTGATAGACAGATACAACGATATGCTTATCGAAGCCATCAGTATGTAAGGGGGAGATAGAGTAATTCTGCCGACGATACAGGAGAAATTACGTCACGATGTAGTTGCAGATGCATCACGACGTAGCAACAACTACGTCCCCGACGCAGTGACAGCTACGTCGCGACGCAATTTCAGAAGCATCCTGCCCATTATCAAGTAAGGCTCTTTTGAAGTTCAAAAGAGCCTTTTTAGGATTTCAAATAAGCCTCATTTAAAGTTCAAGTGAGCCCTACTTAAACATTACGTAAGCCTCACTTCCATTTTTGGTGAAAAAGACGAAAAAAGGGCTGTATAGAACGCAAAAAACAACGTTTTGTTCAGTCAATGCATCAAGAGCCCCAATGAACAGAAAAAAAACAAAGAGCAAATAAAATAACTGAATATCAGCTAATTACACAGATTTTTAGCATAATTATCGCGAAGTCGGTTACCTTGTGTGTGGCAATAGGTGGCAATAAGGTGGCAATAGAAATAGGGGCTATTGCCATCATTAAGCTACTGTATACCAACAAGTTAGTATGCGTGTGGCAAATGTGGTAATAAAATTGAGAAAAAAATTTTTCTTATACAAATATTTAGGGTTGCGATTCCATAGCATATCTCCCGGCTGGAGATATTTCAAAGACGATAAGAACTGAGTGGCGATAAAAAGCCACGATATTTAAGAACGATAAAAAATAACTTTTCTAAGAGGACCTTTGAAACTGAAAAAAGAACTTTTCTAAAAGTGCAGACTCTTTTCATCAAACGGAACTCTTAATTCGATATAGAGAATTAATTAACAAGCTCACTCCCGAAAGGGCGGAGCATAACGTATAACTTTATAAATTATTACCGTATGAAAAGAAAGTATTTTAGCGCACTGCTTATGGGTGCATTGACAATTGCCTCGGTAAGCACATTTACTTCTTGTAAAGATTACGATGATGACATCGACAACTTGCAGAATCAGATTAAAGATCTTGCTAGTGCTGATCAATTGCAGCAGAAGGTAACTGAACTTCAAGGCTTGATTACCACAAACTCTACCAACATCAAGGATGTTCAGGAGGCTGTAAAGAAGGCTCAGGCTGCCGCAGAGACTGCTCAGACAACAGCTGCACAGAAGGCTACTTTGGAAGATTTGAAAAAGTTGCTCGCAGAGGGAGACTATGCTTCTAAAGAGTATGTAAACAAGGCTGACGGTATCATTGAAGCTGCCCTCAAAGCTCTTGAGACTGGTAAGGTAGACCAGTTAGTAGGAGCTGTAAAAGAGGCTCAGGATGCTGCCGCTGCTGCTAAGGCTACAGCAGACAAAGCCATCGAAGAGGCTGGAAATGCTGGCGCAGCATTAGAAAAGGCTCAGGCTGCAGCTACAGCTGCACAGGAGGCTAAGGATGCACTTGCTCGACTCCAGAACTCTATCGGTGGTGGCTATACTGAGACTACAACAGTGAAAGATGCTATCACCAGTATCGACCTTTTGCTTAGGGCAGATAACACTGGTTTGGATGCTTTGGACACTCGTCTGAAAGTCATCGAGGATGCTCTGAAGACTGGTGACGACACAACAGGTCTCGCAACAAGACTGGAAAACATCGAGTCTGCATTGAAGAACATCATCGGTCAGTTCTCTACTATGGTTACCGATGTACAGTTATTCAACATTGCACAGCCTAACTATACAGGCTTCAACCGTACCCTCAACTTCGTACAGGCTGCAGAAAAGGCTAATGTATTCCCTGCAGAGGCTAACGTAGCAGACAAGCAGTTGAAATTTGAAGAGGGCAAGTATTATGCAGGTGAGGACAGCTTGCTGATTCGTGTATCTCCTGTAGATGCTGAGTTGACACCAGGCAGCATTTCACTCTTGAATTCACAGGGTAAGGAACTTGATGATATCATTGATGTGAAAGAGGTTTACAGATACAAGGAATTGCTCTATGGAAACACTCGTGCAGGTGGCGTAAACTCTGGCCTTTGGGTTGTTAAGTTCAAGGCTAAGGATTTGGGTGACAATTTCAAGGCTGCAGCTGAGACTGAAGTATATGGTCAGCCACGTTCTATCCTCTATGCTGTGGCTGTCAAGAACACATACAATACTACCGATAAGGCTGAAGAGGCTAGCACACGTCGTGTGACATCTGAGTATGGTATTGACTTGAATACAACTCCAGCAGAGCCAGCTTGGGACTTCACTGTAAACGAGAAACCAGTTAGCTGGATTCACAACCGCTACGTTCAAACCGAGAGCATTGAACGCACAGACCTAACCACAGGTTACCACGCAAAGACTTACGCTCAGGAGTTGACATGGCTTGACAACAACAAGCCTTCTACCAAGGTTATCCTCACTGATGATGACCAGAATGCTGTAGACCGTAAGGATCATACTACTGGTACTTCCACCTCTTGGGAAGATGGTGTTGACAACCGTCAGGCATACTCTATCTTAGCAGTAGAAAAGGGTAAGCCTATCACCATCGACTTCGGTAACACCGAGAGAAAGGGCATCAAGGGATTCTATGTAACGCTTGATGAGAGGTTCGCTCAGGAATCTGCTCCATCAGAGTTGAATGCATGGAACTCTTACACTTTCGAGAACGTAGGTTACAAGAACCAGCCTGCTAAGTTGTTCGAAGGCAGCAAGGGTACTATCACCATCAAGGACATGAACAATGTTAAGGGTGATGTTATCGGTTTCCGTGTACACGCTGTCAACTATGACGGTACTTTGACTGACCCAGATGGTCGTTCATTCTATGTAGCAGTAGGCGACGTGAAGACAACAAAGAATCTTGGAAACTCTGATTTGACATGGAACGAAACAAGCAACAAGTTTGAATCTACAGTTGTTTTGCCAGCAGACTTCAGTTCTTACGACTTCGACGGCTATTATACTTGGCGGATTGCTGGTGCTGATGAATCTGGCAACACACCAAACAGGAATGACTTCACAGTGAAGTATTATGCAGAAGACGGCTCTGAGGTTCCTTCATTGAACAACACAGTTAAGTCAGTTAAGTTCATTTTGAATAACCCAATGGAATTCATCGATGGTGCTACATACAATGTAACCACCACATTGACCAAGAGCATCTCAACAGCTACTGCTAAAGTTTGCACAATCAATGCTTCATTCACGAAGAAGATGCCAACAGATGCTCCTAAATTCAATTATCGTGAAGGCTTTACCGAGAATCCAGAGTACATTATCCCAACAGGAGGCAACTACAGCGTATTGGCTTCAGGCAACAAGGGTGGAACATTCGACTTGAGAAACATCCTGATCATCAACAACAATACAAAATGGAATGGTGTTGATCTCTTCGATGAAACAAATGCAGGTGTATTCACATTCAATGTTGCTGGTGGTACTTACAATAACGGTAATCTGGACAAGGCAAAGGCTTCAGGACCGAGATATATCATGGCTGTAAACAACTCTGGCGAACAGAACTTGGTTGACAACTCTACAGAGCGCACCATCAAGGCTGATTACAATTACTTCAACATCTCTAAGAGAAAGGAAAACGGCAGCTGGATTACAGGAAACTTCCCTGTTCCATCTACATCTTCTGAGAAGATTGTTTACTGCTCTTGGATGAAGACATTCGAGCTCGATGTTAACAAGACTGGTATGAAGTGGTCTGACAACAACCAGGTTACTTGGAAGGCAACTCCTGATGCAAACGGTACTAAGTTGCACTTCGACAAGCTTGCTGTTAAGGTTAAAGACATCAACTTGCTCCCTGTTAAGACTGGTGTAAATGGTTCTACCATGGATACATTCTTTGCTAGCAATGCACTTGCAGTAGTTGAAGGTAAGTATGGTGAAATCTGGACAACAAGTACAGACGGAAAGCAGATTAACCCTTACTTCTCTGCTTCTATTGACGCTACAGGCATCACGCTCAAACAGATTAGCCAGGCTGCAATTCCTTCAGGCGTAACGGGTGGTAAGATTAAGTTCACAGTTAAGGATTGCTTCGGCAATGTTAAGCCAATCTCATTGGATTTCCAGATTCTGTCAAATGGTGTAGACCCAGCTAGAAAGCACTAATCCGATACTAGTTACTAAGGAGTGAGAGAACTCCGCAACGTGAACAAAGAAATATTCATTGGGGGCGTTCAATTCCGGACGCCCCCTTTATTTTAAGAGCATGAAAAAATTATTATCAGGTATCATTATCTGTTTTGTCGCCCTTATCGCTTTCAATGCTTGCGGTGACAAAATCAAATCTACAAAAGTGAGTATACAGAAAATGACTGATACTACTTTTGTCAGTGTTATTGATGGGCACCATATCACCTTCGACATCAAGAAAGCAACATTCGACAACGGATTTGTCATGGCAGGTGATTCGTGTGAGATTCATTATATCGGAGCTTTGTCTGACGACCCAGTCAAGGTGGTGCTCATAAAGCTAATTCCAAAGAAAGGTCATGTAGTGAATGCAGTATACAACCCTAACAAGAAGTTGGAAACAGCACCTATGTCACCAGAAGAACAAAAGTCTCTTGACGAAGGCGTGGATTTTGCCAAGAAACATCAACCAAAGAAATAAACAAGTCTTTTCATCTGTCCGCATTATAGAAGGTTATTAAAAAGAGCTTTCCCAACTATAAATTGAAACGCAGAGAACCGTGTAACGATCATGATCGCTAAGTAGTACGGTAAGTTTATAATGCGACAATCAATTATTTTAATTGGTGGCGGGGCATCCTCAAGGGTGCCCCGTTTTTCGTTCACCATATATCCGTAAACTGATGCAAGTAGCTGCGTTGGCCATCGCAAGTACTTGCGAAGAGCAATGAAGCCTGTTTCGAAGGGCATCGAAACAGGCTTCATTTTTTTATTCTAGAATTCTGCGTTCTTTGGTGTACGTGGGAATGGAATCACGTCGCGGATATTCTGCATACCGGTTACGAAGAGAATCAGACGCTCGAAACCGAGACCGAAACCTGCGTGTGGGCATGAACCATACTTACGGGTATCGAGATACCAGTTCATATCCTTCATAGGGATGTTGCGAGCCTCAATCTCACCCATCAGCTTGTCATAGCTCTCCTCACGGACAGAACCACCGATAATCTCACCAATCTGTGGGAACAGTACGTCGGTACCCTGAACGGTCTGACCGCTCTTGCCACCGAAACCATTCTCCTCCTCGTCTATCTTCATATAGAATGCCTTGATAGCCTTAGGATAGTTGGTCATGATAACCGGACGCTTGAAGTGCTCCTCTACGAGGAAACGCTCATGCTCTGAAGCCAGGTCATCACCCCACTCGCATGGGAACTCAAACTTCTTACCGTTGGCAATAGCCTCCTGAAGAATGCGGATACCCTCGGTATATGGAAGATGAACGAAGTCGGAATTCAATACGCCCTCCAAACGAGCGATCAGACCCTTGTCAATCATCTTGTTCAAGAAAGCAAGATCGTCCTTGCAATGCTCCAGTGCCCAACGGATACAATACTTGATGAAGTCTTCCTCCAACTCCATCAAACCGTCCATATCCAGAAAAGCAACCTCTGGTTCTACCATCCAGAACTCAGCCAGGTGGCGAGGAGTATTACTGTTCTCTGCACGGAAGGTTGGACCGAAGGTATAGATGGCGCCGAGTGCTGTAGCACCGAGCTCACCCTCCAACTGACCGGAAACGGTCAATGAAGTCTGCTTGCCGAAGAAATCATCAGAATAGTCAATCTTGCCATCCTCGGTCTTCTTCAGGTTGTAGAGATTCTTGGTAGTTACCTGGAACATCTGACCAGCACCCTCGCAGTCGCTGGCTGTGATAAGCGGAGTATTGAAATAGAAATATCCATGCTCATGGAAGTAAGTGTGGATAGCCATTGCCATGTTATGGCGGATACGCATCACGGCACCAAAGGTATTGGTACGAAGACGGAGGTGAGCATACTGACGCATGTATTCGAAGCTCTGTCCCTTCTTCTGCATAGGATAGTCGCTGCCGCAGAGACCGTAAATCTCGATGCTCTCGCACTGGATCTCAACACTCTGTCCGGCACCCTGGCTTTCTACCAGCGTACCTACGGCGCTGATACAAGCACCAGTAGTAATCTGACGGAGCTGATTCTCATCGACCTTTGATGGGTCGACTACTATCTGAATATTATTAATAGTAGAACCATCGTTAAGAGCGATAAAATCGACTGCTTTGCTACTACGATGGGTACGAACCCATCCCTTGACATTCACGATTGAGCCGTAGGCTGTACTCTTGAGCAAGTCTACAACTTTAGTTCTTTTTACTTTTTCCATTGTTAATTAATAGGTTAAAAAGGAGACTAAACAGATAGTCTCCTTTCTTATTATATCTTATTATCCTTATTCAAAAGCACCCATGCGGAGCATGTCTACCTCCTTCTCAGTAAGGAAGCGCCAGTCACCGCGACGGAGATTTTTCTTAGTCAAACCTGCGAACTGTACACGGTCGAGCTTGGTAACACGATAGCCGAGGCTCTCGAAGATACGGCGCACGATACGGTTCTTGCCACTATGAATCTCGATGCCAACCTGTGCCTTGTCGCGATCATCAGCATACTCTACAGCATCTGCCTTGATCTCACCATCTTCCAAGGTGATACCCTCACGGATCTGATCCATATCGTGAGCTGTCAGGTTTTTATCGAGGTGAACGTGATAAACCTTCTTCTTCAGGAACTTAGGGTGAGTAAGCTTAGAAGCCAGGTCACCATCGTTGGTCAAGAGAAGTACACCTGTTGTATTACGGTCGAGACGGCCTACAGGATAGATACGCTCAGGACAAACATCCTTTACGAGGTCCATCACAGTCTTGCGCTGCTGAGGATCATCGCTGGTTGTAACATAATCCTTTGGCTTGTTGAGCAATACGTATACCTTCTTCTCCAAAGTTACAGGAGCGTCGTGGAACTTCACCTCATCGGTACGAAGGATCTTGGTACCCAACTCGGTAACTACCTCACCATTGACAGTTACCAGACCTGCCTGGATGAACTCATCAGCCTCACGGCGAGAGCATACACCAGCATTGGCGAGGAACTTGTTCAAGCGCAATGGCTCTGTTGGGTCGATGTTCTCCTCCTTATATTCGATACGCTTCTTCATGCTATACTTAGCATTTGGATCGTAACCAGGAGTGTGCTGACGGAAACCGCCACCACGGTTGTTGCCATAGCCACCACCCTGTGGACGGCCATAACCGCCACGGTTGTTGCCATAACCACCCTGCTGAGGACGACCATAGCCGCCACCACGGTTGTTGCCATAGCCGCCACCCTGTGGACGACCATAACCACCACGGTTGTTGCCATAACCACCCTGCTGAGAACGAGACTGGTAGCCTCCCTGCTGGCGTGGCTGATAGCCACCCTGCTGACGAGGCTGATAACCACCCTGCTCATCATTATTGTTGTAACGAGGACGATAGCCACCCTGCTGAGGACGAGACTGATAGCCTCCCTGCTGACGTGGCTGGTAGCCACCACGGTTGCTGTTACCATAACCACCACGGCTCTGATAGCTGCTGCGCTGTGGACGCTCGCTGCTGCCTGTACTCTGCAAGCCAGCACCGAAACCTTCAGGACGGAAACCGCCTTCGCTGTTACTGCTACTTCTGTCGCTGCTGTATGCGCGATGTGAATTGATACGAGGACGCTGTGTGCGACCTACTGGTCGATAACTCTTCTGATAACCACCTGCTGGGTTGTAGCCCTCACGGGTTCTCTCATTCTCAGAAGACTGATCTTGAGGTTTGTTTTCAAATTCTGAATCCATTTTCTTAAAATACTTAATAGCCTCACGGCTGGGTTAATAAATCTAATTTTTACTTATATATATGTACTAAAACTACAAAATTCCTTTGTGTATATTAGATACCTGTATAATTGCTTGGTGTGATTGCCATCAGTTCTGCCTTAACACTATCACTCACATTCAATCCCTGGATAAACTCATGAATAGTTTCCTCTGTCATGTGCTGGTTGGTACGTGTCAACGCCTTCAATGCCTCGTAAGGATGTGGATATGCCTCACGGCGAAGGATAGTCTGGATAGCCTCAGCTACAACTGCCCATGTATTATTCAAATCTTCCTGCAGTTTCTCCTCGTGAAGAATCAGTTTACGCAAGCCCTTCAATGTACTCTGGATAGCAATGACGCTATGACCGAGAGGCACACCGATGTTACGGAGTACGGTACTGTCAGTAAGGTCGCGCTGCAAGCGGCTAACCGGAAGCTTCTGTGCCAGGAACTGAAGAATGGCATTGGCTATGCCCAGATTACCTTCACTGTTCTCATAATCGATAGGATTCACCTTGTGAGGCATCGCACTTGAGCCAACCTCACCTGCCTTGATCTTCTGCTTGAAGTAATCCATAGAGATATACATCCAGAAGTCACGGTCTAAGTCGATGATAATGGTGTTGATACGACGGATGGCGTCAAAGATAGCGCCAAGGTAGTCATAGTTACTGATCTGTGTGGTATACTGCTCGCGTTCCAAACCGAGTTTCTCACTGACAAACTTGTTACCGAATGCTTTCCAGTCATACTGTGGATAAGCTACATGGTGAGCATTGTAGTTACCGGTAGCGCCACCGAACTTAGCTGTAATCTTGCAAGTCTTGAGCGAATTAAGCTGCTCGGTAAGACGGTAAACATAAACCATGATTTCCTTGCCCAGGCGGGTAGGTGAAGCAGGCTGTCCGTGAGTCTTAGCCAGCATAGGCACATCCTTCCACTCATCAGCATAAGTCTGGAGCTGTGCAATCAGCTCTTCAACCTGCGGATAGAAGCACTCTTCCAAAGCCTCTTTTACAGAGAGAGGCACACTTGTGTTGTTGATATCCTGAGATGTCAAACCAAAATGGATAAACTCCTTGTAAGCATCCAAGCCTCCGATCTTATCGAATTCTTCCTTGATAAAATACTCTACAGCCTTTACATCGTGATTGGTAATCTTCTCGATGTCTTTTACGCGCTGTGCTTCATTTTCGTCAAAATTACGATAAATGTCACGCAGACGTTCGAACAGCGACTTGTCGAAAGAAGCAAGCTGTGGCAAAGGTAACTCGCATAGAGTAATGAAGTATTCAATCTCTACGCGTACACGATAACGAATGAGAGCATACTCTGAGAAGTAGTTAGCGAGTTGCTCTGTTTTTCCCCTATAACGACCATCAATTGGTGATATGGCAGTCAATAAATCTAAATTCATAACAATACGTATTATATATAGGGTGCAAAATTAATGAATTATCGTGAGAAAACAGAGAAAATAGTGATAAAATAATTTAAAAGCAATCGAGTAGGAGGAAAACGAAGTAGTTTTTCTCCTACTTTCGTTTTCCGACCTC
>OMDC01000769.1_pt1 | contig 13085 bp, 13 predicted proteins | sample 1674201 | NCBI WGS metagenome assembly OMDC01 (sample SAMEA103958152, study PRJEB25191) | human gut metagenome | biome: human-associated habitat [ENVO:00009003]; feature: intestine environment [ENVO:2100002]; material: feces | place: Germany | collected 2013/2015 | reverse complement strand
ATATAGTATGGCAAAGAAAGATGTAAACAGATTGAAGATAATGTTGGCAGTAACCAAGCACTCAAACAAGTGGTTGGCAGAAATGTTGGGTAAAGACCAAGCAACCATTTCTAAATGGTGCACCAACACTTGCCAACCAGATTTGGAAACCTTAATACGGATTTCTGATTTGCTGAAAGTGGATGTAAACGATTTGTTGAACAAAGAATGTATCAAAGAATGATGAACGATATATTGAAACAGATAAAGGCTGGCGAGGTGTCGGGGGTGCAGTTCAAGGAACGCATTCTCGACAAATATGATATTGCCTGTGAGTTAGTGGCGTTCAGTAATTCACATGGTGGCAAATTGGTAGTTGGCATAAAGGATAAGACTGGAGAGATCAATGCCTTGTCGTATTCTGAGGTACAAGAAACTACCAACTTATTGAGTGATATTGCTTCAGAAAACGTAGTGCCATCCATTCTGATAAAGATAGATACTGTTGAGGTCGAGGATGGCAACTTGGTTGTTGCTACTGTGAAGGAAGGACTCAACAAGCCTTATCATGACAACAAGGGAATCGTATGGGTGAAGAATGGTGCCGACAAGCGTAAAGTGTTCGACAATGCTGAACTTGCAGAAATGATGACCGACTGCGGTAGTTTTGCTCCTGACGAGGCTGGTGTTAGGGATGCAACTGTCAACGACCTTGATGCAACGACCATCAAGCAGTTTCTTGGCAACCGTTTTGAAAGAGTTTTGGAGAAGAAAGGCTTGACAGGTGACGCTTTTAATGAAGCATCACTTGATATGATATGCTCTGCCATAGCTAAGGGGCATGACTGTGAGAAGATACTTCGCAATCTGCGATTTATCCGTCCTGATGGTACACTGACCGTTGCTGCCATGCTTCTGTTTGGCAAATACACCCAACGTTGGATGCCAATGATGACTGCCAAATGTATCTGTTTTGCTGGCAACAGTATTGGCAGCAAGGTATTCCGTGACAAGGTGAATGATGCAGATATGGAGGGAAATCTGCTTCATCAATATGACACTATCATGGATTTTTTCACTCGTAACCTACATAATGTGCAGGTGGGAGATGAATTCAACAGCATGGGTAAGTTGGAAATACCTTACACCAGTTTGGTTGAGTTCACTGTAAACAGCCTTGTACATCGCTCGCTGAACATGAAAGCCCCTGTTCGCATTTTCATTTTCGACAATCGTGTGGAGATTCACAGTCCAGGTGCATTGCCTAACGGACTCACTATTGATGACATCAAGGCTGGAACTTCCATGCCTCGCAATACGTTCCTTTTTAACAATGCCATATACTTGCTGCCATATACTGGTGTAGGTAGCGGCATCACTCGTGCACTGGACGAAGATATCAATGTCACGTTTATGAATAATGACAAGGCACAGGAATTTGTCATCACAGTTTGGAGAGGAGAAAGTAACCAAGTCGAGGGAAAAAGTAACCAAGTCGAGGAAAAAAGTAACGAAGTCGAGGGGAAAAGTAACCAAGTCGAGGGGAAAAGTAACCAAGTCCAAGACTCTGACACTAAAAAAGTTTCATTGTCTAATAAGCAAAGGGATATAGTCAATTTCTGTTCTGTTCATCGAACCACAGCAGAGATCATGGAACGCCTTGGTTTATCCAATCAAACCAAGAACCGAGAGCGTTACATTACATCCCTTGTTACTGCAGGGTATTTGCAGATGACTAATCCAGATAATCCTACAGCAAGTAATCAAAAATACAAGAAAGTAAACAAAAGATAAGAAGCGTATGGATTCATTATTTCTACTTCAGTTTGCATGTTTTATATTCATGCTCATCAATGCCTTCATCGTAGCACTCTCTCATCTGCATGTAAGATGGGAGAACAAGCGGTATGAGCGTTCTCGATGGATGATCGTTGCTGCCCTGATAGGACTGGCGATACAATATGTGCTGCAGATGACTTTTGGGTTCCGTGCTATGCACGATAATCTGGGGGCGGTCATCAACATCCTCCTCTATACCCCCTGCTTCTCGCTCATCTCCATAGGAATCTACAACATAGAAACCACCCGTGCTAACCTCAGAAAGATGATACTGATGTGCAGTGGTATTTATGCTGCCATCATTGTGGTCTTTTGCGTGGGTATCAGTCTCCATCATAGCCTGTATATCAGAGAAGGGCTTTATATTATGCTGGCTCTGTTCTGCGTAAGTGTCATCTATTGCATATCCATGATTGTCAGGGAGATGATGAGGCGCAGGAACTTGCTGGAAACGATGGCAGCAACAGATATGTTGCCCTATGTGAGATATTCGCGTGCAAGTGTAGTCATTCTATGGCTCGCAGTTCTCGCTATGCCAGTTGCCATCTTTTCTACCACCTTATTATATATAGTGGGTCCTGCCGTATTGCTTGCCCTGCTGTTCTTCAATCTTACGTTTATCGCTCTCGGCAGCAGTTATATCCCTACCGAAGAACTCCTGGACAAGGAAGAGGAAAGCTATGCCTTAAAATATAGGTATGGGGGGGGCACATTCTGCCATGCAGTATAATTCTGCAGGCAGTATAGAATCTTTACAGTTAATTTCCGACGAGCGCAGAGATTTCATCCAGAAGAGTCTTGATGACTGGTGTGAGAATTTAGGATATAAGGACTGTAATGTAAACATACTGACACTTTCCCGTACGCTTTGTATCTCAAAGAACGAACTGAGCCAGTTCTTCGACCAATGCCTGCACTCTAACTTCCGAATATGGCTCAGCGAGATTCGTTTCAACGCTGCCAAAAAGATGATGTTGGAATATCCAGATTATAGCAACGACATCATTTCAGCCGAGTGTGGATTCTCTTGTCGAACTCATCTTTACCGAATCTTCAAGACAAAAGAAGGCTGTTCTCCTACCGAATGGAGAGACTTCCACTCTACAGATGCAGCACAAAATGATTCAAATTGAGCCTAATCATTTTTTCGTAAAATACCAAAGAAAAAGCAAAATTTTTATCGTAAAATAGCCAAAAAGGTGTCGCATTCATAGGAATGCGACACCTTTTTGATAGGAATGCGACACCTGAACAGGGAAAGTAGACACCTTTTTTTGAAGAAAAACACTATATTTGCACCATGAAAGAATTATTAGAAACCATACCAAGGATAGAATTAGCCCTGATTATCATCGGGGTGTTTGCACTCATGTTAGGCATCCTTTTTGGATATGTCATGATACATGAGTACAGGATGTATCTTGAGGATCATAGGAAAGCTCGCTTCAGCTTTCGTGATTTCTTCAAGCAGGAACAGTTTTATATCTTTCTATTTCTGGCATCGATATTCATCATGCTGTTAAACCTCCTGTATTTTCTGGAGTGAGTTTCGGCTAGAATGAATTAGCTTTATGGTGGATATTTGTCCTGTTATTGGAGATAGATCTTTATTCTTACGATAAAAAATGAATGAATGATATGATAAATTATTTGACAACGAAAAATCGATTGCGGGTCGCATTGCTTGCTTTTATTCTTCCATTTTCTTTTGCGAAAGCAGAAGTAAAAGAAGATGGAAAGACGGGGCAGCAAGGCTGGTACGTCGGAGTAGAGGGTGGAATGCCTTTCGGTTTCTCTACCTTCTCAAGCTTCGGACATGACAAGACACAGCTCGGTTGGGCTGCTGGCTTATATGGGGGCTATCGTTTCAACTCCATCTTCTCGGCTGAGTTATCTGCTAAATATGGAGAAATGAACTTGTCTGCACAAGACTGCTGCGTAGAACGTAACTATTGGTTGGGTAGCGACGGCGTGCTTTACAAGGCAGGTGTCTTAGGCATGGATAGTTGGGAGTATGCCAATCTGAAAAGCCATGTCAGGATGGGTTGGTATGGGGCAAGAGTGAATATCAATCTCCTTGGGTTGTTCCCTCAAACAGCTAACAGCCGATGGGATTTGGCTGTTTCACCTCATATATATGCAGTAACGACCAAGGCTGATATTCAGACTATAGCCGATGAAGCCAAAGTGATGAAAGGTTCAACCAACTGGCATTTGGGTTATGGCGCAGACTTGCAGGTGGGCTACCAACTGACCTCTTGTCTGAAATTGGGCATCTATTCTGGTTTGACCCGTCTTACTGGAGAACATATGGACGGTATGCCTGAGCATCTGCACAAGAACAACTTTGTTTGGGAAAGTGGAGTAAGGTTGGGATTCAGCTTACCTTTCAACAATCATCATCCGTAACCCATAAAACAAGATAGAAAATGAAAGCAAAAAGAAGATTTAATATTTGGTTATGGGTGCTGTTATGCGTCCCATGCCTGTTGGCAAGCTGCGACCATGATGTTCATGATGGTGAGGATGAGGGTGGTTTGTCAGTATCGCTCACTTGGGCGGATGAAGCCGACCAAGGTACGGATGTGAATGACGTGAAGCTCTGGATATTCAATGCCGATGACGGTTCGCTTGTAGAAGAAAAACATTATGGCAGTGCGCAGGAGGTGGCAAACCAACGCTTTGCTCTTCCTATAGGGCATTATCAGATTCTGGCTGCCACCAACCTTATAGAACCGTTTTTTATCGGTGAGGCTACAAGGGCAACCCTCAATATAAACCAACTCATGTTTGGATTGTCCAATCCAAGTGCCTCTCCCGACCATGCCTATTATGGTGTCACGGACATCGGTATAGACAAATCAAATGTCAACTACATAACAAAAAATGAAATGCGCCATATACTTGCAGAATTGACCATCTTCATTAAAGGAGTTCCTGACAATTTTGCAATGATAGGCAAGGTTCTGAATGTGGCAACCGGACTCCTGCCCCTGCAAAAGAATGAGGATGGAACATTCGGGACGGCAAGCTATACCAAAGAAGAGTGTGATATACCTTTGAAAATCGCAGTGCCTGGTGAAACTTTAAAAACGGAAACATTACGCTTGATGCCGACAGCCAACGGTTTACATACCACCAAGTTGTTTATCCAACTGATTTCTCCTGGGGGAGTAGTTAGCAACTACGACATCGAAGCTCCTGTCATGAAGTCTGGCGGCAAGTACAAGATAAACTTGGAATTTGAGGAGATGAAACCTTACATGTATCTTACGAGCACGAAGATAGATGATTGGACTGAGGAATGGATATACCGTGGTGAGATTCTGAATCCTGAAGATTAAGCGACCCTCTCATTTAAGCAAGAATCAAAACAAGAATATAAACATAAAATAGTAAAAGACAATGAAAAAGAAGACTTATCTCTTTGCCCTGATGGCAATGGTCTTGACATTGGGAAGTTGTTCTGACAACGAGAATGGTATCGGAGGCGAGACCTCCAAGTATATCACCGTTTCTACCAGTATCGGCAATATGACACGTGTTGCCACAGATGCGAAAGGCGGTCAAACCTTTGAGGAGGGTGATGAAATCAGTGTGTATGCCTGGACAGGTGCCCCAACTGTAGCCCCTGAGACAAGCGAACGAGTGGTGAACAACGCTATCAACAAGTTGACTAACGGTTCATGGATATCCACTCCACAGATGCTTTGGAAGAACAACCGTGAGAAGCATTATTTCATCGGTGTCTATCCTACAGCAGCAATATCCGACCTTTCTGCCGGAGAATATACATTCGATGCAAATAAGCAAACGGAAAGCGACCTCTTGGTGGCAGTCAACCCAGACGGCTTATCCTATAGTGCCGATGCCCAACAGACAGTACCTCTTACCTTTACCCATGTAATGGCAAAACTTGCTGTAAAACTTACCTATAAGAACCAATGGGGTGGCATACCAACTGTAGAGAAAGTGGTTGTGGGCAATGCGGCAAAAGAGGCAACCATCAATTATCTGACAAAGGTTGTTACTCCTTCCACTACAGCAAAGGAAGATTTCTCGCTTCCTGAGATTACAGAAAACACCAAGTATGTTTCTGTCATTATTCCACAGGAAGATGTCAAGCAACTCACCATTGTCATCGATGGCAAGAATTTCGTTTATGATAACGGCACACCTTTCAAGTTAGAGAGCGGTAAGATTACTACAGTCAATCTGGAAGTGGGACGTGACGAGATAAAACTCGGAGATGTTAAAATTACTAATTGGGAGGATGGCAGCACATTCAGCGGCGAGGCTCTCAACTAACATAGTACAACAATTAAATACATATACAGAATGAAAGCAATTAAATTATTCACAATGGCAGCTTTGGCAACGGCAGTTTTTGCCAGCTGCTCCAACGATGAGGATTTGGCACAGAGCAGTTATCCTGCGGATAATGTGGTACGAGTTACAACAAACGTAGAGGATATAACTACACGTGCATTTCACACCACAAATACTCTTGATGAATTCGCTTTTTGCATTCGCAATGCTAATAATATCAAGTATTCCTATAACAACATCATGATGACAAAAGAGGGAACTAATTGGAATCCTTCTGTTCAGATGCTTTGGCAGAACTCAACTCAGCCTGTCGATATAATGGCTTATGCCCCATTCGACTCAAGAGGAAATACGGAAACAATGATTAAAGTAAAAAAATATCCAGTTTCTGTTGGTACGCAACAGATGGCGGGTACTTACGAGTCTGACTTCCTTGTATATAAGAAAACGGGGTTTGTGCCAGAAAAGGATTTGACAAATGGTGCAGTTGACATCACTTTTACTCATGCCCTCAGTTTGCTGAACATAAAAATTGAGTTCGGCACTGATTTCAATACTACGACTCCTTTGGCAGCTAATCCGATAAATAATATAAATATCGGAGGAAGCATCAATCAGGGTTTTGCAGATTTGTCAGCAGATCCTATCACTGTGGCAGTAGATGCAACCTGTGCTCCTGTCTTGATAGGACCTGAGCTTGGGGAATTCACAGCAGCAGCCAACAATGATGCCCATGCAATTGCAAATTATTCAGCTATCCTTATACCGCAAACTATTACTGAAGGATTTAGGGTAGAGTTTGAAATAAACGGCAAGATTTATGTGTGGAGGGCTCCTGAAAATGTGACTGCGACATTAGAAGCTGGTAAAAAACATCTGCTGACCCTTACTGTAGGCAAGGATTTCGTAAAAGCTGGCAGCATGCAGGCAAGCCCTTGGGTAGAAGGGACTGGTGCAACTTTAGAAACAGAATAAGTAACAGAATAAGTAACAGAATAAAAAGCGAAGAATATGAAAATTTCAAAATATTTAGGAACCTTTGCATTACTCGCAATGCTTGCTGCTTGCTCTACAGAAGATGAGCAGGTTCGCTTTGCAGGAGATGAGGTAAAAGTAAATGCAACCATTGGTGGCGAGAGCGTTTTTACCAGAAGTAATCCCATTGGCAGTACAGAAGAACAGAGTGTTTTTCAAGATTTTGACCAAATTGGAATTAGCGTGAATGGTGGTGCCACTCATAAGTATGAAATGAAAAATGGAGTTTGGGGAGTAGCTGAATCCGAAGTTCCAATTAAATGGGAATCCGAAGCTACAGAATTCAAGGCGTTTTATCCGTATTCTTATAATAATGTCAACAATAGTTTTGACAACGGACAAATCGGTACAGAACAGAACACAAAGGAAGGATTAGCTCTTTCTGACTACATGATAGCATTGAAGCAATATCCAAACATTCCAGAAGACCGTCAGCTTGATTTGCATTTCGAGCGCCAGACGGCACGTGTTGTTATCGATATCGAAAATTCGACTTTCATGAATGAGTTCACTAATCCTGTTGTAGCTGAGATAAATATATATTCTCAATTACAGCTACCGGCAACTCAAGGCGCAGATGTTTCTGCTATAAAAGCATATAAGGTGGATGACTCTAACCCAAAGAGTTCTTGGGTGGCTCTGGTTGCTCCAAATGCAGAAGACGCGAACAAAGATTTTATATGCATAAGTGTACAGGAAAACGGTACTGGAACGCCTAAAGCATACTCTATTAAAGGCATTCCAAATCTTGAAAGCGGTATGAGCTATACCTATAAATTAAAGATTGGTAAGGATAAAGCCATAATAGATAATGTTACAGTGACAGATTGGAAAGAAGGAACGGCAATACCTGGTGGCGAGGCTTCTGCTGTAACGGAAGAGAGTGTAAGAGAATCGGTCGCTAAGCAATTGGAAAACGGCAATGATGTGGAGTTAACTTTACCTTCCAATGCGTCGTTAGGTCTTTTTGAGGCCATAAAGACTGCCTTAAAAGATAAAGGTGTTCCAAAAAGTTCTGTCGATATTACCTTAAAAGGTGTTATGAGAATTCCTCAAAAAGCTTTTGGTAATTTACCAGAAGGCGTTGCTCCATGGTTTAACGTAGTTCGCTTGCCAGACGCTACCATTATTGATGATTATGCTTTTCAAGGCAGTACATTGACGGAAATATATGCTCCAAAAGTCGAAGAGATTAATTTTCGTGCTTTCTACCTATGCACTAATCTTGGACATGTAGATATGCAAAAGGCATCAAGGATAGGAAGCATGGCATTTGAAGGATGTTACGACTTAAATAGGGTCCGTTTCGGTGCACTTAGTTCAGTTGGAGTAGCATATGATGACGGTACAGGAGGTATATTTGATAATTGTCAAACCGACTTTGTTGACCTGACATTGTCTTCACGACAATCTATGATGGAGCTTCGTAATACAGAGGAAGTAACGTATGAATGGGTTCCAGCTGGAGGAAGCTATTGGGGCACAGAAGACTACGAACGCACAAGGTTTCTTGGCTATAAATTTAATAAAATCATTTGTGCAGACGATTAATAAACTCCTAAGCTGGGCAGGAGTATAAGGTGTCCAGTAAACATATATTCACCCGCACTTCACGGGAAACGACAAGGGTCTATATGCCACGATGAGAGGTGGGCGTATAGACCCTTCATCGTGTCTTGATACCTGTTGGGTGGATGATATGGCAGTGTGGTGGTTTCGTGCTACCTGTTTTCATGGTTTGAAGTACCTTTGCGTCAATCGTGAGGTGCTCAAACAAAATTATATTATGAGAACAGAAATGAAAGCATCAAACGAGTGTTTGTACCCTACCGATGTATTCTTGATTAGTTGTGGTATGGGATGCAAGCGAATTACCGTCACTGACATTGCTTATATTGAGGCAATGAAGGACAACTGTATTATCCACATGGTTGATGGCAAGCGTTACACACAATCTTGCCCTATGGGAGACATTGAGCCAGAGTTGAACCCGAACATGTTCAAGCGCATTCACCGTTCTTTCATCGTCAACATTCGCTACATCGATATGTACTATTATGGGCATGTTGTTTTGGAGAATGGTATGGAAGTACACATCGGTGACAAGTACCGTGATGCCTTGAAGTCCTCGTTTCACTTTTGGGGTTCGAGAAACCGAAACAAGTAAGATTTTTATGAAATAATAGGCAGAAAGAGCCTATTCGATGGACGCAAAGCCCGTCTGGTGGAAATAGTTGCATCAGTCGGGCTTTCGCTATATCTTTGCACCATCAACGTTGAGAGGCGGGTCCTGAAAAGCCTAATAGTAAAGAGAGTAAGGAAAGAAGACAACATGAATTATGAATGCTATTATTTCGTGTCATGGGGCAAAAACTAATGACTATTATAATTTGCCTCAAAATGTAAATCTGCATTTTTATGCCCCCAATGGAAATATATTGGAGAATGATCGTGCTTATAGTGTTTTAGACAGATTGCTTGCAGGACAAACTTGTGATAATTATCAACAAGTAATAGTTGGTGGCTGCCGAATTCACGATTTTAACTTGTGGTGTGGACATTTTAGATTGTCACCAACAGGAAATTACTCAAATGGTGTGATTGTTTATCCCCCTGTCATTGTGAAAAATGATATGAGAAGAACTTCGGAAGTTAATCCTATTCGTTTGAGTACAATTGTTGGCGAAATAATGCGCGATTATCCTGGTGCGCCACAAATAGACATCCACTGTTTGTTTTGTAGAACATATTAAACTTTGAGAATTATGAATGACAAACCAATGACACTAAAGACCGTTAACACAAATGATGTTAACCTCGTCTCAAAGACTGGACTCGGTTGTGGTGTTGACATCACAGGAGTACTAGGTACGAATGAGTCGGTAAAGACACAGATTCTCGATTACAATCTGTTGGTACAGAAAGCACTTGTTGAGCTTGATGACGCAGAAATGCTTTACGACGTAGAACGTTCTGGCAAGGATTATTCCGAAATGACGAACTCCATCAATAGTTGCCTTGCAGGAAAAATCTCACTTGGTGTGAAAGGTCTTTCTTTTGGAAGCAACCTTAGCCGTTCTTTCAACAAGAGCACCAAGCAAGTTGACATCTATGAGTATGCCGAGAAGATGATTATCCGCAAGATGTATGCTCTCAATGTCAAGCCATTTGTGTTGGACACACTGCGTGACTACATTCCTACCGAAGTATGGAATGAAATCAATGCAACAGACAATGCTAATCCTTCGTCTGCAGCTCGTTTGGACAAGAACCGCATCAAGGAACTATACAAGAAGTATGGTACCCACGTTACCACGAAGACTTTCTACGGTTGCATGTATGAGTATATCATGCGTCGAGAACAGAACAACTGGGAGACTTCCATTGAGAAACTTCTCAAGATGGATGTTACGGCAAAGGTTCCTATTCCTGATACAGGTGCAACTGTTGATGGTGAGAAACATATCACGTTTGAGCCTAAGGATAAGGAGTGTCGTGAGAACTCCAATGTCGAGACAGTGGAGCACCGCTATGGTGGTGACACATCTGTAAAAGATGTGAACGCATGGATGAATAGTTGCGTAAAGGGCGAGAAGAACAATTGTGCGCTTCTTGGCTATTCTTTGGGCATTGATAGTGCCACTGATAGTGGACTTATTCCACTATATCAGCTTCTTGATTTTTCTGACCCTCGTCGCCAAGCAATGATTGATGCTTTGCAAGAATACATGAATGAGTATGGCTTGAAGGTAGAACAGCGTAATATGGTTATCGTGGATGCCATTGCCATGCACATCACTTCTGGGGCAGTGAAAGACTTCTTGTACGCTGATGACATCAATGGCATCCGTCGTAAGTTCTATCGTCTCGAAGAAAACATGTACGATCATGTGAAAGGGGTAACCAAAGGCAAGATGTACTTCTACTATGCACTTGGACATTTAACAGGTAATGCCGTTGTCGAGATGAAGTTCTGTGGCAAGGGTGATGCTGATGGTGACTGGAAGTTGAGAGGTTGCAACTCTAACGAGGGTGTTACTGGATGCTTGAAAGACAGGTATCTTGCCATCAAACTTCGTAACGTCAACAACTATCCTGACCAAAAAATGTATGTTACGGGCTTTGGTGTAAAGGTCAAGAAAAATATCAAGGCAGTATCAAAAGGTACGGAAGTCGGTTTCAATTGGACTGCTTCTGGTGATGGTTGGTATAGTGGTGGCTTGATTCACGATGATGTCAAGTGTGTATATACGAAGGATAAGATTAATAATTTCTGATGAAATAACAAGTATGGAGGCAGTGGCACACATTGTGGCACTGCCTTTTTTGTACATTCTATATCGGCAGATTGGAATAAGGAAATCCGATTTTGGGGGAACACCCCCGATTAGGACAAGGTCTAAATTACCGATATTCTGTTAGGCTAACGATTGGTGAAATTACTTTTAATCTCTTCGGACTCTCGCAATAACCGATTGGCTACACTATCTTTATAAGCTGCCATTTCTATCATTTCATAATGGTGGCGAACAGAATCCTCATAAGCAGCAACGCGATTTTTTACGTTGTTTATCACATTTTCATCTCGTTGCACATTGAAATGCTTTTCGATGTAACGAATGTTTGGGTCATCAGATGGAAGCACCATCTTCAATGCCCTATACTTCAAGTCTGCCTCCTCCCAATCTTGATGCTCTCGCCATTGGGTAAGGTTACCCCAAATTGAGATAACAAGAGATAGGAGCAAGCCGCCAATGAAAAGAAGAACATACTTTGATGTAGGCTCGAAGCGATGGGTGACAAGTTTCTTCTGAGGTGAATTGTTCATCACTTCAAGTTTGTCTTGCAATGCCTTCGAGGAAACATCATTCTCTTGTCTCATCTGCTTGACAGCATCAACCAAGAGCTTGCTTCGCTGCTCATTTTTGCCGAGTTCAGCCTTGATAAGGTCAACAAAAACAACAATGGCATCTCTTAATTTGGATATTTTACCTCTGACTTCCTCTTCCTTGCCAAACATAGCAATGATTGATTTCTCCAACTTGGTTGTGTCATTACTTGCAGGAACGATTTCCGCTCCTGCGTACTTTGGTGAAGCAGAAAGTTCATCGACTTTCTGCTCCAATCTCTCAACTGTGCCGTAGATGGCTTCCAATAGTTCTTCTTTCATATTTCTTTTGTTGTTTGAATGGTTTGTAACTTGCATCAAAGGCTAAAGCCTCTTCTGCGTTTCTTCTTTTTCTTCTTGGATGATTCATCCTCTGGGAATTGCTCAAAGGTCTGAGCATTGGCTGGAGCAAAAAGTCCAATGGAAGAAATACCGCCCCAAGGATCCTGACTGCTCTCCGACATGAATGGCATCTGCTCATTCTTGTGACAGCCCTGCTCATATTGCTGAGCAGATTTGGCTCTTGCTGATAAAAGGTTCTCCGTTCCCTCAAACCTCACATTCAACTTGCCAAAGCTGCATTCTCTGCAAATCTGCGTACCCTTGAAACTATATCCGTCCTTGTAGAATCGGATGCCTTGAACCTTGGTTCGCTCCTTGTCCTTATAGACAAACTCCAAGAGAACACCTCGCTTTGCAAGTTCATTCTTGAACTTCTGCCAGCTATCAGCGCCTTTCAAGGCATCCTTGACGGCATTGTGAATCTCGTATTTGGCACGCTCAGCATTGCGTAACTTGCGAGTATTAGTATTGCTCTTGTCAGTTCCGTAAGTCAATCCATACTTGGATTTTAGAGCCTTGGTCACTTGCTCATTACGCCTGTAATCATTCCTGTCTGATATGAGTTTGCCCTCGTTATTGATGCGGTTATACACGATATGACAATGTGGATTGTCCGTGTTGTGATGCCTTACGATGATGAATTGGGTATCGGTGATGCCTATCATCTGCATGT
>OMDC01000763.1_pt1 | contig 13141 bp, 7 predicted proteins | sample 1674201 | NCBI WGS metagenome assembly OMDC01 (sample SAMEA103958152, study PRJEB25191) | human gut metagenome | biome: human-associated habitat [ENVO:00009003]; feature: intestine environment [ENVO:2100002]; material: feces | place: Germany | collected 2013/2015 | reverse complement strand
ATCAAGAGCGATGACATCAAGGGTTTGTCAGCTACCGATGCCGGTGCTGCCCTCCAGGGTAAGGCTGCCGGTGTGCAGATTATCAACTCGGGTGGTCCGGGGGAGGCTGCCGATATCCGTATCCGTGGTTATTCTTCTAATAGTGGTAATATCGGTCCGTTGCTCATTGTCGATGGTCTGAAGGTGGATAACATCCAGTACCTGGATCCATCTATGATCGAGAGCATGGAGGTATTGAAGGATGCCGCTTCTGCTGCCATCTATGGTGCGCAGGCGGGTAATGGTGTCGTTATCATTACTACCAAGACGGGTGCTGCCAATGGCGGTAAGGCTCAGATTTCTTACAGCAGCAAGTTCACCATCCAGTCGTTGGGAAAGAGGGCTGATATCTTTGATGCTCCTGAGTATATTGAGTATCATAAGTATTTGGGCGACTTGAACGATGATCTTCTGAAGAAGAACAACTATAATGGTCAGAACACCAACTGGTATGACGAGGTATTTGAGAACAGTCTGGCTCACCAGCATAGTCTCACCTTGCAGGCAAGTAACGGTAAGGGACGTTTCCTCGCCAGCCTGAATATCCTGAACAATGATGGTATCGTTAAAGGTAGCAAGGATACTTATAAGCGTTTCACTGGTCAGATCAATGCCGACTATGATATCTATAAGTGGTTGAACGTGACTACTAATACATCTTTTGAAAAGTGGAAGACCAAAGGCGTGACCAAGGGTTATGGTTCATTGCTGAACTCTGTGGTTTCTATCGATCCTTTGACTCCAGCTTATATCAGTAATGTGGAGGATTTGGCTCCTGGCATGAAGGCACAGGTAGAAGCCGGTGGCCCTGTTCCAAGAGATCCAAGCCATAACAATGACTACTATGGTACTTCTAAATATGTAGAAGATGCTACTGGTAACCCTCTCTATCAGCGCGACCGTCATGATACATGGAATTCTGGTATCAATGTACGTGGTACCGTTGCTGCCAATATCAAGCCATTCAAGGGCTTTACATTTACTTCTCGCTTAGGTTATCGTATCACTCAGAGTAACTATCATAACTACGAGACTCCATATTGGTTAACATCTATGGCACATAGTGAAAACTATACCATTGAAGCGAATACCAATAATGGTTTGTACTATCAGTGGGAGAACTTTGCCAACTATTTGACAACAATCGGCAAGCATACTATTGGTGCCATGGCAGGTATGTCGTTTACCAAGAATCATTGGGATAACAGTTCCATCAGTTCTACAGGAGGTAACATACTCACATCTTATGAGCCAAACTTCCATTACATCAACTACTTGTTGGCTGATGCAACCAAGAATGTAGGTAACGCTCCTTCAGATGCAACAGAGTTATCTTACTTTGGCCGTGTATCTTACAGCTATGACAACCGTTACTTCATGCAGGTTAACTTCCGTCGTGATGCTTTCGATACATCAAAACTTTCAAAGAAGGCACGTTGGGGTAACTTCCCATCAGTTTCAGCAGGATGGGCTATCAGCAATGAGAAGTTCTTCAAGGACAATATAAGCCGTGATGCCATTTCTTTCTTGAAACTTCGTGGTTCTTGGGGTCAGAATGGTAACGTCAATATCTTGAGCGATTATCGTTATGCTTCTACCATAGCTCTTAATCAGAGTTTCTATCAGTATAATCCTTCTATCGGAGATGGTAAGCTGACTTTAGGTTCTAAGCCTTCTGGACTTGCTAACCCAGACTTGAAGTGGGAAACTTCAGAGCAGGTTGACCTTGGACTTGATGCGCGATTCCTTAACGACCGTTTGACTTTGGGCTTAGACTGGTATCGTAAGACAACCAAGGACCTCTTGATTGAAATCACTCCTATTCCAGAGATTGGTGTAAACAAGAGAGTTGTTAATACAGGTAAGGTACTTAACTCTGGTCTTGATTTCGAGTTGGGTTGGAGAGATCACATCAAGGACTTTAAGTATAGTGTGACCGTAAATGGTTCAACTCTGAAGAATGAGGTGAAGGAGGTTTCTAACCTTGTAAGCCGTTTGACCGAAATAGGTATTGATGGATTCAGTAACCAGCTTAAGCCTACATTCGAGGCTGGCCATCAGGTATGGTATTTCCGTGGTTACAAGTATGCAGGTGTAGCCGAAGATGGTAGCGCTCTCTATTATAATAAGAATGGCGAAACAACTTCAGCTCCAACCGATGAAGATAAGCAGGATTTGGGCTCAGGTATTCCTAAGTTTACTTATGGTATTACTCTTAATGCAGAATATAAGGGCTTTGACCTCACCGTATTTGGAACAGGCTCTGCTGGCAACAAGATTTACAACTTGATGGTTTCTGCAGACCGTCCGTTGATCAATGGAATTGATACCTACTGGAAGGATTCTTGGAGAGCAGACCGCACCAATGCTAAATATCCTGATATGAAAAAGGTTGCTACAGACTGGAAGTTCTTCAGTTCTGATGCAGCTGTGTTCAGTGGCTCGTATTTCAAGATCAAGCAGATTCAGTTGGGCTATACATTGCCAAAGGCTATCTCTAGCGTGGCAGGTATCAGCAATCTTCGTGTATATTGCTCACTGGATGATTTCTTCACCATCACCAAGTATCCTGGTGCTGATCCGGAGACCGCTTCTATGAATAGTGGTGCCTCTCGTGGTTTTGATAATGGTACTTATCCAACTTCCAAGAAGGTGGTATTTGGTATCAATGTAACATTCTAACCTTTAATATTCAAAAACAATGAAGAAAATATTATTTTCAACAATATTGGCTCTTGCTGCCACAGGAACAATGACGCTCACTACATCTTGTGAGGATCAGCTTGACATTGAGCAGAAGGGTGTAATACTTACCGAGAACTTCTATAAGACCGATGCTGATGCAGAGGCAGCCCTCGTTGCTGCATACGAAGGCTTTATGTGTAATGTGGTGGGACGTAACCACGATGGTGGTGGCCCAAGTATTTATACTCCATTGAAACTGATACTCAATGAGTGTGGAGACGATGTGTTGGCAGCAGGTGCCAACTCTGGTGATAATACGTTTGGTATCATGCTCAATCAGTTCTATTATGATGCTGAGGCTGAAGTACCAAAGCATATGTACACAGGCCTCTATCACTCTGTATATGACTGTAACCTTGTACTCGATCACTTTGCCAAGGGTACTACCGCTGTGCAGAAACGTTGCGCCGCAGAGGCTCGTGTGCTTCGTGCTTATGATTATTTCCTGTTGGCTAATCTTTGGGGTACTCCACCATTGGTAACTAAAACTCTGGATCCTTCTGCACAGCCTTTTAATTGTGATAAGGATCCTGAGCATCCTATGAATCACCAACAGTTGATAGAGTGGATTGCGCAGGAATGTGAGAATGCTGCCAACGATTTGGATGAGCGTAAAAGTAAGGATGACAAGGATGGAGCAGTGAAGGTAACCAGGGGCTTTGCATATGCCCTTGCCGGAAAGGCTTACCTTTTCGCCAAGCAGTATGGCAAGGCTAAAATTGCCCTTAAAAAGGTTATAGACTCGGAGAAGTATGATCTTGTTCCTGGTGAGAAATATGCCGACAACTTCCATATCGAGGGTGATGCCAACGAGGAGAAGGTATTTGAAGTCAACTTCGAGTATAATACAGGTAAGTCCAATTGGGGTGGTATGATTCAGCGTTCTAGCTGGATGGAGACCAACTATTGGGATTGGCGTGCTGATCACTTTGTGGTTTCTCCTAACAAGGTTTATTGTGGCGGCGTTGATGGCTGGGGTGGCCTTGGCGTGCCTCAGTGGTTTGGTGACGAGTTCTATAAAAATGATGGTGACTCTTATCGCTTGAAGGCTACTTTAAAGCATATTGATGATGCGGTTTATCATATGTCTTACGGCAAGGATGAAATCGATAATATGACTGACGAGCAGAAGAAAACCAGTGACAAGATTGGCATCAATGACCCTGTTCAGGGACTCTACGGCAACTCTACCTGGTTGGCGTTCAAGCAAATAATGAGAGCTCCTGATACTCAAGGCAAGAAATATGGTGATAACATTCGCTTGAATAATTATCTTGTCATGCGTTACGCTGAGGTTTTGCTCAATTATGCAGAGGCTTGTATTCAGACAGGCGATCTGGATGAAGCTAAGAAATATATCAATAAGATTCAGGAACGTGCTGGTTCCAAGACAGTCAGTGAAACTGTTAATATGGATGTGTTGAAGAAAGAAAAGTCATATGAACTTTGGCTTGAAGGCTGTCGTTGGTTCGATATCATGCGATGGAATGATACAAAGGCCAAAGAGCGTTTGACTAAGGCTGGTACAGTCGTGCCACATTTGTTTGATAAGGTTTTCAGAGCTCCAAAGGCAGACGACCAGGATGTAGCTTGGGAGCATGGATCAAAAGAAAACAGCCGTTTCTATACGACCAACACTCCTGAGACTAATTTCAAGGTAGGTTTCAAGGAGGGCAAGCATGAGTTCTTCCCTTATCCACAGACCGTGTTGGATAAGAACCCTAACCTGCAGCAGAATCCTGGTTGGTAATCATGAAGTTGTTTTGTTAATATAGTGTTTTTAGTTTAAAGAACTATAGATTGTTTGACAATTAGGGGGTGTTTTGAAAAAAAGCACCCCCTTTTTTTCTTCTTTAAAGGAATTTACGTATGAAAACATGGATGTGTGCCTTGATGCTGGCGTTATCGACAGGAGCTTCGGCGAACTTCAATCCTGACGGAACGATACAGAAGGTGATACCTACGCTAAGAGGTGTGGGATTGACGAACGCTCGTTCGCATATTCAGATTGACCGTTATTCTGCGCTGCAAGGCAAGGGTATTGGTATTGATTATCTGGATAAGAACAACTGTTTTGCCGGATGGAAGACTCTCTTCTCTAAATCGAATACTGCCCTTATATATAATAAGGTGGATTTCGGTAACGAGAAGGTGGAAGAAATCACCGTTCGTGCCAAGTCTTCAAAGGGCGGTGTGCTCGTAGTCAGAGCCGATGGCAAGAAGGGTAATATCATCGCTAAGGTGAAGATTCCGAAGTCGACTGGTTGGAAGAATATCCGTGCCCAGGTGCTCCATGCTCCTCAGGGCGTTCATGCTCTCCATGTATCCTTGCAGAGTGGTGCCGACGTAGAGGTTGACTGGCTTGGCTTCGATGCGATGCCTTGGGAAAAGGGAGCTTTCGAAACTCACCAGTATCGTAATCTCTTTGCCGAGATGGGCTATAAGCAGGCTGATATAGACAGGAAGGTGAACGAAGTGTTCAATGATGTATTCTACGGTAAGAACAAGGTTTATTTCGAGGTGGGCGATTCCATGGGATATGTCAGCGATATAAAGAACAATGATGTGAGAACCGAAGGCATGTCGTATGGAATGATGGCTGCCGTGCAGTTTGACAAGAAGGACATCTTCGACCGTCTCTGGCGATGGAGCAAAAGATACATGCAGCATCAGGAAGGACCTTATAAGGGCTATTTCGCATGGAGCTGCAAGACTGATGGAACGAGAAATGCGCAGGGAGCCGCATCGGATGGTGAACTCTATTTCGTAACTTCGCTCATCTTTGCATCCAACCGATGGGGCAATGATACAGGCATCAACTATCTGAAGGAAGCGCAGCATATTCTGGATTGCAGCATGCAGAAGGCGGGAATGGACCGCACAGCTCCGCTCATCAATCTTGAGCATCAGCTCATCACCTTTACGCCCGATCATTGGGGCGGGAAGTTTACCGACCCTTCTTACCATCTCCCTGCCTTTTACGAGGTTTGGGCGAAATGGGCTAACGACGGACGGTCCCAGTTCTGGAAGGAGTGTGCTGAGAAAAGCCGTGAGTTCCTGCATAAGTGTATCAATGAGAAGACGGGCTTGAACCCGGACTATTGCAACTATGATGGCAGTCTGATGAAGACCGGTCGGTTGTTGGGTGATGCATTCCGTTATGACTCATGGCGAGTTCCTATGAACATAGCGCTCGATTATTCCTGGGCTTGCAAGGATAAGGAGTGGCAGCAGAAATATGCCAATACGCTGCAGAACTTCCTGTATAGTAAGGGCATTGATTCTTTCCTGGACCAGTATAATGTAGATGGCACAATGGTAGAAGATATTCTGCCGGCAGGTACGGCTCCTAAGGCACTCCGCCATTCCATCGGTTTTGTTGCCACTTCGGCTGCGGCTTCATTGGTCAGCAATCATGTGAAGGGTAGGGAATTCGTCAGTCATTTCTGGAATGCCAAGCATGAACCGGATAAAGAAGGCTTCTTCGATGGCTATTACGACGGACTGTTGCGTCTCTTCGCCTTCATGCATCTGAGTGGCCGTTATCAGATTATCGAACCTCAATAATAATGAATAGTCTATGTACAACATTTTCAATAAAATAGTTAGATTGTTTTGTTTATGTGTATTCCTTTTTGGACATTCCTCTGCGGATGCCCAAAATAGGAATTTACCTGAAGACATCAATCCTTATTTCGGACCAGTCGGCAAGCAGGCTGTCATGCCTAATGCGGCTGGCTTTATTCAGAGATGGTTGCTCCTGGAGCCAATCTCTATGCCGGTCAAGAGCAATGTCGTTTTTACAGATTCTTATCTGAAGGAGATATTCCATACGCAGTATTTCCCTAAACAGATGGAAACAGTTCCTAAGGATGGAGCCGTCGTGAAGGTGGACAAGAAAAAACTGAAATGGCATGCGCTGGACAGTAAACTGTTTAATGTGAAACTCTTCCGTTTCGCCACTTCGTTTAAGAAGCCCAAGTATGGTGTCTTGTTCTGGGCGGTTACCGTTATCGATTGCCCTGAGGAGATGAAAGACGTCCGCTTGTCTGTTGGCTCGAATGGTGCTTCCATGTGGTGGCTCAATGGCGAGGAGGCGGTGATGCTCGAAGGCGACCGAAGAATGGTTCGCGATGATGTGGTTTCTAAGAAACTTACCTTGAAGAAAGGTAGGAATATCCTTCGTGGTGCAGTAATCAATGGTCCTGGTATGAGCGACTTCTGTGTCCGATTCATCGACGGACAGGGCAAGCCTGTCAGAAACCTGTCTATTCACGTGAAGTAGTGCAATCAATAAAGAAAGTTATGAAACAGAACAATATATTTTTCAGATATTTTAGCCCGGTTGCTGCTCAGCAGAAACTTTATGCCGCTGCTTTGGTTTCCTTGTTGTCTTCCTCTGCTTACGAGGCAGAAGCCCAGGTGGGCGAACCTTTCATTCATGACCCTTCTACCATTGCCCTGTGTGATGGAAAGTATTATACCTTTGGAACGGGTGAAGGTGGAATCTGGTCGGAGGATGGCTGGACCTGGCAGGGTGGTGCTGTTCGTCCCGGCAGAGGAGCGGCTCCTGATGTGTTGAAGATTGGCGACCGTTATCTTGTAGCCTACAGTGCTACGGGTGGTGGATTGGGAGGCAGTCATCGCGGTGATGTCCTGACGATGTGGAACAAAACGCTCGATCCGAAATCGCCTGATTTCAAATATACTGAACCGGTGGTGGTAGCCTCATCCTTAGATGATGAAGACTGTGATGCCATTGATGCGGGCTTGTTGCTCGACCCTACTACCGGCAGACTCTGGCTCAGCTATGGTACCTATTTCGGATTTATCCGTCTGGTAGAACTTGACCCGAAGACCGGTAAGCGGATGGAAGGCAACGAACCCGTCAATATCGCCATCGACTGCGAAGCTACTGATTTGATTTACCGCAACGGCTGGTATTATCTTCTCGGCACTCATGGCACCTGTTGCGATGGTCCTAATTCTACCTACAATATCGTGGTGGGACGTTCGCGAAAGATAACCGGTCCATACGTAGATAATGTGGGCAGAGAGATGTTGCAGGGCGGTGGAAAGATGGTGATTGCTGCCAATAATCTGAAGACGGGTCCCGGTCACTTCGGACGCTATATTGAGGAAGAGGGTGTAGAAAAGATGTCGTTCCACTATGAGTCTGATTTCAGACAGGGAGGACGAAGCGTGTTGGCTATCCGTCCTTTGTTGTGGAAGAACGACTGGCCTGTGGCTGGTGATGAATTTCATGCCGGAACCTACGAGATAGAATCGGAACGAAGAGGCTATGCCCTGGAGATTGCCGTAGATTTCGTGAGAATGCAGCGTGATATCGAACCTTTCTGGATCAAGCCAACCAAGCCTCTGAAGAATATTGAACCTCAGACCTTGAAGGAGGTAGAGGCAGAATGGCCTAAGGGCGAGGTAAAGGTAAGAATGAACGATTATATGTTCCGTCCTCATCAGAAGTGGAGTATCATGCCTGCCGGAAAGGGTGGTTATCTGGGTGGTCCTTATTATAAAATCTGCATAGAAGGCACTACTCGCTATCTTACCGCAACCGCTCAGCATGATGTCATTGCCAAACCTGAGTTTACGGGTGAAGATGCCCAGCTTTGGCGCATCGAACAGCTCACCGATGGCACCTATCGCATCATGCCGAAGGCTGTGCCAGGCACAGAAGAGAAACTGGCATTGGTTTCACTCGGCGATTGTACCCCAGGCTTGGCTCCCTTCGATTTCAATAGCGATAATTCTAAATGGAATTTCAGACAACAATAAATCAATTATATTTCCAGAACGATAAACAGTAACGAAATGATGACCTCGCAAAAACGCAAGGTCATCTTGATAGACGTTGATAGAGTGATCAAATTCCCTTCAAGGTATTGGGTACACAGTTGAATACATAATAAATCCCGAAATCGCTTGGCGGTTTCGGGATTTTTGCTTATCTTTGCCAACGTAAATAGTAAATTGTTGATAATATGGCAACGAAGTTATATCCAATAGGCATGCAGACTTTCTCTGAGATTCGAGAGGAGGACTTTCTATATGTAGATAAGACGGAGTACATCTATCGTATGACTCATACGAGTGGAAAGTATTTCTTCTTGGCGCGTCCACGTCGTTTCGGAAAGTCACTCCTCGTCTCTACTATGCAGAGCTATTTCGAGGGAAAGAAGGAACTCTTTAAGGGGCTTGCCATCGAAAAGCTAGAAAAAGATTGGACGGAATATCCTGTGCTCCATTTAAGTTTGGCTGGTGGAAAGCACATGGAGAAAGACCAATTAGTGCGCTATCTCTTGTATATATTGAAGGTAAATGAAGAAAAATTTGGCATCGTCAATGATTCTCCTGACCCGAATGTTCGTATGCTTAATTTAATAAAAACGGTATATGAGCAGACTGGGCAGAAGGTTGTTGTGCTCATCGATGAATACGATGCTCCTTTGCTTGATGTGGTACATGAGGATACTAGCTTGGATATATTGAGAGAGGTGATGCGCAATTTCTATAGTCCCTTAAAGTATAGTGACAGAATGCTGCGTTTCGTCTTCTTGACAGGTATCACCAAGTTCTCGCAAGTTAGCATCTTCAGTGAACTGAACAATATCACAAATGTGTCGATGGACGATGAATATGCAGGAATCTGCGGCATCACCAAAGAAGAACTTCTGGAAAATATGTCGGATGACATCGATATGCTTGCTGACGCACTTGGATATTCTAGAGAAATGATGATTGCAAAGCTCAAGGAGAATTATGATGGCTATCATTTCTCTAAGAAATCGCCAGACGTTTTCAATCCATACAGTCTGCTCAACTGTTTCTCGAAAAAGGAATTGGGGGCATTCTGGTTCAGTTCTGGTACGCCAACTTATCTTATCAATATGTTGAGGCAGTTTGGCGTGTTGCCAACGGAGATAGCCCCGACAGAAGCAGTCAGCTCATCCTTTAATGCACCAACGGAGAATATGAAGACCATCACGCCGTTGCTCTACCAGAGTGGATATGTTACCATCAAGGAGTACGATCCGGAAACGAGGGTTTATACTCTAGATATTCCAAACAAGGAAATCAAGGTAGGGTTGTTTGATAATCTTCTGCCAAACTACGTGGATGGTGTCTCTGCCGAACGGGGCAATGTGGCAATAGCCAAAATGGCATTGCTTATTGGCAAGCGCAACATGGATGGTGCCTTGCATCTGTTGCAAGACTTCCTGGGTACGGTGCCATACTGCAACGTGACCAATTATGAGGGGCATTATCAGCAGATGCTCTTCATCATCTTTACTCTCTTAACCAATTACCTGGTGGATGTGGAGGTGCATACGTCACGTGGCAGGGTAGATATTGTGCTCCTTACCAAGACTGACCTATATGTGGTTGAATTGAAGCTGAATAAGAGTGCTCAGGCGGCAATGCAGCAAATCAATCTGAAGAACTATCGTCAGCGATTCGCTCTTTGTGGCTTGCCAATTACCAAGATTGGCATCAATTTCGATTCTACCCAAGGTACTATTGAGGATTGGGTGATAGAGGCATGAGCATCATCATCAAATGTAAGTGTTACATCATATAAAGTATTTGATACTTGTGATAAAGTAGTATTCTGCTTTTTTGTTTATCTTTGCAGCGCAAATAACAATTTAATATACTAATAGCTTAATAGTAATTACAATGAACAAGAATGTTATATACGCAGCTTTGATGTTTGTGGTAACTATGTCTTCCGGTAATGCCTCAGCTCAGCAGTTGCCTTATCAGAATCCGGCTCTTTCGGCTCATGAGAGAGCGGTAGATTTATGTGGTCGTCTCACTTTGGAAGAGAAAGCTTCTCTGATGCTGGATGATTCGCCGGCTATCCCACGATTGGGAATCAAGAGATTCCAGTGGTGGAGCGAGGCACTGCATGGTGTGGCGAATATGGGAGATGTAACCGTCTTTCCGGAACCTATCGGAATGGCAGCTTCGTTTAACGACAGAATGGTGTATAGAGTCTTTGATGCAACATCTGATGAGATGCGTGCCAAATGGAATGAACTGCAGCAGAAGGGAGGAGATGTAACCCGTTTCCATGCCCTCTCGGTCTGGACTCCAAACGTGAATATCTTCCGTGATCCTCGGTGGGGACGTGGACAGGAAACCTATGGTGAGGATCCTTATCTTACCAGTAGGATGGGATGTGCCGTGGTGCGCGGATTGCAGGGACCTGAAGATACGAAATACCGCAAACTCTGGGCTTGTGCCAAGCACTATGCAATTCATAGCGGACCAGAATGGGCTCGCCATACAGACAATATTACCGATGTTACACCGCGCGACCTTTGGGAAACTTATATGCCAGCCTTCAAATCGCTGGTGCAGGATGCCAAGGTGCGTGAGGTGTGCCTATCAGCGTTGGGATGATGAACCATGCTGCGGCAACACCCGCCTTTTGCAGCAGATTCTCAGGAATGAGTGGGGATTCAAGTACCTGGTAGTTTCTGACTGTGGCGCTGTTACTGATTTCTGGGAGAATCATAAGGTGTCTAGCAATCACAGAAATGCAGCAGCTAAGGGCGTATTGGCTGGAACCGATGTAGAATGTGGATTTAATTATATATATAAATCGGTGCCTGAGGCTGTGAAGTATGGTGCCCTGACTGAAGAAGAAGTTGATAAGCATGTGATTCGTCTGCTCGAAGGTCGTTTCGACTTGGGCGAGATGGATGACAACAAGATAGTATCATGGTCGAAGATTCCTGTATCTGTGCTTTGCAGCAAGGCGCATCGCCAGCTCTCGCTCGATATGGCTCTGCAGACCATGACGCTGCTCCAAAACAAGAATGAGGTATTACCTCTTGATAAAAAGGTAAAGAAGATTGCTTTCATCGGACCAAATGTGGATAACGAACCGATGATGTGGGGAAACTATAATGGTACTCCACGACAGACAATTACCATCCTGGATGGTATCAAGAGTCGTTTGAAGAAAAACCAGGTCGTCACCTTTAAAGGGTGCGACCTGGTGAACGACCAGACTTTGGATTCTTACTTCGACCAGTGTAGCATGGATGGCAAGATGGGCTTTAAGGGCACTTTCTGGAACAATCGTGAAATGGAAGGTAAGCCTGTTACCATCACCCAGGAAAAGAATCCTGTGCAGGTAACTACCTATGGCCAGCATTCGTTTGCACCCAATGTGAAGTTGACGGGCTTTTCTGCCAAGTATGAAACCGTATTCCGTCCTAAGCAAAACGCCAAGGTATTGCTCGATGTGGCTGCCTGCGGTCATTATGAGGTTTATCTGAATGGTGAGAAAAAGTCAGAGAAGAGCGATTGGCGTACAGCAGAATCCCGCATCGAGTTTGAGGGCGTGAAAGGCAAGGAGTATCAGATAGAAATACGATATGCTGAAATGCCAACCTATAATGCCAATATGAAGATCAATATCGGTCATGAGAATCCTATCGACTATCAGGCTTCGCTCAAGCAGTTGAAGGATTGCGAGACAGTAGTCTTCGTAGGTGGCATCTCTCCACAGTTGGAAGGTGAGGAAATGCCTATCGAGATTTCTGGCTTCAAGGGTGGTGACCGCACCAACATCGAATTGCCTAAGGTTCAGCGCAATTTCCTGAAGGCTTTGAAGGAGGCGGGCAAAAAGGTTGTCTTTGTCAACTGTTCGGGTTCGGCTATCGCCTTGACTCCAGAGACAGAGAGTTGCGATGCCATTCTCCAGGCCTGGTATCCTGGTCAGGAAGGTGGAGAGGCTGTGGCTCGTGTGCTCTTTGGTGAGTACAATCCTGCCGGCAAGTTGCCAATCACTTTCTATCGCAATTCCAATCAGTTGCCTGATTTCAAGGACTACAGTATGAAGGGCAGAACCTATCGTTATATGAACGATGCGCTCTTCCCATTCGGATATGGTTTAAGCTACACTTCTTTCCGTATTGGCGATGCTACACTTTCCAACTCTATCCTGAAGAAGGGTGAAAAGATTACCTTGAAGGTGCCTGTAAGCAATGTAGGAAAGAAGGATGGAACCGAGATTGTGCAGGTGTATGTGAAGGATCCTGCCGATACCGAAGGACCATTGAAGAGCTTGAAGGCTTTCGAGAGAGTGGAGGTGAAGGCAGGAAAGACTGCTGAGGCTGTCATCACGCTGGATAGCAGAAACTTCGAACTCTTCGATGCTGCCACCAATACCGTGCGTGCCAAGGCAGGTAACTATGAGGTATATTATGGCAATAGCTCGGCAGATAAGGACTTGAAGAAGATAATGGTAAATTATGAATATTAAGAAAAATCTGACTAAGAAGGCAGGCTTGAAAGTATTGTAAATTGAAAGAACTTTAAG
>OMDC01000752.1_pt1 | contig 13215 bp, 8 predicted proteins | sample 1674201 | NCBI WGS metagenome assembly OMDC01 (sample SAMEA103958152, study PRJEB25191) | human gut metagenome | biome: human-associated habitat [ENVO:00009003]; feature: intestine environment [ENVO:2100002]; material: feces | place: Germany | collected 2013/2015 | reverse complement strand
AGATGACGAACATCCAGGAAGAGCCATGCCACAAACCTGCCACCAGCATGGTGAGGAAATTGTTGAAATACATGCACACCTTTCCCTTCCGGTTTCCACCCAGCGGAATATACACATAATCGCGGAACCAGAAGGAAAGCGAGATGTGCCAGCGACGCCAGAACTCGGTAACCGAGAGTGAGCGGTAAGGGAAATAGAAGTTGTCGGGCAGATAGAAACCCAGAATGGCTGCTACACCGATACTCATATCGCTGTATCCCGAGAAATCGAGGAAAATCTGGACAGGGTAGCCGAAGAGCGCTGCCAGATTCTCGAAACCCGAGAAGGTTTGCGGCGCATCAAACACCCAGTTGTTGAACTGTGCGATATAATCGCTCAGCATATTCTTCTTGACCAGTCCCAGCATGATAAGAAAGAGTCCTGTCCACAGCATTCTGCTGGAAGCCTGTTCGTTTCGTTTCAGTCTGGGTATCAGGTTGGCGGCACGGGTGATAGGACCCGCCATCAGCAGCGGAAAGAAGGTGAGATAGAAGCAATACTCCAGGAGCGTTACCTCCATGTCGAACTTGCGCTTATAGGTATCTACCGCATAGCTGATAGCCTGGAAGGTATAGAACGAGATACCTACAGGCAGAGCGATAGACTGCAGGGAGAAGTTGGTGCTGAACATCTCGTTGACTACATCGCCAATGATGAAATTGGTATATTTGAAATAGCACAGCAGAGCCAGGTCTACAAGCACCACGAAGGTGAGCAGCGCCTTGCGCGCCTTCCCCTCATGCAGTCTCATTTCCTGGGTTACGGCATAATTGATGCAAGCCGTAAGCGGCAGCATCCACATCACCATTCCGTTCACCTTATAGGCAAAGAAAAGGCTGAAGCAGATGACATACATCATCATGGCTGTGCGCGAATAGCTCTTGAGCAGGGTATAAATGGCAAGGAAGAAGATGAAGAGCAGCGCAAACGGAATGCTGCCCATCATCAGCGGAGAATCTGCCTGATAAACAAACAGCCGCTCTATCCAATGCCACAAGGCACTTATTTCGAATGTTGAATAATTCATTTGTCTGTTCTGAAGATATTATTTATTGAACTCTTTCTTATACGGAGTCTTTATGGTTTACATGCTTTACCGCTGGAACCGTCTTGTCAGCAGCAGCCGGAGACGTTTTTCCTGCAGTTGCAGGTTCCTTGGTTGCAGAAGGACTTTCTGTGGTTTCAGGCACAGTTCCCTCAACAGGCATAGAAAGAGAATCCTTCTTCACAGCCGTGTTGTCTGCCCTATGTTTGGTTCCAGGAGGCAAGATGGTAATCTGTCTGTATCTGCGGTCACGCTTATCCGGCATTTCCAATCGGAACGGATGCACACAATGTCCGCTATTCATCCACTCTACAATCTTATCCATCCACATGGCAGATGAAGTCATAGTCGGATGCCGGCCGTCTTTCTGGCGTTCGAAGGTAAGTTTGTAACTAGGATAATAGCCTCGTGGTCCCATCACCTCACGGAGGAGTTTGTTATATCCATTATCCTCACACCAGTTTGGCGGACCGATCCATATCGTCGGAATATTACCAATCTTGCTCAGGATGGCACGGATGCGTTTTTCACATCCCTTCATATCAGACGTATACAGTTCGTTGCTGCCCAGACATACAAAGACATGGGTAGGTTTGATACGTTGGATATAATGCTGCAGGGTATCGGTAGCAGCCCAGTTTCTGGTGCCCGAACTCACCCAGGTAATACAGGTGAGCTTATGACCGTTCTTGTTGGCATAATCAGCCAGTCGCAGACCTAGATATTCCGACATCGAGTCGCCGAAGATCAGTACTCGCTGCGCCGCCGTATCCACGGGTTCCTTTATCATGCTGTCAGCCTTTTCCTCTTCAGCAAGCTCTGCCTCGCTTTTACCGGTGAGCGCATCCATTCCAATCTGTTTCAGCGGAATGTTTTCAGCCACTTGCTCTGGAATAAAGGCATAAGCCAGCAGTCCTCCAATGGCTATTGCCAGCAGGGCTATCATTTTCCAGGTTTCTTTCATTTTATATCTTTAATGAGTTTTGGTTATTCTTTTTCTTATACATTCATCTGGCATTACAGCTGAAAGGGAGTGAGCACATTGAGCAACTTTCCGAAATCGGCCTTCGAGATGCGCCTTCCTCTCAAGCTGCGCACCTGCGGATAGTCTTCGAAATAGTTCTCCATCGTAGTATACCACTGATGAGAAACCACTTCCCTGACCGTCTTCAGTTGATTTTCGATGCGACGGGCAAAACTCGGATTCACTCTCGAGAGATAATGTCTTCCATCATTCATTTCGATGGCAAGCATCAGATAGATTTGCGGTCCCTTCTTCTCTTTCCTGCTTCTTACGGTTTCACTTACTTTCCAGCCCTTGGTGGATGTCGATACTCTGATATCCCAGCCATACTGGCTGTTGAGCTTATCCATCAGCCCCTTGAACACGACACCATGTGCCGAGGTATCTTTCAGTCCCGTATAACCGATGATGTAATGTATCATCTCGTGGAGCAAGACACTCTTTGCCTGCTTGTCGGTCATATCATAATAAGTAGACATGGAGAGTTTGAAATCGTAGAGTTTGGTGCGTCCCCATCTGGAGGCCCGCTTATAGGCAAGTTGCCCCAACCGAGTCTTGGCATGAGTAAGTCCGAGTTCAGGAACAGGCAGCTTTCCCCCGAAATATTCCTGGTCGAAACGCCTGAACCACTCCTCCATCCATTCTATTGTAACAATCATGTATGTATATTTATTCAACAATTATTCAGTTCTGTATATCAGATACTACAAAACGTTTGCAAAGATACAACTTTTTCTTTGTTTCTTTCAATATTTATCGAAAAATGCGTAACTTTGCACGCAAATTTACAACAAAAATGAACAAGACAGCACAGCATATCATAGATATTAAGAATGTGTCGAAAAGATTTGGCGAGAAAACAGCCCTCAACAACATCAATCTCTATGTGAGAAAGGGCGAATTTATGACCATTCTGGGTCCTTCGGGATGCGGAAAAACGACATTATTAAGACTTTTGGCAGGTTTTGAAACCGCCAGCGAAGGCATCATTACCATCGCCGGCAACGATATTACTAACCTTCCTCCTTACAAGCGAAATGTAAACACGGTATTCCAGAAATACGCTCTGTTCCCTCATCTCAACGTTTACGACAATATCGCCTTCGGTCTGAAACTCAAGAACACACCGAAGGAAGAGATTTTGCCAAAGGTGAAACGTGCCCTGAAGATGGTAAACATGAGTGATTACGAATATCGTGATGTCAACTCGCTTTCGGGCGGTCAGCAGCAGCGTATCGCCATCGCCCGTGCCATCGTCAACGAACCGGAAGTTCTTCTCCTGGACGAACCGCTTGCAGCACTCGACCTCAAGATGCGTAAAGACATGCAGCTGGAATTGAAGCAGATGCACGAACGCCTGGGCATTACCTTCGTATACGTAACCCACGACCAGGAAGAAGCCCTCACCCTGAGCAATACCATCGTGGTGATGAGCGAGGGAGAGATACAGCAGATAGGTACACCAACCGATATCTACAACGAACCAGCCAATGCTTTCGTAGCCGACTTTATCGGCGAGAGCAATATTCTCTGCGGAACGATGGTCCACGACTGTCTGGTGAATGTGGCAGGTACCGAACTGCCTTGTGTAGACAAGGGCTTCGGCTGCAACCAGGAAGTGGATGTCGTGATACGTCCTGAGGATATCGAAGTTTCCACCGATACCGCCCATGCCCAGTTTGTGGGCAAGATAACCTCTTCTATCTTCAAGGGAGTACACTACGAGATGCTGGCAGAAACCGAGAAGGGCTATGAATTTCTCATCCAGAACTACAAGCATTTCGAAGTAGGCCAGACGATAGGAATGAGCGTGATACCCGACAATATTCACATCATGAAGAAGGAGCGCATCACCAACACCTTCGATGCAAAGGTAAACGGCGACGGAACGATAGAATTCCTGGGCTGCGAATACCAGATGGAGATTCCGGAAGAAATAAAGGACAAGATTCAGACCGATGAAAACGGAAACGAAACCATCCGGGTGAACGTGCCTTTCAACAAGATAGAACTCTTCGACAACGAGAGCGAAGGAACCTTTACAGGCGACATCAGCTTCATTCTCTACAAGGGCGACCACTATCATCTCACCATCGATACCGACTGGGGCGAGAAGCTCTATGTAGATACACAGGATGTATGGGATTTAGGCGATCATGTGGCTATCACCATTCCTCAGGAGAATATTTCGTTTGAATAAAAATTATTAATTCCTAATTATCAATTATAAATTGAACATTATCAAGTTTATCTCTTCGCGACAAAGCTGGTCGATACCTTACGCCATCTTTGCAGCGATATTTGTGGTACTGCCATTGCTTCTCATCGTAGTGTTCGCATTTACCGATGAGAACGGAGCCCTGACGCTCTACAACTTCCAGAAGTTCCTGGCACACCCCGAAGCCATCAACACCTTTGTGTATTCGATAGGCATCGCCTTTCTCAACACCCTGCTCTGCATTCTGCTGGGCTATCCGGCCGCCTATATTCTGACACAAACCAGAATGAAGTATGCCAACACCATCGTCATGCTCTTCATTCTGCCGATGTGGGTAAACATCCTGGTGCGCACACTTGCCACCGTGGCCCTCTTCGATTTTGCCGACCTTCCGCTGGGTGAGGGCGCCCTCCTGTTCGGTATGGTCTACAACTTCATCCCATTCATGATTTACCCTATCTACAACACCCTGCAGAAGATGGACCGCAGCTATATCGAAGCAGCCGAAGACCTGGGAGCATCGCCTTGGCAGCAGTTCTTCAAGGTCATCCTGCCCCTCTCCATGCCGGGCGTAGCGAGTGGCATTCTGATGGTATTCATGCCAACCATCTCTACCTTCGCTATCTCCGAACTGCTGACGATGAACAACATCAAGCTCTTCGGTACCACCATCCAGGAGAACATCAACAATTCGATGTGGAACTACGGTGCAGCCCTCTCGCTCATCATGCTCTTCCTCATCGGCGCCTCTACCCTCATCGCAGGTGATGGCAGTAAACAGGAAGGAGGTATCAGATGATGCAGTCATTATTCAGTAAGGATATGATGAAGAAAGTATTCTGCCAAGGATATCTCTGGTTGCTCCTGCTGCTACTCTACTCCCCTATCTTCATCATCATTATCTTCTCGTTTACCGAAGCGAAGGTGATGGGCAACTGGACGGGTTTCTCGCTGCAGCTCTACAAGAATCTCTTTGCAGAAGGCACGCACCATTCGCTCACAGCGGCACTGGTCAATACCGTAACCATCGCCCTGATTACCGCAACCGTATCCACGCTCTTCGGAACCCTGACAGCCATCGGCATCTACAACCTGCGCAACCGCTATGCACGTAACGCCATACAGTTTGTCAACAACATTCCGATACTCAACGGCGACATCATCATCGGTATCTCGCTCTTCCTGCTCTTCATCACGCTGGGCATTCCGCAAGGGTATACTACCGTAGTACTCTCGCATATCACCTTCTGTCTTCCATACGTTATCCTGAGTGTGATGCCAAGACTGAAGCAGATGAATCCGAACCTCTATGAGGCGGCACTCGATCTGGGAGCCTCTCCGATGCAGGCACTTCGCAAGGTCATCATCCCTGAAATATTGCCAGGTATGATTTCCGGTTTCATGCTTGCCATCACGATGAGTATCGATGACTTCGCCGTCACCATCTTCACGATAGGTAACGAAGGTCTGGAAACCCTCTCCACATTCATCTATGCCGATGCCAGAAAGGGAGGACTGACCCCAGAACTTCGGCCGCTGAGTACCATCATCTTCGTCCTGGTACTGGTAATGCTGATTATCATCAACAAACGTTCTGAGAAAAATAAGAAGAAATGAGAATGAAGAACAAGATATTATTAGGAGTCAGTGGAGTAAAAGGAGTTAAGACCATCGTCTTTCTCTTTCTTAGCCTGCTGATGATTCTGCCGCTCTCTTCCTGTTACAACAAAGAGAACCGTGAGGAGATTCTGAAGGTTTACAACTGGGCTGATTACATAGATGAAGACGTTCTTGCCAACTTCCCGAAATGGTATGAACAACAGACCGGCAAGAAGATCCGAGTCATCTACCAGACCTTCGACATCAATGAGGTGATGCTTACCAAGATAGAACGAGGTCATGAAGACTACGATGTGGTATGCCCGTCAGAATATATCATCGAGCGCATGCTCCGCAAAGACCTTCTCCTGCCTATCGACACCGCCTTCGGCAAGACGCCCAACTATATCAGCAACGTATCACCATACATTGTTGAGCAGATAGATGCCACCTCCAACAATGGGCGCATCGCCCACCATTATGCCGTGCCTTACATGTGGGGAACCTGTGGCATTCTATATAATAAGGTGCACGTACCTATGAATGATGCACAGACCTGGGGAACTTTATGGAACAAAAAATATCAGGGCAAACTCCTGATGAAGGATTCCTACCGCGACTCCTATGGCACCGCACTCATCTGGGCACATCGTAAAGACCTGGAAGCAGGCAAGGTGACCGTACCACAGCTGATGAACGACTATTCACCCGCTGCCATAGCCGCAGTAGAGAAAGAGTTGAAAGCTCTGAAACCAAACATAGAAGGATGGGAAGCCGACTTCGGCAAGGAGACCATGACCAAAGGCAAAGCCTATCTCAACATGACCTGGAGCGGTGATGCCGTCTGGGCTATTGAAGAAGCCGAAAAAGTGGGTGTAGAACTGGGATATGAGGTACCGAAAGAAGGAAGCAATGTATGGTTCGACGGTTGGGTAATCCCTAAATATTCCCGCAATCCGAAGGCTGCCGCCTATTTCATCAACTATCTCTGTCAGGAAGACGTGGCACTCGCTAATATGGAGACTACAGGATATGTGAGCAGCGTGGCAGGCAAGAAGGTATTAGAAGCTATGAGCGATACTGAGGCTTATCCCAAACCTGTAAATCTGGCCTACTTCTTTGGCGAGGAAGGCAGGAATGCCCATCTCAACCCTATCATGTACCCTGACAGCAGCATAGTAGCCCGATGCGCCATGATTCATGATGCCGGCGATCATACTCCCGAGGTATTGGATATGTGGTCGAAGGTGAAGGGCGATAATCTGGGCGGCGGCATCGTTATCTTCCTGCTGGCCGTAGTCCTTGCCCTCACGGTATTCGTTGCCATCAAGAAGTATGAACATTACAAGCACAGAAGGCTGTCGAGGAAACACCGCAGAAGACATGTGGTAAAGGTAAAAGGGTAAAAAGGTAAAAAAGTAAAAGGGTAAAAAGGTAAAAGAGAGGGGAAAAACCTATTTTATAGGGGAAAAAGAACATTTTTTGAAGGAAAAGAGAAAAAAGTGCCGAAAAAATTTGGTAATATCAAATAAAAGCATTACCTTTGCACTCGCTTTTGAGACATAAAGCTTTTGGGTAGTTACCAGAGTGGCCAAATGGGGCAGACTGTAAATCTGCTGGCTATGCCTTCGGTGGTTCGAATCCATCACTACCCACTTTTCCCAAAAAATAACTCAAAAATTTAAGAGTCCGACTTTCGAGAGAGAGCCGGACTTTTTTTATACAATCGAGTAGGAGGTAAACACTAATCGTAGGCGTTTGTCTCCTATTTTCGCATTTACCGTCCTCTCATACCACCGTACATGCGGTTCCGCATACGGCGATGCCTATTGGGTGCTTGAAGAACTAAAAAGCTAAAACAGGAGGCAAAGACTCTCACTTTATCATTGCCTCCTGATTCTCTATTTATTATACCTTATAAACAAATTGTTCAAATCATCTTGGCTCATCAAATGCTTAATATCATTACGAACCAAAGAAGAAGCTGCATTGAGCGATTCCACTTTCTTACCAGTCGCTATATCCACAATGCGCATCATCTCATTACGCTTAATAGCAGAACAACGCTCTGAATATGCTGCCATTCCCTTCAATTTGGGAACAGAGTCTGCATAGCCAGTATAATGAGGTTCAAGCAATACAAACTCAAACTGCTCATCCACACGACGCACAACGATAAAATCAGGGAAATGCGGTCTTAATTCGTCGCCATTAAGATATTGAATACATAGAAAACCATCCTTATTAGGAACATTTCGCACCCAGCAAACGAAACCTTCTTTTTTCTGTTCCACATCAAGTACAGCTTGCTCCCACTCATTCAACTTAAATACAGCCTTCCCCTCTCCATCCACATATAAATGATCAGTAAATGCTGTTCCTTCAGGATGCTTGCTCGTAACCATCAAGTCTGGCAAGGTTAAATCGAATGGCAAAGTAGATACGTGAGCCTTTACAATCTTCTCATATTCACGCTTCACTTCCTCCCCAAAAGCCTCTAACTTTTGACGATACTTATCGTAATATTCATAGAATGCCTCCTTGCAATACTTATCCAGACGTTCCATACACGACTGATTATTGGCGTAGAGGATAAATTGTAAACGCAGTTCAGTATTGTCATACTCATCCAGGCGAGCCTTGCGATAAGCATTCAGCACGCCGTCTTTTCCAAAACGTGTTTCCACATTCTCGCTCCAAGTATCTATATCCGACTCTGAAAGAATGAGTTTGCCATCCTCGCCCTCTTTTGCGCTTTTGCCCAAGGCATCAAAAGCTAACACCACATCGTTCATGGTGCGGATTTTCTCCATCGTCTGCTGGTAAGTCCCAGCATCCTGCAAATCCTTGACGAAATCAGTTATCTGACCGACGATATCACTCTTCAACTTATTGACGGCATCTCTGCACAATCGAGTGCGAACCAGCAAATGGCAAAGTTTGAAAAGAGCTTTTCGATAATCCGTAACGCCTTTTTGCGGTATCGCATAATTATCTATCTGAGCGGCATTGATAGCCTCGAACACTTCCTATCGTGAAAGTCCACAAGGCAAGTTGCCCCTAAGTTTCAATACCTGCTTAGGCGAAGGATTGGTTTCCACATGAGTAGGAATCGTACCTTCCAATTCTCGCTTCACCCGTTCTACGGTAACCGCATCAAAATTAGGAAGGAAAAGCTGTACTTCATTCAAAGTATCATCAGTCTCTATTCGTTTCTGCAAAGGAGTGCGCACCATTCTTCCTAGCAGTTGGGCGATGTTGGTGTAACCTGATGCCACCTTGAACGACATCATCGTCTCAGCCCTTGGACAATCCCAACCTGTGGAAAGATTATCCTTGAAGAAGATGACTTTTACGTCCTTGGACTCCGATATTCGTGAAGGGTCGAGATAACGCACTTCAAGCCCATTGACAGTTATGGATTCCTTGGTGTCGAAAGTATGTACCACTTCACCACTTCTCAATGAAATCCCGGTATGAGCCTCAATGATGCGCAAGCACTCGTCGAGGTTGGTCTCAGACAACTTATCATCCTTTTTGTTCTTTACCTGAACCACCAAGGCTGGTCTCACTTCTACATCCTCATGTTGACGATACGCCTCCCAATGCTGGCATTTACTTTTCCAGTCCTTTGCGGCTTCCGCCAGATAGGTCATCTCGGCGAAAGCCTCTCCTGTCTGAGGATGGTGTATTTTGATCTCATCCTTCAACAAGCCTGACGCACGCACCTCATCGGGAGTTACCTCCACCTTAGGCAACAGCGTAGAATCAGCAGATTTCACCAATTCATTGAATCGTTCCAAGGTGGCACTCATGCCGATTACTAATGGCATGGACGGCATATTGTCTGCCTCCGAACCAAGAACAAACTTCTGCATGATACTCATCTGCGTACCAATCTCATTGGGCTTGGCACCACGATGAGCCTCATCAATGATAACCACAAGTTTGTCACCATACTCCTCTATCGTGTTGCGCATGAAGTCCCAACCTGTATAGTTACGGCTATCGCTATACTTCACAAGATTGCTGTTTACCCCAAATTTCTGGGTATTCACATAATAAATGGTACCCAACTGAAGTTTGTCGGCCTTGAAGTTCTGCTCATCTATAGTCACAACTTGGCGATTTCTCAACTTGTCTGCCACTTTGTAGAGTTTGTCCTTACTCTGCTCGTTCAGTTCAGGTGCATCGCTTATCCATAGCACGATGGCATCATTCTGAGTCCCTTGATAGGTGTCGCCAGTATAGAGAGCCTCGATGAATGCAGACATGATGATGGTCTTGCCAGCACCCGTAGGGGCTGTAAAAGGTATGATGCTCTTCTCACCATCTTGCTTATAGCGACGCTGTGCCTTCACCTGTCGCTCTCGCAGATTGCCAAGTGCTTTATTCTGAAATTCAAATAATTCTACTAACATACGTGCCTTATTGTTTTCTTTCTATATTAATCTTAAAGTTGTCGAGATAGTCACGGTAAAGCTGATAAGTCTGCTTAACATTCAGACTTGCAGCCAACGTGCGATAATTCTCCTCACTATCTTCAATGATGTAAACGGTCTCCACCTCTGGCTTGTCCCGCAATGCCTCTTTCAGCTCGTCTATGGCAAACTCATCGTTCAAGACAGCCATCTTGTTCTCGGGAAATACCATAAACTCACCATCCACATGAGTAGGACACACACCATGGGCACCTGCTTTCATCCACAAGATAGGCAGCAGTTCGTTCAACTGGGCGCCAAGCGAAACCTTATCTTTATCAAGGAAAGTCAACTTATAGTAAGCCGCATTTGCAACAAAGCCTTCTGCCATCGGAATCGTAACAGGTACAGTCTTTGTCTTTTCGGGCAATTCATCCAGTTCCTTTTTGGCTGCGGTGAATGCCTTATTATTAGAAGTAACCACGTAGATGGTATCAATACTCTCATGAATATCCTCCATAAACCCGTCTATCTTGGTAACGTCGAAGAGGATTGCATTATTAGCATCCTCTGGCACAAGATATGGGCATTCAGCCTTAACCGCATTTTGTGGCATCTTCTTGTCGCCAATCAAGCCAACGATTTGTTTCTTCAATTTTGTTCCCAAGGAATCATCACGAAGGTCAAGGCTAATTTGCTTGATACTTCTTTTTACCACCTTCTCTTCCGTATTGGAAGTAATGTAATCTCCCTGGATTGGCTTTCCATTTACATCCACACCAAGAATGGAGCATTTTGTACGTGGCCAGTTCACATAGCGAGCGATGCCAAACTTCTCCCATTCCTCATCACCCTTGTGCAAACCTTTGGCTCGGAATGCCTTTTCCTCCTCGGCACTCACCTCATTGTTGGTCACCATGATGCAACGGCGATGTCCGCCATCCTCCTTATTCAAGAGATTGACGGCATGAAGGGTTGTACCACTTCCTGCGAAAAAATCCAATATGAGGGCATCAGGATTATCTGCTACAAAAAAACGAATCACATCATGCTCCGAATACAAAGATTTAGGATAAGCAAATCTTTTATCTTTAAAGACTTCTGACAATAAGTAAGAACCATATTGTGTAGCATCATGAGTTTTCTTATTCCATACTGATTTTGCAGCTAATAATTTATAGTCTGCTCGTTCCAATATTAAAGCTCCATTGTTATCCTTTCCCAAAACTTTAACCGCTCCATCAGTGATTTCCTTAATCATCCCTTGACTTAGATAGTTCATCGCCCACATTCCGTTTCGATTAGGTCGCCCTAACCTAGCTGTTCCAGCATTCAAGGCTTCTATCAATTTAGGTCGGCTAAGTTGCCATACACCTTCTTCACCATTTGAATGTATCGGCCAAACTGCAACACAGCCAGATGGTACTAATGTCAAATTTCTGTCAACCCCTTTCCCTGGCGGATAACCTACAGCTTTTATTTTCTTCTCTTGTTCATTTACAAAAATTGGATAAAAACAATTTTCAGAACGTGGACGTGTAGAATTACTTCCTGCACGAATCATTCTTCGCCATGTAATTGAAGCGCCAGCATTATACTTATAATCTCCTGTCATTTCAAAATCCAACATTGTATCCTTAGATAATACTGGCTTTGAATCTCCGAAAGTTAAAATATAAATATACTCTTCTACACGAGAGAACTGATTAGTTCTTGCCACTCCGGAAGGATGGATAATATCACTGACCATCTGCATTCTCGCCTCTGGAAACATTTCCTCCAACAAGCATCCAAGATGCAAATACTCCTTTTCATCAATAGTTACAATCAGCACCGAATTCTTAGGATTCAGCAATTTCTTGGTAAGCAACAGCCGACTCTCCATCATAGCCAACCATTTACTATGACGGTAACTATCATTGCCATCTACATAATTATTATTGTACTTCCAATCGGTAGCACCACTATTGTAGGGAGGGTCTATATAGATACAATCCACCTGTTGCGGATAAAGATAAGCCAAGAGCTGGAGAGCATGAAAATTGTCCGCTTCTATCAACGTGTGCCAAAGGTCGCTATCGGGAGCATTTTGAACAGAGTCCACATATTTAAGGCAAGGGTAAATTGGCTCACCATTCTTTGCCACACAAATGAGGTCTTGGCAAGAAACTTGCAGTTCCTCACCTGTTATAGAATGGTGGCAAGTAGCCATCCCACGGCACACACTCATCACCTCCCAAAGAATATCCTCTGTGAGCCTTTTGTCATCATCCACCTTGCGAATCACCTTGCATCCACGGCTGATAGGATAGTCATAGAGCAAAGTCATCTCTGGCACATGATTCTCAAACACAAGTCCAAACTTTTTATGCTTGGTCAGCTCTTTCACCTCCTTTGCCACATGAAGGCGAAGTTCCGGATCTTGTATTCGAGCAATTAAATCATTAATCGCTGCCATCTTATAGTTATTTTAAGTCGCATCCAACTATCAAGACGGCTTGCTGCAAGGAGAGAGCATCATGGATGGAGAAAAGAAAAAGGTGCGGACCCCTTTCCTTTCGCGTTCACGGGAAGCCTGAGAATGAAAACCCGCCACTCATGTAGGAACGGATGTCCACACCGTATAGGTATGAACATCAACAATACACATGAGTGTGCGAGCAAACTTCCTCTAAAACAGAGGCTTCACTGCAAACAGCATTCCGATTACTCCTTCTGCGGAAAAGAAATCAGTTTCTCAGGCTTTTTCTTTGTGAACGCGAAATAATAGTCAATGCTTTGTTTTTACTAAAATGTCTTGGAAATGGCCAAAACCAAATCCAAGTGCAAAGATACAAATATTATTTGAAAATCGACAATATTTTATGGA
>OMDC01000747.1_pt1 | contig 13296 bp, 7 predicted proteins | sample 1674201 | NCBI WGS metagenome assembly OMDC01 (sample SAMEA103958152, study PRJEB25191) | human gut metagenome | biome: human-associated habitat [ENVO:00009003]; feature: intestine environment [ENVO:2100002]; material: feces | place: Germany | collected 2013/2015 | reverse complement strand
ATGGTATTGCGCAGCAGGCGCGCCTTTTTGCTTCGCTGCACAAAAATGCCGTTGGTGGCCCCGGTGCGAATGGTGTTTTCCGTCACCTCTACCCCGTTGCTGTCCACAATGCAAACGGCGCTGGAACGGCTGTTCGTGCAGGAGCGGGATCAGGCCGTGGTGCAGATGAACCTGAATGCCAAGAACTACAACCTGGCTGCAGAGCCCATGAGCAACGTTTACGGCGCGCTGTATTCCACCCTCGCCACCGATGACCCCAACCAGCGCAAGAGCATGCGCTACATCGGCAGCAGCATTGGGCGCATCTTTTACCTGATGGACAAGGCCGAGCGCTTTGAAGCCGATCGCCGCAACGGCCAGTACAATGTGTTTGTGGTTAACGAGCTCAACGGACAGGCTGCCGCCATAGAGAACGCCCGGCGGCAGGCGCTGGCAGCGGTCAACGACCTGATGCGGGCGTACAAGATGCTGGATCTCAAGCTGAACGACACCCTGCTGAACAATATCATGATCCTGGGCCTGCAGCACGCGGTCTACCCGCTGGAGCAGGACGCCGATACCGAAAAATGGGAGATCCCATGAAGAAACGAAAAAGCAAAAGCTGGTCCATGGCCTACTGCGGCATGGCAGCGGCACTGTGCGTGGCACTGATGCTGCTGGGCACCATCATCCCCATTGCCATGTTCATCGCGCCTGCGGTGGCCAGCTTTCTCATTGCAACGGTGTGCATGGAGTGCGGCATCACCATGGCGTGGACGGCGTACGCCGCTGTCAGCCTGCTGGGGCTGCTCTTTGTGCCGGATAAGGAGATCGCCCTGATCTTCACGGTGCTGCTGGGCTATTACCCGCTGGTAAAGCCCCGGTTTGACCGCATCCGTCCCCGGGCATTGCAGCTGGTGTGTAAGCTGCTGCTGTGCAACGCGGCGGTGCTTGCCATGTACGGTCTGCTGCTTGTGCTGGTACCGGCGGGCAGCGTCTCGCAGGAGCTGCGCACCACCGCACTGGCAATGTCCCTGCTCACACTGGGCATGGGCAACGTGGCCTTTGCCCTGTATGACCGCGCACTGTGCAATATGCTGCTGCTGTACAAGCTGAAGTGGCAGCCCAAGCTGCATAAAATGCTGGGAATGCACTGAACCCCAAAAGCCATTGCAAAAAACATTGAAAGAAGGAATGCGTACCACAAGCTGACGCAAAGCGCCGGGCCACACGGGTGACAGCCGTGAGGGTGACGAGGAGAGGAATCATCGAAAAATTCGGCGGATGTTTCTCCGGCTGACCATGGGCTATACCAGCCGCAGAGAGGGGCAAAAATCGGCAGTGATACCGTAACAGATCCCCTCAAAGAAAGCCATACAAGAACATAAACTGTTACAGGAGGCTGACAGCTGTGCTGCGCGCGTTTTTTGCGCCGGGCTGTCGGCATGGAGGTGTTTTGTATGTGTGGCATTGTTGGTTATGTTGGAAAACGAAATGCACAGGATGTTTTGCTGGATGGTCTGGAAAAGCTGGAGTACCGCGGCTATGATTCCGCCGGTGTGGCCCTGGCTTTGGAGGGCGGCATCCGGGTGGTCAAGAGCAAGGGCCGTCTGGCGGAGCTGCGCAAGCGGCTGGCGGTGGAGGCCCTGGCCCGGAGCGGCTGCGGCATCGGCCACACCCGGTGGGCAACCCACGGGGAGCCCAGCGATGTGAACAGCCACCCGCATTCCACGCCCCGGGTGAGCATCGTCCACAACGGCATCATCGAGAACTATGGTGTGCTGAAGGAGCGGCTCATGGCCAAGGGCTATACCTTTGAGAGCGAGACCGACACCGAGGTCCTGGTCAAGCTCATCGACAGCTGCTATGAGGGGGAGCCCCTCAAAGCCCTGCGCGCCGCCCTAGCCATGGTGCGGGGCAGCTATGCGCTGGCTGTTCTGTTCCGGGATTTCCCGGATACCCTGTTCGCGGTCAAGCGGGAGAGCCCGCTCATCGTGGGCTGGGGCGAAGAGGAAAACTTTATTGCGTCGGATATCCCGGCGCTGCTGAAATATACCCGCCGGTACAGCGTGCTGGAAGAGGGGGACATGGCGGTGGTGAACGCCGACGGCATCCGCTTCTACAATGAGTTCGCGGAGCCGGTGGAGCGGGAAGTTCTGACCGCCAACTGGGATCAGGAAGCCGCTGAAAAGGGCGGCTACCCGCACTTCATGCTGAAGGAGATCAACGAACAGCCTGCGGCCATCACGGCCACGGTGAGCCCCCGTGTGGAAAACGGTCTGCCCGATCTGCGCGTTCCTGAGCTGACGGATGAGCGGCTGCGCCGCATCGGCACGGTGCATCTGGTGGGCTGCGGCACGGCCATGCACGCGGGCATGGTGGGCAAGGCTGCCATCGAGGCGCTGGCCCGGGTGCCCGCACAGGTGGAGATCGCCAGCGAGTTCCGCTACCGGAACCCCATCCTGCGGCCGGAGGATCTGGTCATCATCATCAGCCAGTCGGGCGAAACCAGCGATACGCTGGCAGCCCTCAAGCTGGCCAAGAGCCGGGGCGTGCCGGTGCTGGCCATTGTGAACGTGGTGGGCAGCTCCATCGCCCGGGCCGCCGACTATGTGCTGTACACCTACGCCGGGCCGGAGATCGCCGTGGCCTCCACCAAGGCCTATATGGTGCAGCTGTGCGTGCTGTACCTGTTTGCCCTGCGTCTGGCCTACGCGCGGGGGCAGCTGACCGAGGAAAAGACAAAGTATTACACCGCCCAGCTGCTGCACGCGCCAGAGGTCATCAAGCCCCGCCTTGCGGACTGCGAGCAGATCAAGTACCTTGCCAGCCGCTATGTGAACACCCAGAGCTGCTTTTTCATCGGGCGCGGGTTTGACTACGCTCTTTCGCTGGAGGGCAGCCTGAAGCTGAAGGAGATCAGCTATGTGCACTCGGATGCCTACGCAGCAGGGGAGTTGAAGCACGGTACCATCAGCCTGATCACGGACGGTGTGCCGGTGATTGCGCTGGCTACCCAGAAAAACGTCTACGAAAAGACCATCTCCAACGCCAAGGAGACCCGCAGCCGCGGGGCACGGGTGCTGCTGTTCACCACCAAGGACGCGGAGGTGCCGGAGGGCGTTGCCACCGAGGTTATCCGCTTGGACGAGTATGACGACATTCTGATGCCGTTGCAGCTCATCGTGCCGCTGCAATTGTTCGCTTACTATATGGCTGTGTTGCGCGGCTGCGATGTGGATAAGCCCCGCAACCTTGCCAAGAGCGTAACGGTGGAGTGACCGGGGAGAATAAGATTTAGAATGGTCTCCGCTGTGTGCTCTGACCATTTTTAGTGGAAGAATATTTTTTAATTTTACAAGTCTGGAAAATCTGCGGATTTTCCAGACTTGTTTTTTCACGGGAAAAGCCATCCCCTAAAGGGCATCTCTTCTTGTGAAAAAGTGGTTTAGAACCGCCCACAGGCGTTTCTGAACCACAGTAAAAATCATCTTTTCTCTGAATATGGTCGGAGCCGTGCGGAGACCATTCTAAATCGTCTATAACACAAAACCGCCCGTTGCACGAAATGCTGTGCAGCGGGCGGTCGTATATGCAGGGGAAGGGGAGCTTACCAGAACCAGTAGCGCTTCTTGAGCACGATGTAGGCAATGGCGATGAGGATCACCACTACGCCGCCTGCGATGAAGAAGGTCCAGTTGATATCACCGAACCGCAGGTTCTGGTTGGTCAGCAGGTAGCGGCCGGCGGTGTCGGCGGTGATGACGCCGTCCTTGTAGCTGTTCAGGAACTGCCACTTGTTGCTGATGGTGTTGTACAGGTACAGGCGGGAGTAAGTGCTCACGTCCAGTTCCAGCTGCACCGCGCAGGGAAGGGTACGGCCGTTATCCAGCTCAAACTCCAGCCCCTCTTCGCTCTCGGTGAAGGTGATGGCGGTGTCGATCTCGCTGGTGGTACTCTTCACCTCCTTACCGGAAACGTTCAGGGTATAGCCATCGCCTACCACGCACAGGGTCTTGCCGGTGGTGCGCAGGGCGTTCAGGATCTCGCCGGTCACGATGGGAACCTCAGACTGGGCGAACACCACCTGATCCTCGGTGCTGTCCTGAATAGTCTGCACCACAGGGTCCAGCGGGATAGTGGTGCTGTCGTCCGGGGTGTTCGTGCCGTCATTGCTGCTGTCGCTGCCGGAGGCGGCATCTGCCGAGCGGTTCACGATGACGGTGACCATGGCAGTAGCCTTGCCGTTGGAGATGGTAATGGAAGTAGCGCCGGTGCCCACAGCCGTGATCACGCCGCTGGGGCTGACCGTGGCAATGTTGCTGTTGGCGGACTTATAGGTGAACTTCTGGGAAGCGGAAGAAGGCTTGACACTGGCGGTCAGGGTGCGGGTGGCACCGGGCTTGAGCACGATGTAGTTGGTGTTGGGGGTGATCACCTGTCCGCTGTTGTTGGAGGTGGTGCCGCTTGTGCCGGTGGAGGAATCCGTGGGCAGGGCAAGCACCGTAACGGTGGTGGTGGCTACCACCGAGCCGCAGGTTGCGGTAATGGTGGCTTTGCCGGGAGCTACGCCGGTCACACGGCCAAAGCTGTTCACCGTAGCAATCTTCTCGTTAGAGGAGGTCAGGGTAACAGTGGCATAGTTGGAAGCAGAGCTGGGGCGCACCTGCAGCGAAGCTGACACCGAGTTGCCCACATAGATGGTGTTGGAGGAGAGGGAAAGGTCCATCTCGGTCACGATCATGGAGGAGTCCATGGATACCACGATGGTGTAGGCGCAGATCTGGTTGCCGGCTGCTGCCGTAACGGTGGCAGTGCCAACGCCCACAGCCTGTACCACGCCGCTGCTGCTTACGGTCAGCACGCTGCTGTCATCGGTCAAAAAGACCACAGAGTCGGTGCTGTAACTGGGGCTGACCACGGGGGACAGCTGCTGAGAAGCGCCCAGCAGCATATTGGCAGAGTAGCTGCCGGTGGCAATGCTCTCGGCGGGCACGTCCTTGAGCCATGGCAGTGAAACGCCGTTCTGCTCTTCAACGGGCAGACTGGCTGCGGCAGCGCTTAGTGCGGTGCCGCATACCAGCACACCCAGCATCAGCACACAGGCGGCCAGTTTCTTTGCGGTTCGAATCATGTTGTTTGTACCTCTTTGGGGTGGTGTAGAAGGGGGCATCCTGCCGTGCTGCGTAATCCGTTTTTAGCGGAACAGCACGCCCAGAGCCTCCATAGCATACTCAAAATAGGTGACCTGATCGTATTCCACGCGGGCGGTCACGCTCATACCGTTGGAAAGATCCACCTTGTCGCCGCTGCGGCTCACCACATAGGTGGCGTCAGGCTTGATGGTCATCTTGTAGTAGGAGCCGTTGTTGCTGGAGGTCACATCGCTATCAATGGAGGTGACCGTGCCGGTCAGCGTGCCGTAGGAATACTCCGACAGGCCGGTGATGGCGATCTTGCAGGGGTCGCCGACATGCAGCAGGGGGCGGTCGTTCACCGTCACCATGGCCATGATCTCCAGATCATCGTTCTCGCTGGCAACGGTAGCCAGTGCAGAACCGGCACTCAGCACCATGCCCTCCTTGTAAGGGCTGTCCATGTGGATCACGCCGGAGGTGGGCGCATAGATGAAGTAATCGTTGGCACCAGTGTTCAGGGAATCCAGCTGCGCCTGCAGGTTATCCACGTTGACCTGTGCGCTGGTAATGCTCTGGGAGATGGACTGCATGGTAGAGTAGTACAAAGACTCCAGCTCGCTCTGGTTCTGCTCCATCAAAGCCTTGATCTGGGTGTCGGAGTAACCGGCAGCCTGATAGGTGGTGGCGTCAAAGGTCTTTTGCGCTACCTGACTTTTGTAGGTCTGGTACTGGTAGTAGTAGGGCTGGTCCTCGGCATTCGTCTCGTCGAAGTAGTTGGTGTCGTCCTGAATGCACTTGAGCAGCTTGTTGTACTGATCCAGCTGCTTCTGGTAGATATCCAGCTGGCTTTGCAGGTTATCCTTCTGCATATCCAGATCGGTGCTCTTCAGCCGGGCGATTAGGTCGCCCTCATTCACATAGCTGCCCTCAGAGACATACAGCTCGGTGATGGAGCCGGAGTAGCTGGACATGATGTAGGTCTTGTTGGCGGCCTGCACCACACCGCTGTTCTGGCTGACATAGATGCGGTTGGTCTGGGTGCTCCAGATCACCAGAAAAATCATGAACAGACCGGTCAGAATGACAAAAGCATACCCGTAGGGGGGCAGCTTTTTGTCCATCATGATCCGGCGGTCCTGCAGATCCGAAAGGTTCTGAATGGTTGTCGTCATAATTATTTGGTCTCCATAAATACGTCGATCACGGCATCGTCATCGTCCTGATTGACATAGATGGTATAGTTGTCGCCGGTCAGCTTGATGTCGTTTTCAAAGGCCATGATCTGCAGCTTGGCGGTAGCCAGCTGGTTGTGGCTCATCGGACCAGTGTAGTGGGCGTACAGGCAGTTCTTCACCCGCAGCACAGCGTCCATGTGGTAGCCGGGCTCCATCTGGGTGATCATCTGGGTAGCCTGCTGCATCATGTACAGTTCCGGCACATGATCCGGGCCGGTACCCATCTTTACCGCCTGCACCAGCGGGCCGATAGGCTGTGCGCCGTTGCTCTTCATAAAGTTCTGCATCTGGGTCAGGATGACCGGCAGATTGCCCAGTTCCTCAGGGCGCACGAGGCGGGAGAGGACATTGGTCAGCTTGAGGGTCTTGTTTTCAGCAACTTTGATCTCATTCATGATAAATTACCCCTAATCCTGTTATATTTTTAATGTGAGCCGAAACAAAAAGGTGCCCGGAAGCGTCTGCCTCCGGGCACACCATAACGAGGCATTTTTGGTTTCCCCAGCGGGAAAGCGCTTATGCTGCATCCGGGCAAAGGCTGCGGATGCGGTGCGGTCAGTAGGTGATGGACTCGCCGTCGTCGTCCTCTTCCACCACAGCAGAAGGTACCTGCGGAGCGGGCTCGGACTTGCGCTTGCGGAAGATGCCCTGCTGCATATTCCACAGCTCGGCATAGCGGCCATTCTTTGCCATCAGTTCCTCATGGTTGCCGCGCTCCACGATCTTGCCGTGATCCATCACAAGGATCAGGTCGCAGTCACGGATGGTAGAAAGGCGGTGCGCCACGATCAGCATGGAGCGGTCTGCCAGTTGCTCGTAGATCATGTTGAAGATCAGCGTCTCGGTGGCAAAGTCCAGATTACTGGTAGACTCGTCCAGAATGTAGAGGTTAGAGTCCTTCAGGAAGGCGCGTGCCAGTGCGATACGCTGCTTCTCACCGCCGGACAGGCCGTTGCCGGCTTCCTCCAGATAGGTGTTGTACTGCAGCGGCAGGTGACGGATAAACTCGTGGGCGTCGGCCTTCTTGGCAGCTTCCTTCACCTCGTCCAACGTGGCATCCATGCGGGAGATGCGGATGTTGTCGTAGATGGTCTTACTAAACAGCTCGATGTTCTGGGGCACATAGGCAATGGCGCGGCGCACCGAACTGTTGGTGTACTCGGCCAGATTTGCGCCGTTTATGTCGATCTCGCCGTCCTCGGGGTCGTAGTACTTCAGCAGCAGTTTGGTGATGGTGGATTTGCCGCTGCCGCTGCCGCCCACCAGCGCCACCTTTTTACCGGCGGGAATGGTGAAGCTGATGTGATCCAGCGCGGGAGCGCGGTTGCCGTAGCGGAAGGTAACGTCCTTGAACTCAATGTCGCCCTCCACCTTGTCCAGCTCGCTCTGCTCCACACCCTCGGCGGTCTCGTACTCAGAGGGGTAATCCATGATCTCGGTCAGACGCTTCATGGAGATGCTGGCTTCCTGGATCTGCATCTGCAGACCGATCAGGTTGCTCAGGGGGGAGGTGAAGTAGCCGGACAGGGTGCTGAAGGCCATAAAGCCGCCCAGCGTCATCTCGCCGTTCAGCACCTGCGTGATGCCCACGTAGGTGGTAAGCATACTGAAACCGGTGGAGATGAAGGAAGAGATCAGGCCCTGCGTGGTGCTGATGCGGCTGGAGCGCAGGCTGATCTTCAGGCTCTTCATGTACTCGCGTTCCAGATTATCCAGCTCGGTCTGCTCGTTGGCATTGCACTTGACGGTCTCGATGCCGCGCAGGCTCTCGATCATCTGGCTGTTCAGCGCAGCAGACTGTGCCATGCTCTCTTCGTTGATCTTTTTATAAGGCTGTTTGTACACCAGCACCAGAAGGATGCTGACCAGCGCCATGAACAGCGAGATGGAGAACAGCATGGCGTTCATGCGGAACAGAATGATACCGGTGATGACAGCCATGGAGATATCCATCACAAGGCTCAGCGCGATGCTGGTAAAGATAGATTTGATGGTGTTTGCGTCCGAGTAACGGGTGGTGATATCACCGGTCTTGCGGGTGGCAAAGAACTTCATGGGCAGGTTGAAGATGTGCCCGAAGTAACCCAGCATCAGCGGGATATCGATCTTGATGGACAGATGGATCAGCACCCATTGGCGCACAAAGCCGATCAGCGTGCTGGTAATGCTGACCACACTGAACACCAGGATCAATGTGACCAGCAGGCTGTTCAACCCGTAGGGCAGCACCTCGTCCATCAGAATCTTATTGAACATGGAGGACGCGATGCCCAGAATGGTGGTGATGATCGAACTGAGGATGGCGTAGAAGAACAGCTTTTTCTGGGGCAGCAGCAGGTTGATATACCGCTTCATCATGCCGCCCTTTTCAATCTTGCCGCCCTTGAACTCCGAGGTGGGGTTCAAAAGCAGCAGAACACCGGTAAAGTTCTTGTAGAACTCGTCCAGACTGATCTTTTTCAATTCCGTGCCGGGGTCGCCGATGATGACGTAATCCTTGCACTTATGCTTTTTGCCCTTTTCCTCTTCTTCCTTGCGGCTCTCGGCGTCCTGCAGCATATGCTTGCGGCGTGCGCCATCATCCTTGATGGTGGTCTTTTTGAACACCACAACAAAGTGAGCCAGACCCTGATCGGTGATGACCTGTGCAATACAGGGAAGCGAGAAATCGCTCAGAAAGTTTTCGCGGTCCACGCGGACTGCGGCGGTGGTAAAACCAAGTTCATTGGCGGCTTTTTGCAGGCCTACAAGGTTGGTGCCTTTCAGGTCGGTGCCCATCATATCCCGTAGGCGGGTAATGGTAACTTCCTTTTTGTAGTGCAGGCACACCATGGCCAGACAGGCAGCCGCACAGTCGGTGGTATCGTGCTGCCGGACGTAGGTATAACGCATAGATGTTTCCTTTTACTCTCAAGATTTATTCAAACGACACCAAGCCGCCCTGCCGCCCTGCGTTTGCCGCACAAGACCACCGGCTTGCCTGCTGATTTGACCAACGAAAAAACTGCGCTCCTGCACGGCAGTCTTCTGACCGGGGAGCGCCTGTCTGTGGGTAGAAAAGACTGTGCAGCCTGCACAGTACCTTTTTCACGCCTATAAACTTATAAAAGTATACCACAACCACTAGGGTTCTTCAAGGCGATATTTTTTAAGAACCGTAAAGAAAGGGCGAAAAAGATGCAGATAAACAAAAAAGCGATGGAAGAATATCCATCGCTTGCTGGCGCCTCTTGCCTGACTCGAACAGGCGACACCCTGATTAACAGTCAGGTGCTCTAACCGACTGAGCTAAAGAGGCATATCAGTGACTGCGAGAAATATTATACCGCAGTCACCGCACTTTTGCAAGCCCTTTTTGCAAAAAATGCTGAGTAATTTGTCAGCCATGAAAAAAGCAGCGCAAAAACGCCCGTAGGTGCTTCTGCGCTGCTATAATAAGGATGCTTTTGTAAAATTACTTCAGCTTGCTCTTGGCCTTCATGCGCTGGTCGTGGTTCAGGATCTGCTTACGGATACGCAGATTCTCCGGGGTGACCTCCAGCAGCTCGTCCTGTGCCAGGAACTCCAGGCAGCCCTCCAGGCTCAGCTTGCTGATGGGGATCAGGCGCAGAGCGTCGTCGGAGCCGGAAGAACGGGTGTTGGTCAGGTGCTTGGTCTTGCAGACGTTCACGTCCACATCCTCGCCGGAAGCGGTGTAGCCGATGACCATGCCCTCGTACACCTTCTCGCCGGGGCCCACCAGCAGGGTGCCGCGCTGCTGAGCGTTGAACAGGCCGTAGGTGACGGCCTCGCCGGTCTCAAAGCTGACCAGAGAACCGGTGGAGCGGTTGGCGATCATGCCAGCCCAGACATCGTAGCCGTCAAAGATCTGGTTGATGATGCCCTCGCCGTGGGTATCGGTCAGGAACTGGTTGCGGTAGCCGAACAGGCCGCGGCTGGGCATCCGGAACTCCAGACGCACACGGTCAGAGCCCAGGGACTCCATCTGCTGCAGGATGGCCTTGCGCTGGCCCAGACCGGTCATGACGGCACCCTGATACTGGGTGGGCACGTCGATGACGACATGCTCCATGGGCTCGTAAGTCTTGCCGTCGATGACCTTGGTCAGAACGTGCGGGGGAGAGACCTGCAGCTCATAGCCTTCACGGCGCATGGTCTCAATCAGGATGGACAGGTGCATCTCACCACGGCCCATGACGCGGAAGGAATCGGTGGTGGGAGAATCCTCCACCTTCAGAGCGACGTCCTTCAGCAGCTCTTTCTGCAGGCGGTCACGGATCTGGCGGCTGGTGACGTACTTGCCCTCACGGCCGGCCAGCGGGCTGTCGTTGACGGAGAAGGTCATCTCCACGGTGGGGTCGTTGATCTTCACGAAGGGCAGCGGCTCCACGTTGGAGGGGCTGCACAGGGTGTTGCCGATGGTCACGTCCGGCAGACCGGAGAATGCCACGATATCACCTGCGGTGATGTTGTCGCACGGCTGACGGCCGTTGGCCTGGAAGTCGTACAGCTTGGTCAGACGGCCGCGCATCTTTAGGTCGGGGTTGTGCCAGTCGCACACGACCACTTCCTCACCCACCTTGGCAACGCCGTTCTGGATACGGCCGATGCCGATGCGGCCCACGAACTCGTTGTAGTCCACAGAGGAGACCAGCATCTGGAAGGGAGCCTCGGGATCGCCCTGAGGAGGCTGGATGGTGTCCAGCAGGGTGTCGAACAGGGGGATCAGGTCGGTGCCGGGCACATCGGGGTCCAGGCTTGCGGTGCCCTGACGGCCGCAGCAGAACAGGATGGGGCATTCCAGCTGCTCATCGGAAGCGCCCAGATCCATCAGCAGGTAAAGCACCTCATCGATGACTTCTTTGATGCGGGCATCGGGGCGGTCGATCTTGTTGATGGCAACCACCAGGCTCAGGTTCTGCTGCAGAGCCTTCTGCAGAACAAAACGGGTCTGGGGCATGCAGCCCTCAGCAGCGTCCACCAGCAGCAGTACGCCGTTGACCATCTTCAGCACGCGCTCGACCTCGCCGCCAAAGTCGGCGTGGCCCGGGGTATCAACGATGTTGATCTTGACACCCTTGTAGGTGCAGGAGCAGTTCTTGGCCAGAATGGTGATACCGCGCTCACGCTCGATATCGCCGCTGTCCATGACACGCTCTGCCACGACCTGATTGTCGCGGAAAGCGCCGCTCTGACGCAGCATGGCATCCACCAGCGTGGTCTTGCCGTGGTCAACGTGAGCGATAATGGCGACGTTGCGCAAATCGTTACGAACCATAAATAACTACCTCTCTATTTTGAATCTCTGTAGAAGTTACGTCATACGAATAAAGTTTATCTCAGTTGGGGGTGGTTTGTCAAGATTGTATAAAAACTTTTTCAAAATTTCAGCGCTTTGCCCGATAACTCTTTACACGATTTGGGCAGATGGACGCGGCAAGTTATGCTATACTAAGGGTGCAAAACCGAACTGGGAGGTGTATCTATGAAGCTCACATTTTTGGGAGCCAACCACGAGGTCACGGGCAGCTGCACCCTGCTGGAAGCAGCTGGGCAGCGCTACCTCATCGACTGCGGCATGGAGCAGGGCAGGGATGTCTACGAGAACCAGCCCATCCCGGTGGCACCCGGCGAGATCGACTGGGTGCTGGCCACCCATGCACACATCGACCATACCGGTATGCTGCCGCTGCTGGTGCGCAACGGCTTCCGCGGCAAGATCTATGCCACGAACCCCACGGTGGAGCTGTGCGGCATCATGCTGCGGGACTCGGCCCATATTCAGGAATTTGAAGCGGAGTGGAAAAACCGCAAGGGCAAGCGCTCCGGCGCAGAGCCGGTGGAGCCCATGTACACCGTGCAGGATGCCGAGGCCGCCTGCCGCTTGTTCCGGGGCGTGGAGTACGACAAGCGTATCGAGCTTGCCCCGGGCATCGAGGCACGGTTCGTGGACGTGGGGCACCTGCTGGGCTCTGCCAGCATCGAACTGTGGATCACCGAGGGCAGCACCACCACAAAGCTGGTGTTCTCCGGCGATATCGGCAATCTGAATCAGCCCATCATAAAGGACCCTACCTACATCCAACAGGCAGACTATGTGTTCATGGAGTCCACCTACGGCGACCGCAACCACGACCCCCGGCCGGACTATGTGGCAGAACTGGCAAAAATTTTGCAGCGCACCTTTGACCGGGGCGGCAACGTGGTGGTGCCCAGCTTTGCGGTGGGCCGCACGCAGGAGATGCTGTATTTTTTGCGGGAGATCAAGGAAAAAGGGCTGGTCAAGGGGCACGGCAACTTCCCGGTCTACATCGACAGCCCGCTGGCCACCGAAGCCACCCGCATTTTCCGGGATACAGACCCCGACTGCTTTGACGCCCAGACCCGTGCGCTGCTGGAAAAGGGCATCGACCCCATCAATGTGCCGGGGCTGCGCATCAGCGTGACCAGCGATGACTCCCGCATGATCAACACCGACCGCACGCCCAAGGTCATCCTGTCCGCCAGCGGCATGTGTGAAGCAGGACGCATCCGCCACCATCTCAAGCACAACCTGTGGCGGCCGGAATGCACCATCCTTTTCGTGGGCTTTCAGGCCGTGGGCACCTTGGGTCGCACCCTCATCGAAGGGGTGGACTCGGTCAAGCTGTTCGGTGAGCCCATCGAGGTAAAGGCCGAGATCTGTCAGCTGACCGGCATGTCCGGCCACGCGGACAAGGACGGTCTGCTGCGCTGGGTGAACGCCTTTACGGAAAAGCCCCGGCGGGTGTTCGTGATCCACGGCGAGGACGAGGTGGAGAACCGCTTTGTGGACACCCTGACCGATCAGGGCTTTACCGCCTGTGCACCCTACAATGGTGCGCAGTGGGCCATCGGTGCCGAGGGCGCTGTCTGCCTGCAGGAGGGCACTAAGGTACGCATCCAGCACAAGGTATCGGAGGGCC
>OMDC01000746.1_pt1 | contig 13305 bp, 8 predicted proteins | sample 1674201 | NCBI WGS metagenome assembly OMDC01 (sample SAMEA103958152, study PRJEB25191) | human gut metagenome | biome: human-associated habitat [ENVO:00009003]; feature: intestine environment [ENVO:2100002]; material: feces | place: Germany | collected 2013/2015 | reverse complement strand
CCCTTCGGGTCCGGCCACCACAAAGGGGCCAGGCACCTTTGTGGTGGTTTTTGCTTTGACGGACCGCGCCTGCGCCTTGGTATACCATGTACGCCGTTCACGAATACGCCCCACACCGCCGCACAACCCAGAAAGGCCCCCATGGACACCACCTTCAGCCACATCAAAGCCGTGTTCTGCGATATCGACGGCACGCTGCTCACGAGCCAGCACACGGTGTCCCCGCGCACCGTGGCGGCGATTCGCGCCCTGCGCGAGCGCGGCGTGCTCTTTGGCCTGTGCACCGGGCGCGACGCCCACGCGACCGAGGCCATGTACGAGCTCTGGGGTATCGAGGGTCTGGTGGACGTGCTCGTGGGCTGCGGTGGCGCCGAGGTCATCGACCGCGCGCACGACATCAACGAGCTGAGCTATCCGCTGCCGGGCGAGACCATCGCGCGCATCTGCAAGCACATGGCGGACCTTCCAGCAACACCCGTCTGCCCCCGAGACGGCGTGTTCTACGTGCCCGAGAGCAACGCGTGCGTCGAGCACCTGTCGCGCGTCGACGGCGTGCCCTACCAGGTGGTCGATTTTGCCGAGTTTTTGCGCGAGCCGCAGCCCAAGGTGATGTTTACCATGGCGCCCGAGGTAATGCCGCAGGTGATCGAGCGGGCGTCGACGTTTGCCGATGACACTGTTAAGGCAGCGGCTCTGCAAACCACGCAGCGGCTCTACGAGTTCATGGATCCGCGCGTGTCCAAGACGCGCGGCCTTGTGCGCGTGGCGGAGCTCAACGGCATGGAGCTCGAGAACATCTGTGTGTTTGGCGATGCCGATAACGACACCTGCATGGTGGCCGACGCTGGCGTGGGCGTGGCTATGGCAAACGGCAGCGACGCCACCCGTGCCGCCGCCGACTTTGTAACCGCCAGCAACGACAAAGACGGCATCGCGATCTTTATCGAGGAACATCTGCTGTAGCGCTGGGGGAGAACCGCCATAATGGGGACAGGCACCTTTGCGGTGGCCTCAGGCGATTTGGGCGAGTTGATGCCTACAATCTGCGCGCAAATACAAATATGGTTGTCTGAACATTACGCTTCTAACCGCCGATGGGTTAAAGATATTCTCATCAGTTTGGTAGGATATTCCTTCCGGTTGATGACCTACTGCTCACGGTCGATTTTCGACCGTGAGCGGGATGTTTGCTATTGAGCAAAAATTTGTGCAAATAAATCTAATGCCATTAAAAAATGATGGGCAACTAAATTACCAGTAGAAACAAAAAATAGATAGCGAATAAACGAAGGTAAATCTGAGCAAATGTCAAGAGAATTGAGAATCCGCTACAAAAATGTCGGTATTGTTGCTCAGATGTCTAAACAATCGTTACAATATGTACACTAAACGTGCGCAATTTCAGATTGCGCAGATACGTTTGATAGTGAAAGAGCAAGATCGCGGTCTCTTGGGGAGGAGACATCGATGAAAGCAAATTCAGACAAATCTAAGCAGAGCAATAAAGCGATGCATCGTGTGCTAGCAGGCGTTTTGTGCGGAGCCTCCGTTTTGAGCTTGGTGCTGTCGCTCGTCATGCCTCCAATCTCGCAGGCCATTGCCAACGACGCCCAGACGGGTGCAGCCGAGGAAGCCGTTGCGGACGAGGGTTCTTTGGGCGATGGTGCCGGTGCAGACAACAACGCGGACAAGGACGCCAAGGAGCAGAATAGTGACGACGCCGAGCATGGCGAGGGCGAAGGCCTCGACGCGGCGGACCCGTCTGCCGATGGTGCGGAAGCCAAGGGCGCCGCGCAGCCTTCTGGTGATGAAGCGGATGATGGAGATGGCATCGCTCCCGTTGCGGAGGACGAAACTAAATACGATATTCATAGTGGGGAAGAGTTGGCTTCAAAGCTTCAGGACGAGAGCCTTCGCAATGAAAATGGTGCCACCACTTTTAAGCTTGTTGCCGATATTGAGTACAACGATGAGGTAGGGCTCGTACAAAACAACGAGCACCCCGTCGTCAATATCATCTTGGATTTAAATGGTCACAAGCTTAAGCACTCGAGTAATAGCAAATCATTATTCGATGTTGCCAACGGCGCGACACTTACAATTAAGGATTCTGTGCAGACGGAGGAAAAGGTCAGTAACGGCCAGCAGCTAAATGATCAGGGACAGAAATTAACTCCCGCTAATTATGGCGAGGAAGCCATACTGTCTTACGACAACGATGGCATTCCGACTTACCTTTCCTACTATGTGACCGAATCGTCCCCAGAAGGAACGGGCACAACCGAGTCGCTTGTAGAACATGGTGTTGATATTAAAGGTAAAGGCGCCATTGTGGCTTGCGACGGTTCAAGAGGACTGAAGCTCATCAACATCAATGACGGCGGTCATTTCAGTCTTGAGAGCGGCGTGCTCACACAACAGGAAGGCTGTGAGGTCCGAAACCTGGTGTACGCGGGGAGCGGTTCGACCGTCAATATGAAGGGCGGTTACGTTTGCGGAGGTTATTGTCCGGACGGTGCTGCCGGCGCAGGAATATCTGTCGAAAATTCGACCCTTAGCATTTCTAACGGCGTAATTGCCGGCAACCGCGCTCCTAGTGGCGGCGGTGTATATGCCAATGGGTCTGCAGTCACGGTGACCGGCGGCGTAATCTCCGGTAATAGCACGCTTGATGGCATGAACGGATTTGGTGGCGGCATCATGGCCGAAGGCGGCAGCGTTGCTGTTTCTGGCGGTTACATTACGAACAATTGCTATGCCAACTTCTGCGGCACGGATGGTAACGGTGACCATGGCGGCGCTGGGCTTGCTGCCAAGAACGGCACCCATGTCACCATTTCTGGCGGCCAGATTACTGGCAATTATTCTGAAGAAGCTGGTGGCGGCGTTTACGTTACCAATATTTTTCAACAAGATAGGGCATGGCTCGACATTAAAGGAGGAAATATTGCCTCTAACGTGAGCTACCGATCTGAAGGTGCCGGCATCCGAGTGGGCCAGATGGTTGACGCGATGATTAACGGCACTGAAAAGAGTAAAGTCTACATCACAAACAATCACTGCATGTCTCGCTTTGACTGGGGCGGTGGCGGTATCTTCGTCCAGGGAAACTCGAATGCAGGTCAGGAGAAGACTGCTGGCAGGCTCTTTGTGTACAACTCGTACATTAGCGCCAATGAAGCTGGCGGCTACGGCGGTGGCGTTGCAGTCTGCCCCACGGGCAAGACGTTGGTAACGAACACTGAGGGCACGGCAATCTTTGGCAATTCGTCTGCCGGCAAACAGTTTGATGGCGATGAACATTTTAAAGAAGGCCGTGCTTACAACAAAGAGACCAATACCGGCAATGAAGCTGAACCCCATCTTTCAGGTGGTGGTAGTGGTAAGAATCAAGATAGAGATGCATACAATTCGGAGGTGTTTCGCGACAGCGGTCATGCCGATTTCTTCCTTGCGGCAGCGGCTGGCCATAAGGAACCGCTTGCGGCGGTAATCGGCAAGATGCTCGGCGAAGTAGACGCCAAGTATTCTGGAAGCAAAGAACGCAGTGATACCCAAGAACTCAGTGAGGCTATCACTATCCCTGCCAATGGCGGCGTGAAGATTTATCGGAGCGTCGGTCTGACTTCGGGTGTCAAAGTTGGAAGTGATGAAGCGAAAAATGCGAAGAAAGCTGCCAGAACTTTCATCACGGGCAACTATTCCTGGGACCATGGCGGCGGCATCATGTCGAATGGCGACTTGTACCTAGGCGTGCCTGCGGATACGTACGTCTACCCGAGCCTTAAGCTGAAGGCGACCAAGAAGTTGGACGGCCGCGAGCTTAAGGGTGGGGATTTCACCTTTACGGTCTACCGCAAGGATTCGGCTGATCCTATCGCTCGCGGGGTATTCAATTCTGACGCTTGCACCGAGGTTGGAACTGCGAGTAATGATAAAAGTGGCAACATCACGTTTAACCTTGGTGAACAGTTCGCAGCGAGCGGTACGGCTGGCACGATTACATATTACCTAGTCGAAAATGCCGGAGAGGTTTCCGGTATCACATACGACACTGCCGTGTACGAGATTGAGGTGACTGTCAAGGACAACCCGACTGAGCTCATGACTGTTCCGAAAAAGGAAAGCCCGAACGAACAGATACCTCTCAACATCCATAACTACACGATTGAAAAAGTCAATGTGACCAAGCATGAACTCGACAAGTCATCTGGGGTGTGGAGTGTCACAAAATCATGGAACAACTTGCAGAAGAGCGATGACTATTATCCAATTGCCTGCAAAGATAGCTCAACGACTTTCACCAACGAGTACACTCCGTACACCTCCAGCGGCTCTTGGACTCCTAAGGCGACTAAGGTCGTTAAGGGTGGCGAGATGAAGGAGTTTACGCTCGAGTTTGCGGATAACCCGGACTTCGCGGACGCTAAGACGGTTAAGACTCGGGTCGATGGCGACAAGTCCCAGACGCTTTCGTTCTTAAATGCGTCTGGCGAGGGGATTAAGTACTCGCTCTCTGATATCACGAAGAATCCCTTCACTGCCGGTGATCCTACGGGCCGTGGCGCTTCCAAGACCTTCACGTACTACGTGTGCGAGAAGAATGAGAGTTCAATTTTCTCGCATTATAAGTTCGATCAGTCGGTCTATAAGCTTGACGTCACGATGACGGATCAGAAAGATGGCACAATCACTGCCACGAAGGTGACCTACACCCAGATCAAGGATGCTGACGGTAATGCCATCGACGAAGGCAAGCAGACTACCGTGGATTACAACGATGGATCCGATACTACCAAGCCCAAGTCCATCCCCACCTTCACCAACACCTACTCAACCTCTTTGCCCCTTTCTGGTATGTCGGGCGTCACTCTGACGTACCTTGCCGGCGCGGCGGTGCTTTGCGCTGCTGCGGCCTGGATGCACATTCGTCGCAAGGCGAATGCGAAGGGAGGTAGGCGTCGTGAATAAGAAAGTTTGCTCCTTCCCGATCTTGTTTGCGCTGCTTGCCCTCTTGATCGGCACCTGCGCGGTTGTGTTCCCCGCTTCCGCGCAGGCCACGCCGACCTCGACCGGTTCCATCACGGTGAGCGGCACCGTGGCGAGCAGCTACGACGGCTACCAGATCTTTAGCGCCAACGTCGTCGACGGCGACAGCGACGCCAAGATCGCCACCGACCTCGCCTGGGCAAGCGACGCCGTGCGCGACGCCGCGCTGCCTGTGCTGCACGGCGCAGGCATGCCCAATTCCCAGACCACCGCGCAGGAAGCTGCCGAGTGGCTCAACACCGATTCCCACCTTACGAGCGCGCTGAGCGCACAGCTCGCTCGTTCCCTCCAGAGCTCTGGCGCCGTGTTCGTGGCCCTTAACGCGGGCACGACGGCCGAGCTGCCCTGCGGCTACTGGCTCATCGTCGCCGACGACGACGCCATCGCCCAGGGCGAGGCCGGCACCGCGCCGATCATGGCCCTGGTGGGCGGCAGCGCCGTCACCGTCAAGCCCAAGGCGGCGACCCCCAAGGTGTCCAAGCATGTGTTGGAGGACAGCACCGCCGCCTGGCAGAAGGCCGCCGACGCCACGGTCGCCGACGACCTGTACTGGCGCCTCTCTGCCACGGTCCCGGCGGGTCTTACCGCCTACGACACCTATACGGTGCAGTTCGTCGATACCATGAGCGCGGGGCTCGATCCCTCCAAGGTCGCCGCGAGCATGCGCGTGTACGTGGCGGCGGGTGCGGACGGCGTCTTCGACGCGGTCCAGGCCGACAAGGACGGCCGCGCCGGCACCGAGCCCGCGAAGGGCTGGACCGACATCACGGCCCAGTGCGCTACCAAGGTGGCGGCGGACGGAACCTTCACCGTGCGCACCGGTGACCTGATCGCCGCGCTCGGCGGGGCCGACGCCTTTACCGCGGGCACCCGCGTGGTCGTCGTGTACAATGCGCCGCTCAACAGCGCGTGCAGCCACGGCATCGCGAAGGGCAACCCCAACGAGGTCTACCTGCGCTACCCGCGCTCTCCCTTTGCCGACCAGTCCGGTGACGCCGGCTTCACCCGCACGCCGAGCGACGATGCGTGCGTCTACACCTGGGATCTCGCGCTCACCAAGCGCGGCAGCGACGGCGACAAGCCGCTTGCTGGGGCGGTCCTGAGCATCGCCGACGACCGCGGTCGCACGCTAGCGGCCGACGGCGCGTGGGATGCAGAGGGCAAGGCTACCGTCACCACGGGCGAGGACGGTCGCGTGACCGTCTCGGGCGTGGACTCGGGCAAGCTGGAGGTCCGCGAGCTCAAGGCGCCCAAGGGCTACACCGCCTTTGAGGGCACGCGCTCCGTTACGGTCAAGGCCGAGGGCCTGGACGTCGACCAGGTGGCCGCCGCCAAGCCCAAGCTCACCATCACGGCCGAGTCGCCCCTGCGCGCCGACAGCGCGGACGGGTCGACGGGCAGCCTGGAGGCGTCGATCATCAACACGCCCACCGACACACCCCCTAGCATTACCACCGGAGGCTTTATGCCCTTGACTGGCGATATGGCAATGTACGCCGTGGCCGCCGCAGCGGTCGCCGGAGCTGCACTGATCGTGGTCGCGCTCCTGATCAAGCGGGGAGGTGGCAGCCATAAAGAGTAGCTGGCAGCCCCACAGAGAGCGGGGCGAGACGTAGCGAAGCAGATGCTAAGACACGGACAGACAGATTTAGATCAAATGGAATTCAAGCAGGAAGCAGAGGAAAAGAAGATGAGCATGAGCAAGAACATCGCACGCCTGGCAGTAACCGCCGGCCTCACGGCGGCGTTGAGCTTCGGTGGCGTGATGGCCCCGGTCACGATGGCATTTGCGGCTGAGGGTGGTCAGGGTAGCATCACGATTAACAAAGTCGTCGACAAAAATGCTGGCAATAAGTTCAAGGCATATCAGATCTTCAAGGCAAAAGTCGTTGACAAGGAAGGCGAAGGCAAGGTTGCTTCCGATGTTAAATGGGCAAATAATGCTATCGCTTCCAAGGTGATTACCGCCATTAAGGGGTCTACTCAGTATAAAGCACTTGTGAAGAAAGACGCCGCCAAGGGGCTCAAGGAGGGTGCCTCTGCTTCGGATGTGGCCGAGTGGCTTTCTCAAAATGTGAATGGCGTTGCCAGCACGGCATCCAGCGGCGAAGGTACGCGTGTTGCCCCCGGCGATGTGCTTTATGAAATTGCGGCTGCGGTTTCAGGTATGAAGCAAGGTGTTGAGGCGGAGACCGCTGCGGGAGACCTTGAGGCGGACAAATCGTGGACGCGCCCGGACCCTAATGAAGATGGCCTTTACGGCGATGGCTATTATCTCTTCGTGTCTGATGGCCTTACGAATCAGGCCAAGCCGAACACTGGCACCTCCCCGATTTTCGCTATCGTGGGTGGTAATCCCGTGACGGTCACCGAGAAGACCAGTATTCCCACTGTCGACAAGGAGATTCTCGATGATACTGCTGATACGGATGCTGCCAATGCTGAAGAGGGCAACTGGAAGAATAGCGGTGATGCTTGGATCGGACAGGAAATCGACTACAGGCTGACCGGTCACGTTGCGGACAATATTGCCTCGTACGATACCTATTACTATGAATTCCAAGATACGCTGAGTAAGGGTCTTAAGGTTTTAAAGAACTCCGATGGCTCGCTGAACGGCTTGCATGTCTATATCGTTGATAACGGCAGCAAGAAAGAGGTTACATCAGACGCTGACAAGGGTTATAAGGCGACTGTGACCCCCGATGAGGCTGCTGGAACTGAGCTCCTTAATGTTTCTTTTAAAAACCTTAAGACGGTTCAGGCTACTAATGGAGACCCGATTGAAGTTGGCGCCGCTTCCAAAGTGGTCGTGACCTACAAGGCCCAGCTCACCAGCGATGTTGAATATAGCGCCGATGGCGCCACCAACGAGGTCAAGCTTGTCTATTCCAACAATCCCATGACTAATGATAAGGGCACTTCTGAGTCGGACAAAGTTGCAGACTACGTCTTTGGCCTCGATGTCACCAAGGCCGACCCGGATAACGCGAGCGCGAACCTCGTTGCTGGCTTTAAGGTCAAAATGACCAAAGAGGGGACCACAAAAACAGTTAGTAAATGGCTGAAACAAGATGGCAGCTTCACCGGTGACGAGAGCCAAGCTTATACATTTGAAACCACGGGGGAGGGTAACAAGGTCTTTATCCCCGGTCTTGTTGCAGGCGAGTATCAGATTATCGAGAGCGAGGCGCCTACGGGGTACAACACCATCGACCCATTTACCATTACGGTGACGCCTACGTACGACTCGACCGGCACGCTGAAGAAGCTCGATGTGACGTCTAGTTCCGATATGGCCGTTGCTAAGACTGAAAAGAACCTGACTACGACCAAGATTCCCGTCACTATTCAGAATAAGAAGGGCTCCGGCCTCCCGCTGACCGGCCTCAACGGCGTGACTTTCACTTGGATCGCTGGTGGCGCGGTGCTGTGCATCGGCGTGGCGCACCTCATCCGCAGCCGTAAGCAGGCTGAGGAGTCCGAGCAGGAGTAACGCTCGCTCACTCATCCCTTTGGCAGGTGGGATGTGATGGCCATGAGACTTGCGCACACTTTTCTCGTCTATCCACGTTCTTGCTTTGCCATTCACTTTTCGGGGCAGACTTCGCACTGGAGTTTGCCCCGTTTTTTTTGGATAACGCAGCCAGGGCGCCGTTACTTGCCGGATCGAGCGTATGGTTAGCGAACAGATGTTTGTAAGTATTGCGTTTACCAGCTGTAAGTGCGAGTGCTCGCAGTAAAATATCCTTGCGACGCATTCCGTGCGCGGGCGGCCGACGACTCGATCGGAGGTCCCCAAATGCTGAAATTCCTTAACGCGCTCGCCGCCCTCGCGGCGGTGGGCACGTTCGTCATCGCGTTTCTTGACTCGTATGAGGTTCGGTTTAAGGTCCGTAGGCGCACGCGCGGTGCGGACGGTAGAAGGCATTTGCGCCGCAACAAGCGCAAATAAAAATGCCCGGGGGTCGGATCCCGGGCATTTAACAAAAACTGAAAACTAGGCCGCCCGCGCTCTCGTACACTTACGCGGGGTGCGTCGTTTTCTATGGACATTGTATCCCGAATCGCCCTGCCGATTCGGGACATTTTGAAAACGCAAATGCGGGCTTATCCTTGACTGGACGGAGCGGTCTAGCTGCGTTGTTCGGCGTGGAAGCTTGCAAATCGGCTATTATTTGTTTAGACAACTTGAGTTGTAGAGGAGTGACCGGCGATGGTGCAGGGCGCCAAACATATGAAGAGCAATAACGCCGCGGACAACGGCGGCTCAAGCCCTCAGCCCAAACCTCAACCAAAGCCCAAGCGTCGCCGTAAGCGACTGCCGCGCTGGGCTGATCGGCTCATCACCATCGTCATCATCCTTATTGGTGTGGGCCTTATGACCTGGCCGTGGATCTTGGACCGGCTCGAAGCCTCGGGCGTGTTCAACCAGATCAGCACCGTGTCCAGCACCGTGGACGCGCTCTCGGAAGAGGAGCGCGAGCGCATTCTGCTACAGGCGCGCTCCTATAACGAGCAACTTGCCGGCGAGGCCACCGAGCTTCCCGCCGACCAGATCGAGCCCTACGCCCAGCAGCTCATCTTTGACCGCGACCCCATGATGAGCTGGGTCGAGATCCCCTCTATCGACGTGAGCATGCCCATTTACCACGGTACGAGCGAGGAAGTCCTCATGGCGGGCGTCGGCCACCTAGAGGGCACGAGCCTGCCGGTGGGCGGCACCTCGACGCATTGCGTGCTCACCGCGCACTCGGGCATGCGCAACCTGAGCATGTTCGATGACATCCACTCGCTGGAGCCCGGCGATCTGGTGCTGCTGCACACCATGAACAAGACGCTCGCCTATAAGATGGTGGACTCCGAGGTGGTGCTACCCGAGGAGATGGAGTCGCTGACCATCGAGCCGGGCGTCGACAAGGTGACGCTCGTCACCTGCACCCCCTACGGCGTGAACGACCATCGCCTGCTGGTGCATTGCGTGCGCACCAAGTACAACAAGAAGGACGTCGACAAGCAAAAGTCGCTGGCCGGTCGTCACTGGGGCAAGCGCGAGTTTGCCATGCTCATCGTGGTCGTAGCCATTGTGCTGTTGCTGCTGGACATCGTGATCCACGCGGTCCGCAAGCGCCGCAAGGCCAAGGCCTCGGCATAGGGTATCGTCCGGAACCACCACAAAGGGGACAGGTACCTTTGTGGTGATCGGGGCTTTCAAACCATCACAACATTCGATGAAAATTGCGATTTTGACGAAAAGCGTCGAATGTTGTGATGGTTTTCGTTATGGACGGTGCGGTTTCGCTACAGAACCGCCAGCCCGCCGCCTGCCATCCCGCCGCCCTCGTTACGTTTTCGCTGCATTTGGGTAAAGCGCCTGCTCCAAGCCGGCGTTGCCCTGTATACTAGAGCGGTTTAACTGTTATGCGGAAGGGAGCGCCTATGGCACTCAGCGAGAAAGACGTGCGCGGCATCGCCGAGTACGCAAAGATCGCACTGACCGATGACGAGCTCACCCAGATGACGTCCTACATGAACGACGCCGTCCAGATGCTCGAGCCCGTCCTGCAATATGACTTGCCCGACGTGGAGCCCACGTTCCATCCTATCGGAAGCCTGTCCAACGTGATGGGCGATGACCTGCGCGAGCCCGAGCGCGACCTGCCGCTCGACGTCGCGCTCGAAAACGCCGGCAGCGCGCGCGACCGCTACTTCCGCGTGCCGTCCATTTTGGGAGAGGGGGAGAGCGAGTAATGGCGCTAAGCTTCGATTCCCTTACCGCCGCCCAGATTGCCGCGGGCGTTGCCGCCGGTGACTTTACCGCTACCGAGGTGGCCCAGGCCTCCCTTGCCGCTATCGAGGCGCGCGAGGGCGGGGCCCAGGCATTCCTGCAGGTGGCGCCCGAGCTCGCGCTCGAGGCCGCTGCGCGCGTGGATGCCAACCGCGCCGCAGGCAAGCCGCTGCCCCCGCTCGCGGGCGTGCCGCTGGCCATCAAGGACAACATGAACCTCGTGGGCACGCGCACCACCTGTGCTTCCCGCATGCTCGAGAACTACCAGAGCGTCTACACCGCCACCTGCGTCCAGCGCATGCTCGATGCCGGCTGCCTGCCTATGGGCAAGGCCAACATGGACGAGTTTGCCTTTGGTAGCTCCACCGAGAGCTCGGCGTTCCACCGCACCAACAACCCCTGGGATACCGAGCGCGTGCCCGGCGGCTCTTCGGGCGGTTCCGCTGCCGCCGTCGCCGCGGGCGAGGTCGCGCTCTCGCTGGGCTCGGATACCGGCGGCTCCATTCGCCAGCCGGCGTCGCTGTGCGGCGTGGTGGGCTTTAAGCCCACGTATGGCGCCGTGAGCCGTTACGGTGTGGTTGCCTTTGGCTCGTCGCTCGACCAGGTGGGCCCCTTTGGCCGCACGGTCGAGGATGTCGCGCTGGCCATGAACGCGCTTACCGGCGCGGGCCACGATCCATACGACTGCACCAGCCAGGATTGCGCCGTCGGCTTTACCGAGCATCTCAACGACAGCATCGAGGGCAAGCGCGTGGGCATCATCCCTGCGTTTATGGAGGCCGAGGGCCTGACGCCCGAGGTCAAGGCCGCTGTTCAGCGCGCCGCTCAGGAGCTGCAGAACCAGGGCGCCGAGCTGGTCGAGGTCGACCTGCCGCACCTGGACGCCGCCATCGCCGCCTACTACGTCATCGGCCCGGCCGAGGCGTTCTCCAACCTGGCCCGCTTCGATGGCATTCGCTATGGCTATCAGGAGGAGGGCTGCGCCAACCTGTCCGACCAGAGCTCGCTTTCGCGTGCCCACGGCTTTGGTGCCGAGGCCAAGCGTCGTCAGATGCTCGGCGCCTACCTGCTGAGCTCGGGTATGTACGACAAGTACTACTACGCTGCGCAAAAGGCCCGCACGCTCATCACACAGGACTACGATGCCGCGTATGCCAAGGTGGACACCATCCTCATGCCCGCCTCGCCGCGCACGGCCTTTAAGTTTGGCGAGATTAGCGACCCCACGCAGATGTACCTCTCCGACCTGTACACCATCTCGCTCAACATTTGCGGCAACGGTGGTATCTCGGTGCCGCTGGGCCTGGGCGAGGATACTCAGTTGCCCGTTTCTGCCCAGCTGGTGGGTCCGGCCTTTAAGGACCGTCAGCTGCTAACGTTTGCCCGCGCCCTGGAGCGCGGCTTTGCCGATGCCGCCACGGGTGCGCCCGCGTTTTCCGTCGCGCCCGATTTTGCCGGGAAGGGAGGCGAGCTGTAATGAAGGAGCTTTCCGAGGTCCTGCAGGATTGGGAGGCCGTGATCGGCCTGGAGATCCATACCGAGCTCACCGCACTCGATACCAAGATGTTCTGCAATTGCAAGCTCAGCCACGATGACGAGCCCAACGCCAACGTGTGCCCGGTGTGCCTGGGCCTGCCCGGCGCCCTGCCGGTGCCCAACAAGCGCGCCATCGAGAGCATCGTCAAGGCCGGTCTCGCCACCAACTGCGAGATCCAGCGCCACTCGATGTTCTACCGCAAGCACTACTTCTATCCCGACATGGCCAAGAACTTCCAGACCACGCAGGGCCCGGTCGCCTTTGCCATGTACGGCCACCTGGATCTGGACGTGACTGGTCGCGGTGCCGCTGAGCGCCCCGACTGCGCGTTTGGCGAGGCCGAGGCTCAGAGCCTGGCGAGCGCCTCGGCCAACGCCGAGGGCCTGTCCACGTCCATGACGTCGACCATGCGCGAGGGTAACCAGCGCGCCGGTCACCTGGCCAGCTACGATGCGTCCAACCTGCAGATGCCCGAGCGTCGCGAGGACGGTTCCTACACGGTGCCCATTCGCATCCTGCGCATCCACATGGAGGAGGACGCCGCCAAGATGGTGCACGTGGGCGGTGCCGAGGGCCGTATTACCGCTGCGGCCGAGTCGCTCGTCGACTACAACCGCTGCGGCACGCCGCTGATTGAGCTCGTCACCGAGCCCGACCTGCGCACGCCTGAGGAGGCTCGCCTGTTTATGGAGAAGCTCCGTCGCATTTTTGTGACGCTGGGCATTTCGGACTGCTCCATGGAGAAGGGCTCCATGCGCTGCGACGGCAACGTGTCGCTGCGCCGCCGCGGCGAGACCAAGCTGGGCACCAAGACCGAGCTTAAAAACCTCAACTCGTTTAAGAGCCTGCATGACGGCCTTGCCTACGAGATTTGCCGTCAGGCCGAGGTTCTTGAAGAGGGCGGCATCATCTATCAGGAGACGCGTCATTG
>OMDC01000737.1_pt1 | contig 13380 bp, 9 predicted proteins | sample 1674201 | NCBI WGS metagenome assembly OMDC01 (sample SAMEA103958152, study PRJEB25191) | human gut metagenome | biome: human-associated habitat [ENVO:00009003]; feature: intestine environment [ENVO:2100002]; material: feces | place: Germany | collected 2013/2015 | reverse complement strand
TACTTTATCAGACTCACTGAGTTTGTAAGAAGCGAATACCAGACTGCCACTATTTACCCACCGGGCAGATTTATATTCAACGCCTTCAATCTGTGCCCGTTTGACAAAGTGAAAGTCGTCATTATCGGCCAAGATCCCTACCATGGTCCCGGCCAGGCGCACGGACTCTGCTTCTCTGTTAATGACGGAGTACCTTTTCCTCCTTCCCTACAAAATATTTTCAAAGAAATACAAAGCGATTTGGGTGCTCCCATCCCTACTTCAGGCAACCTGACCCGCTGGGCGAATCAAGGAGTTTTATTACTCAATGCCACACTGACGGTCCGTGCCCATCAGGCAGGCTCTCATCAACGACGGGGCTGGGAGGAATTTACAGATGCCGCCATCCGTGTATTGGCAGAACAACGTGAAAATATTGTATTCATCTTATGGGGATCTTATGCACAGAAAAAAGGAGCCTTCATAGACCGCAACAAACATCTGGTACTGGCTTCCGCACATCCGTCACCCCTGTCAGCCTATAATGGTTTCTTTGGCAACAAGCACTTCAGCCGTACCAACGAATATTTGCAAGCGCACGGGCAAACACCGATTGAGTGGTAGACATAAATAAAAAACAGAATAAAAAAATGAGAAATGGTTGCGTGTTGTTATCAGAAACCATTTCTCATTTTTTTATTCCCAACTTCTTCCTAGTACCAATTCACCGCACTACCCGTATTGCTTCGCTGATCCCATTTCAAAGCATCGGTCAGCATACTGGAGTTAGCACGAATACTGAAGTTATAGGAAGTAAAGGGACCGAATACCAAGCCACAGCTCATATTGAAACAGTGCAGGTCACGGCTGATATTGACCGTTGTCATTGACATCTCTTTCGTATTAAAATCATACCCCGAAGAATAATTCACATTCCAGCGGCTACCCAACTTCACATTACCGGAAACATTCAATGAATGAGTCACCGAATAAGGATATCGCATCGTCTTGATATTAATCTGCTTGCTTCTGTCCTCACGAATACTATAACTATAACTCAAGCTCAATGACCATGGCATCTTGAAAGCCATATAGCCATCCGGATCTATAGCCGCCTTCTCTGTCTTTCTCAAACCGGAGTTATCTTCTTCCTCCGTGTTTTCATTGCCATCATCACTGTACTCATCCAGATTTTCATTCTTCTTGTCTTTATCCCCCTTACTGTCCTTTTCATCTTTCGGACCAAACCACTTTTTCCACGAATCATTATTCAATGTATACGAGAAAGAACCGCTATACCCCTGAAAACGACCAAAACGTCCGTATGACCATTCTGTACGGTTGCCTTCCACTACCTTGCCGTCTTTATCAAACTCATAAGCATAAGTAGCAAACTGGGCGTTCATATTAAAAGTATAGCTCTTGGTTAGTTTCAAACGCAGATTCATACTCAAGTTTCCCCACGGCTTCTCTTTAGCTGCTGCATTATAAGAAATGCTGGCCCCCAACTGGTCAATCAAGCTGATTTTCTTCACTCCGGTAGTATCCGCATCGGATTTCACTTTCATTTCCACATTATTATCTATAGAGAAAGTGAAATTCTCGGATTTACCACTGGGCGAGAAAGAGTAAGGCAAACCTTCATATGGATTATAAGTCTGAGTACGTACCTCTCCATCCGTATCAGTATAAGTATACGTTCCCACATATCCATACCTAGACGTACTGAAATCCGGCGCATAACTCATGCTAACCGAAGGAGTAAAGACGTGACGGATCATTTCAATCTTGTCACCAAACAATTTCTTCCACGGTTTGTAGAAACCATACATCTTGGTATTCACCTGCAAGCTCAAATCATAGTTATACACACGGTTGAAACCGTTGATTGTATCTCTCCGCACATTATTAGGTGCCGACGGATCATAACTCTGCTCCACCTTGCGCATATACCAGCGCTCGGTATAGTTGAAAGAAGGCACAACGTTGATATATTTAAACAAAGTGAATGTAGCGCTGATAGGAATCTTATGCTGCATACCATTAGTCCATTTATTCAAACCCTGCTTCAGAATCAGATTATCCTTGGTATTAATCGAGTTCGTCATCTGGCCGGTATATTGGAGTGAGATTTTCTCATACCAACGTTCATCACCTACCGCTTTCTTACGCTTGAACGGATAAATACGGTTCAATGAAATATTCAAATCCGGCAACGTCACACTGATAGAAGAGTCACGCGTATTCTGAGAGATATTGAATGTACTGGACAGATTCAATCCTATTTCGGGGAAATTGCGCGAATAACTCACACTAGACGTCTTGGTATTATTTGAATATTGCTGCGGATTATACAAACTACTCAGGTTACGCTGGTCATAACTACTGGTTGCAAAGTTCACATTAGCCGAAAAAGAACTGTTGGGACTGGCCTTGGCATCCTGTCTGTGGCTCCATGCAATTCTGAAGTCTTTTGTAACCATATAGTCCGGCATATTCTTCTCACCTGTCTTCGTTACCAAATAACTGGCATTGAAATTACCACTATATCTGTACCTTTTATTATAATTGGACTGCGTGGAAAGTCCCCATGAGCCCTTTGTAAAAATCTCACCCAGCACTTTCAAATCCATACGATCACTGATAGCAAAATAATATCCACCATCACGTAAATAGAAACCACGATTCATTTCATCACCGTATGTAGGCATAATGAATCCTGACGAATAACTGCTATTGAACGGGAAAAAACCAAAAGGAATAGCAAGAGGCAACGGCACATCCTCTACCACCAACTGGGCAGGACCAAATACTACATTCTTCTTGGGACGTACTTTCGCCATAGAAAGCTTCAGATAAAAGTGAGGATGTTCGTGATTATCACACGTAGTGTATCGTCCGTGACGCAGATAAAGCTCATCATTGGAACCTTTCTTTGATTCTTCACTGGTTACATACCCTTCACCTTGCTGAGTTACAATATTATTGATGAAACCTTTCTTCGACTTGAAGTTATAACGCATGATTTTTGACTCGTACGGAGTCTCGCCATCTTTAAAGATAGGAGTACCTTTTTCCACGCCAGCCGAGTCGGGAACACCACGGGCATACACCGTACTGCTATCCATGTTCATTGTAATCACAGCAGAGGTCAACTCAATTTTCTCATAGTTCACCTTACCGTCACCATACAGATGGGCATATCCGCCCTCAGTGAATACGATAGAGTCATTTGCTTCATAAATAACAGGCGCATCCAACGGCTGCTTCTTTTTAGGTGCAACCGTATCGATAGACAACGTATCTACCAAAGCACTATCTACTTTCAGGGAATCATTACCGGATGCAGAATTCCGCTTTCTGCGTTGAGCACCTGTACTTAAAGAAAGTGACAGGCATGCAAATAGTAGTAGGAATGTTATAAATCTATGTCGTTTTAGTGGCGTCATTCACAAATCATTTACGCTTTTGAGGGGCAAAATTAAGCATTATCCGCCAATAATGAACTATTTAGCGGATATTTAATTTATTTTTAAGGCTTACAAGAAACATTCGCACCAATGGTTAAAACGGATTATCCCATCTTCCCCATAACGTGAAATACTCTTTAACGCTTTCTCCACGCTCTTTTCCCTGTCCAGATGCGTCTTTGAGAAAAACTTGTCGGCAAAGCAAATAACCTGTTCTTCCAGCGAAACCGGAACCATATTCCGATGAGGAACAGGCAACTGCTGGTCAATAATACTTTGCAAAGACATACCCGCTCCCGTATGTCTCTCACAGACCAATGCATGACGCGGAAATCCTTCTTTCCGCATCAGATCAGCCCCCAAATATCCATGACAAATATAAGGATAAGATCCGAAACAACAAATGCCCTCAGCATCCGTCATAAAAATACCAATATCGTGCAGCATCGCCGCCTCTTCCAGAAACTGCTTGTCCAGATTCAATTCCGGATGCTTTCCGGCAATCCATAACGCCTTATCGGCCACCGAACGGCTATGCGCCAGCAGGATATGTTTCAGTTCATTATCTTCAGGATAATATTTATTAATGATAGCAAGTGCGTCCATTCTCAATTAAATTCTTATTTTTGTGCAATATTACAAAATAATCGCCACATATCATGAAAACAAAATACATTTTCCTATGCTGCCTCTTGTTTACTTTCAACGCCGTGACCGCGCAAAAAGTTATTACCGGAGCCGAACAGATGGACTACCTCTTACCTATATTAAAAGGGAAGCGTGTGGCATTGGTTGTAAACCAAACCTCCAAAGTAGGAGAAACCCATCTGTTGGACACCCTGCTTGCAGCGCATATACAAATAAAAAAGGTATTCGCTCCCGAACACGGATTCCGGGGTGACGCCGATGCCGGAGAAACCATCAGGAACGGAAAAGATACCCGCACGGGAATACCCATCCTGTCCCTTTACGGTAAAAATAAGAAACCTACAGCCACACAGCTACAGGACATAGACCTGATTGTGTTCGACATTCAGGATGTAGGTGCCCGTTTCTATACCTATATCAGCACCATGCAGTATATAATGGAAGCTTGTGCCGAGAACCGGAAACAACTGGTCATCACAGACCGGCCCAATCCTTGTGATTACGTGGACGGCCCTGTGCGACAGAAAAACCAGAAAAGTTTTGTGGGTATGCACGCCATCCCCATTTTACACGGTTGCACTGTAGGCGAGCTGGCTCAAATGATCAATGGCGAAGGCTGGCTGCCCAATGGCAAAAAATGCGCGTTGACCGTCATCCCCGTGGAAGGCTGGAAACACGGACAACCCTATTCGCTTCCGGTAAAGCCCTCTCCCAACCTGCCCAACGACCAAGCAATTGCCTTATATCCTTCACTCTGTCCGTTTGAAGGTACAGCCATCAGTGTGGGCAGAGGTACTCTTTATCCTTTTCAAGTAATCGGTTCACCGGATATCCGCATCTCCTCCTTTTCTTTCAGACCGGAAGCCTTGGAAGGCTTTGACAAGAATCCGATGTATAAAAACCAATACTGCTATGGCAATAATCTCCGCCATATCACCGCCCCGAAAGGATTCTCTTTAAAATACATCATCACCTATTATCAAGCTTATCAAGACCTTGGGAAAGCGGACAAGTTCTTTACCCGCCCGCAATGGTTCGACCTGCTGATAGGGAACCGTACCGTAAGGGAACAAATCATGAAAGGAGCCAGTGAAGAAGAAATCCGTGCAGGATGGCAGAATGAACTGGAAGCCTACAAAAAGATGAGAGAGAAATACCTGCTTTATGAATAATATTTCCTTCCAAGCTGACAGATTTCGTCAAAAAAGGAGACAACAACCCAATCTATTCAGGACACGCAGCACCATTCCTCTGCATCCACCAAGCCCCAACCACAAACGGCTTTCCAACCGCCAACACATGGAATCCGTTTCAATCTTCTTTCCGGAAGGCCTGCATACCTTTCTCACCACCCCGATGATATCCGTGTCCTCACATTCCTCATAAAAACGGCAGACGCCATCCCCCTGCATCAGATAACGACTGTCTCTTTTTTGAATAATCCGATGCAATACATACCGGTCTGTCTGCCGGAACAGAATGACATCAAAAAGTTTCAACTCCTCCTTATCATACGGCCCCACCACCACTTCATCCTTCCCATTTCTCAGTAAAGGCATCATGGAATTGCCTTTCACCCGGAACTTCACACTCCTGCCACTTTTGATTTCCGACTCCACCCACGCAAAGAAACATTCATTCGCTATCCGCTTCATACCCATCTCCATATAAAGTACGACATACTAATTTCACCGCCTCCGCATCGGGCAAACACTCCAGATGATAAACAGGAATGGATGAAACCATCTTTTCCAACAGACTACAAACCCCACAGTATAATTCCTCCTCGTATGCAAATGCAGGAGGAGCAGACGGATGCAAAGCTGCATAAGCCTGCAAAGTGTTCAATCTCCGTATCTTGTTATACGGTGCTTGTGACAAACGTACACATCCGGCCAACGGATAACGCTCCGCCTTATAACAAGGAGTCTTCCCACTCCACGGGCTGCCATATACCCACACGCCCCCCTCTTCATAACGCACAATGGGACTGTCATCATTCAGCAACTTACTTCCTGCTATATTTTCCCTCCACAAACGGGTATGGGTACTTTTTCCGGTTCCGCTTTCACCTAAAAAAAGAACCGCTTTCCCCTTATAAACAATACAACTGCCATGCAAGGCAACCGTATCTTTCCGTACCGTCATCAGGCCATACCCCATCCATAAGGCAAACCTTAAAAGACGGGGAGAATAATGACCATATAAACAGATACCTCTCCCGGTTCCACCCATCGTCCGGAGATAAAGCGACGGTTCTCCCTGCGGAGCCAGTTCCAACAAAAAGCTATCCCCACTCACACCAAAAGTACCGGTTACATCTTCATATCCGAACCCATAGGACTTTCTCTGAAAAGCCGGAAAACCCCAACCGTTTCCCTCCCAAACAGTAAAATCCGGCAACCAAGCACCCTCGTATACATCTTTTACCGAAACCAGATCCGGTTGCCAAATAAAAGGCTTGAAACCGCTGATACCATCCACCGCCTCCATCAACCTTTCGTCCGGCAATGCGAAGCAGTGGCCACCTATTTTATAAATTCGATCCATTGTCTTTTCCATTTAATCTGATTACACGATGACAATATGCCAACGAGCTTTCCCGATGGGCTATCGTAAGAACAGTCAGCCCCCTACACTCCTTCATCAGACCGAGAAGCATTTCATTGACAGCCCGTTCAGTCTCATTATCCAATGCAGAAGTAGCCTCATCCAGTAGAAGCACCTCCGCTTTCTTATACAAAGCACGGGCGATGCCTACCCGTTGTTTCTGACCTCCCGAAAGCCTTCCTCCCCCTTCACCCAAAGGAGTATCCATTCCTTGCGGCAATTCATCCATCCAAGCATCCAATCTCACCAGCCTCACTATCTCCGCTACCCGTTCCTTATCTATAGACCGGCATCCCAAAGCAATGTTTTCCGCCAAGGTCCCATCCAGCACAAACACTTCCTGTTGCACATATCCCACCTTGCGATGCCATTCCTGCCTCGGCACATCGGCAAGCGGCCTGCCATCTATCCGAATAGCGCCTTTATCCGGAGTGATAAATCCCAAAAGCAGATTAAACAAGGTAGACTTACCTACGCCACTCTCACCACAGATACCTACATATTCTCCTTTACGAATAGTACAACAAAAATCCTTTAGAACCTCTTTACTTTCAGGATAAGCATAGGTGAGGTGTTCTATCCGTATCTCTTTTTGAAAAGAAAACGCTTCCTGCCCCCATGATGGAGAAACTGCTTCTATCCCCTTATCCCCCAACCCTTCCTCTATAATCCGCAGAGAATAGACCGCATTCTGTACTTGTGTCCAACCACCTAAGATGCCGCGCAAAGCGGGTAACAGCCGGAAAGCCGCCACAGCAAAGACACCTACCAGCGCTTTGATATCCCCTGTTCCGAAAACGGTGAGCAAGGTCAGCCCCGATATGACCGCCATTTCGGAAAGGCAAAAAGGAAGGTGCTGTATCATTTCCAGTTTCAAACGGCTCTCACTGATTTTCCTTATCCTCTCGGCGAATGCCTGCTGAAAAAAAGGAAACGCCGCATTCAGTTCCAATTCGGCATACCCTTTCATCGTTTCCGTGACCAGCCGGGACTGCTCACGACGAGCCTGCTGCTCCTGCTCACCATAACGGCGCATCGGTTTCCTGATCCCCCATCCGTAAATCAACATAAAAGGCAGAAAGGTAATATACAGCATCAGTACCGTCAACGGAGCGTAAACCAACAAAGCTGCCGTCACCCATAAAATAAGCAGCAGTTCTCCTGTCATGCGAAGCAAGGGGGAAAGAAGGTTTAAAGAAAAAGCATAACAGATATAGTTCACCTCATATCCCAGCCGGATACTCCCCCTGCTGCGTATAAACAATAATCCCCGTTGATAGTAAGAAGTAAAGAGAGAAAAGCTGAGCCGACGGTAAAGAGACATCAGAAAATGGTTTTGAAAACGTGAAAGCCCCGCTACCAAAGCGTTTTTCACCAAAATAAAGACTATTGCCACCAGACAAAATAACAGGGTGGCATCTTTATCCCTCCCGTCATCCAACAGAAAAAACAAGACAGGCAACAGGGCAGCGAGTCCGGCAAAGTCAAGTAATGCACAAAGAAATACGGCACAAACCACCCTTATCCCCATTTTCCTTTCATCAGGCAACAACAAACGGCAGATTCTTTTCAACATAAACCGCTTATTTTCGTTCCGTCTGGAAGATGGTATGGGGAGAGCGCAGATGCAACAGAATAGAATTTCCAACCCATTTGCACAGTGAAATGCGCAACACGCTGTTACACGCACGATGAGTATGCAGCATACGTTTGGTTTTATAAACCAGAATGCTCCATTTATTCTTCGCCGGAACAAACTTAGTATAGGGTGGCCGGATGATTTCCCGCAAGATTTCCTCCGCCAACCCTTCTCCTCCATATACAGGAACGGAAGTTCCTAAATAATCATTACAAAGGTGAGTCATTGCCAGCATCATATTTCTAAAACGAATATCCGTCACTTCCTCAGGAATATGCAGGCCGTATCTATTCAGCAGGCAAGCCCAGTCGCAAAGATGATGAAGTGCCAGGCCGCGTGCATAATGCTGGGCGGCATGAAAAGCGAGAAATACAGTATTAAAAGTGGAAGATGGAATGAAAATGGGGTATTTTCCGTCCAATTCCGCCGATACGGGTTGTAGCAGTTTTTGAAGGAGCTTATCCATCTTCACTGCTATACGGTATGTTTCCGAATTAATGAAGGTTTTATGATTTTCTATCGGAATACCTTTATAGTAAAACATACTATGCTTTTCGGAGTGTTCAAGGTCTACCTCTATTCCTTTTTCTTCCATTAACCGGTCTGCCAGCCGGTTGGCCTCGGCATCACTTTTCCGGGAATGGTCTGCCGAATAAGTGAAGATGTCTATATCTCCCCCTTCCCTGTGCGAAGGAATGGGATAATAGGTGGAGAGGCCCACTCCTTTCAACTGGACCGTGGTAATGCCATGTATTTTATAAAAAGCTGAAAGTTCGGCTATGGTATGGCAGTACCGCCGGTAGCGTTTTTCATAGTTCTCTACCGCCATCGCCCAGTTTAATTTCAAAGCCTTCGGGGGTTGCAAACAGGCCGGCAGGGTCTGTATTCCGTCCCATGCCAAGGCCATCACTCCCTGAGTGCAAGCTAGTTTGTAACACGCCTGCCAAAGGGCAGGAGATATATCGGTAAAAAGGATTTCACTAACCGGCTTTGTGCTGTTCAACGCGGATCGGAGCAAGGCAAATAGCATTTGCTCCGGTTTATCGAGTATTATATCCATTGTTATATCAATCAAGTAAGGCTGAACATTTTTTTAGTGCATCTGCCCAAATCACCACATCTCTTTCGGCCTGCTCTTGAGGAATATGATAAGATTCCACCAACACCAAGGCTGCCTCTTGTAAAGTGAAATCCTTTCCCGAAAGTCGTTTCCAAAGTAAGCAAGCGGAAAAATTAAAGGAAATAATACGGGTCAAATCAGTATCGGGAACACCTTGGTTCACAATTATTATTTCTCCGGCTATGGAGCGGAGTTTGAAATGGGGATTAAGTTTCATAATCTTCTAATCTTAAAAAAAGAAAGCCGCCCGACCTTTCGAGACAGGACGACCTTCTTTTATTACAAATCACTTTCTGCCATGACTAATAACATGATAGCAAATAATTCTCTTATTTTTTATAACTATCCCAACCGGTTCCTGTAAAAGAAGGAGTACCAGTCACGTTAATGATAGAGGAAGCATTTGTTATCGATGAATCAACAACCAAATTGCCGTTAAAAGTACCACCCTCAATATTCAATTCCATAGGTTCGGTGTTTCCGGTACTTTTTGATAATTCCACGTTACCATTAATAATACTAGTACCTTTAACAGTTACTTTAACTCCGTCAGTGTAGGTTGAATAGCCGCAAACATCAAATGCATATGCACCAGTTCCGGCATTAATCGTAGTATTGCTAATCAAAATATTACCACAATTGTTACTCAATACATATAAGGCATTTAGCCCCCTCACTGTCATAGCATCCAACGTCAAATTACAGTAGTTCTGAATCATAATTTTATCATTATCACTTGCCAGTGTTCCGTTTTTCATAGTAACGGTAGAACCTTTCAACAATTGACAACTGTTCGTTTCTGTGCCAGCCGAGCCAACGGTCGGTTTAGCAAGTGTAAGCACATGGTTGTTCAAGTCCAATTCTACAGATTGTCCACTTTGCGTTTTAAAGCCATTACAAGTAGCGTCTCCATTCAAACGTATCTTCACGTTAGCATTACCGCTTAAGTATAAAAGTGCGGACGGATCGGAAAAAGTACCACCGGTAACAGCCAGCGATGCACCTGCACCAACCACATAAATCTTGCCATTCAGTGTACCACCACTGATAGTCATCTGTCCCAAGTCATTGGCTGCACCATTATGACCTTCATTATCCACCACATACTGAGCGGAACCAGTCGTATTGAATGTACCTCCTTTGATTTCAGCCACATGATGATTCTGTACGGTTGCCTGAGACATATTGGTGAACGTACCGTCGTTGATGACAAGCTGGGCTCCATCATCATTTTTAATGGTATTAAGACCTCCGGCAAATGTACCACCGTTTATGATAAGTGAAGGATTCTGATGATTGGTACCACTTACATATCCATTTCGCGGATTCGTATTGGTATAATCATAATACCCATTGGCTATCATCGAAGAATAATGCCCGTTTTGCGATATCTCCACATTTGGATTAATCGTCATCTCGCCATGATTCAGAATATTATAATAACTGTTACCACCAGAGCTTTCTGAGTTCTGACCGTTTTCCTTACTTCTAATATAGGTTCCGTCATTAAGAATTACTGTACCGTTATTATAGATACAAGCTTTCCCGTGACTTACATTATCCACTGTACCATTTCCGTTAATGGTCAGTTTACTATCCTTGTTTACAGTAAATGTATCACCAGATTTGTTGGTGATTTTATGACCGTTCAAATTGATGATAACTTCATTCGTTGCGGAAATAGTAAAATCTCCCGTCAAGTCTGTGGCAAGAGTATAAGTTCCACCATTTTTTGCGACATTTTGCAAGTCGGCTACGGCAGCATCAACTACTTCAAATGCATCATTACCGGACAGATTGGGTAATTCAGCACCCTCTTCTTTATAAATAATGACAGTTGAAGTGTTACCGCTTTCACGACTGATGGCTGTTACTTTGGCACCACTCTTCACTCTTACATTACCGGCTTTTACCTTCAATGTATTAACCGTAATCCCTTTATCAAGAACCAATGTATTTGCAGCAGTAGTTGCCGTTACTTCATCATAAGTAGCAGTTTCGCCATTGGCAGCCAAAGTTACGGTAGAAGAAGGCAGATCTATCTCAAATTTAGGCGCAGTATCTAATTGCGGTACAGATACCAACACGTTTTCAGGTGCAGCTGTACCACCAGTACCAGTGCTCTCTTCTTTAATGGCAACAGCATTTGTTGTAGAAATATTTTCAAAGGATATGCTGACATTTTCTGCCGGTGTACTTTTTTTCGGTATTGAAACTGTAGGACTGGTTTCAGTTGAAGCCACATCAGCCACAGAAACAGAATTGGTTTCTTTTAAAGCATCGGCTACCTCTGATACACTTTCAACTGTTGTCGGTACACTTCCGGATACTTCGTCCAACGTTATAGTTGTGGTATAACGTTCGTTACGTTTAGCATCTAAAGCTTTTGTCTTTAAGACCTGGCTTGTAGCGCCATTACCAATGGAAAGTTCCAAGGTAGGATACTCGGCTACAGGCAACGGGAAATAGAATGTTTTACTGGTCACGACGTCACTGCTGGCAGCAAAGTTTATAGTTATGGAAGAGGAATTTAATGTTCCTGTGGTTGTCAATGTAGGGATACCTTCGGCGAATGCTATTTGTGCATTTCCTGCAATGGCTGGAGCAGTAGTTCTTTCTCGAGCGGTCATAGAAGTCAATTTCGCCCAAGTATAGTCCTTCGGGATATTATTGACAGTTACGCTCATCAAAGCACCTGCATTTTTAAATGCCAAGACATCCTGTGCGCTCTCATTTATTTGGCAAGCCATAAGAGCACTGCTGTTTTCTCCTTCCTTATAATTATAGGTATCCTTCAACGTTAATGATATTTTACTTCCATCATAAGAAGCATCGCTGCCATAAGGATAAAAAGCAGCTTTCTTTACAGGATTCTCACCTTCCAGTAACCCTGAGAACCCTGCGTTCTTGGTTCCGGCTCCACTGGATAATGAATAGTTAATGTTAGTGTAAGTAGAAGAGTTTCCATTCGTTACAAAAATGCCAATCTCGTCACCTGTACTCCAAACGACAGAATTGCCATTCATAGCAGTACGCGATTCAGCATCTCCCATAGTGGCACATACTTCATCAACGCCACTTTTCGCCACGCCCAAATCTTCATTGGAACAACCGGTTATTCCTAATCCAAGAACAGCCAAAGATGTGAACAATATCTTTTTCATACGTGTATGTTTTTAAATTATTTATTTCAATTACCAAGGCTGCGGGTCATAGTCTTCTGTTCCACCACTTACTGCAAATCCTTTTTCCACTTCTACTTCGATAACCTCCACTTTAGGAGCCTCATACATTTCCATATTGTTTGTTTCCATAATTTCCGTACAATAAATTTAGATTATAATTTTTCAATGATTCTGTTCAGACATTATACGCCCCAATTATATACCATAGAATATTTTTTATAGAAAGATGCTATAATTGCCGTCTGTGGGCAGAAGACTCCTGGCGGTCCGGTGACATATACTGTGTCTCCGCAACCTCGACTTGACAGATAACGGGAAATAAGGATTCGCATTCCCGCTTGCAGTGTTGTTTTCATACGTCTGTAAATGTTAGATCAGTCTATCTTGTCAAAAGACTTTGCCTAACTCCCCCTCCTCTGTTCGGCTGTTAACAATAAAAAAGCGTGAGGGCTGTATCTTGTTTATCTTATCGTCGGGCCTTCGCATTGCCTTGGTCTAGATAAACAACAGCCACCCACGCCATTAGGTATATAGATGCCACAGTAATGGCAGGTATATAACACAGACGTGAGCGTTGTTGTTATCATCTTCAGACCTTTATCAAAGTTGCGAAGTTTGACGATAGAAGATAATTTCAATAACGCTTCTTAAAATATGTAACGTTCTACTACGCCATAGTAGAATAGTCGGTACAAATATAATAATTTCTTAAATAGGAAAAACGTTTCT
>OMDC01000730.1_pt1 | contig 13448 bp, 8 predicted proteins | sample 1674201 | NCBI WGS metagenome assembly OMDC01 (sample SAMEA103958152, study PRJEB25191) | human gut metagenome | biome: human-associated habitat [ENVO:00009003]; feature: intestine environment [ENVO:2100002]; material: feces | place: Germany | collected 2013/2015 | reverse complement strand
TCGGCATGCCGCACCCGCAACCCTTTGCCGAACACCGGTTCCAGCACTTCGTCGAGCGCCCCGGTCACACAGGCCAGACTGTCGTCGCCGGACAGCAGCACCGCTTCGGTCGAAGCGGTCAGCAAAAAGGTTCCCTGCCCTTTCACGACACGTTCGGGGAGCGGCACCACCGCGACTTCATCGTCGGCGGGGATTACCTTACCGCAGCCGCAGAGGGCCGCACAGAGGACAACGAGGGGTATAAGTCTCTTCATATCGGGCTTGTTTTAAATGGGGTTGCTCAGGAACACAAGGTAAAAATAAAGCAAAAAACGGACAAATCAAAACCCCGGCCCGTTATTCGCACGCCGAAGCCCCCAGCAGCCCCACGTGTTCGACCGACGAACAGCAGATATGGAGCCGTTCGACCGTCTTGGCATACGGGAACTGTTTCAACTGCTCGTACATCGCCTCCCGGAAAAACCCGAAGGCATGGGCGATGCTCCCGCCGAAAACGATCGCTTCGGGGTCGTAGGCATAGAGGATCATCATCACCAGCCGCCCGATATGTCCGCCGAATTCGTGCCACAGCGCCAGCGCCGCGGGATCGCCCGCCAGGGCACGCTCGTAGGCTTCCTTGCCCGTCGTGCCGCGGCCTACGAAGAAACGGCTGCTGCAATAGTATTCGTAATCGCGGTCGAGGTACGGAATGCTCCCGATCTCCCCGGCACCCGTATCGTGCCCGCAATAGAGTTCGCCGCCGATCACGATCCCTGCGCCGACACCCGTGCCGAGCGCCACGCACACCACGTCGCTATATGCGCTCGCCTCGCCGAAGCGGCTGACGCCCAAAGCAAAGCAATTGCAGTCGTTGTTGACATATACGGGGACACCGAACCGTTTTTCGAGCAGGTCTTTGAGGTATACCTCGCGCCACGACGGGATGCCTACGACATTGTAGACGATCCCGCGCGCCGCATCCACGACCGACGGCACGCCGATACCGATGCGGGCGACGTCGGGGGTGATGAGCTTCCCGATGAGCGAGGCAATTTGATCCACGACCTCCCCTTCGGGGCGGTCGGCTTTGCAGGGTTCGGAGAGCAACCGCACGATGCGGCCATCCTTCACCAGGCCGGCGCGCACGTTCGTGCCGCCTAAATCCACACCAATCCTCATCGTGCAATCAGTTGTTATTTTTGACTTTCGCAACTTTCCCGCCGCGGAATTCCACATGGTCTGCAATCCGGCCGTCGCGCTCGTGTATCCACGTCTCGAAGCCTCGTTCGCCCTCGGTCAGCACGAGGATGCGCACCCCCGGCCGCAGGTTGTTGTAGGTCGTATCGTCGCCCGAAAAACGGCCGTAACCGAGGGCGATACCCTTCTCGGCCACCACATAGTCGATGTCGTGGTCATGCCCGACGAAAGTGCCCATCACATCGCCGCACTCGGCCATCGCGGCGAACATGCCGGGGTTCAGCGCCCCGGGGCATTCATCCTCGGCGGCACGGCCGACATGCGTATTGTCGGGGTTCCGCCATGCAGCGACGTATTCGGGCAGGGCGATATGGAAAAACGCCAGCGCCGGCAGCGGCTTCCCGCCGTTGGCCGCGGTATAGGCGGCGCTGCGGGCGCGGTACCAGCCCACCTGCTCCTGCGTGAACCAGCCGTAGCCGTCGATAGACGGGATTGTTGAATAATCGTGCGAATCGAGGCAGTAGAGCAACGCCGCAGGTTGCGTCGTCCCGGCGATCTCCAGCACCACGTCGGCCAGTTCGCCCCCGGCGCCGAGCGTATTGAGCGTGCCGGCATACGAGGTGACGATGCGGCCGATCTCCGCGCGTGTGAGATCCTGCTCGGCGTCGTGGTTCCCCAGCACCACGCAAAACGGCAGGTTGCGTTCCGCGACGGGCTCCAACACGCGGTGCCACGCTTCGGCTGCGGGCTTGCCCGTCACCACGTCGCCCGTGAAGACCACCAGGTCGGGATGCTCCGCATCGAGGATGTAGCGCATCTGAGCGATAGTTTTTTCCGCCTGCGCCCGGCGGTAAGGCGTACCGAGGTCGAGATGCACGTCGGTGAACTGTGCGATCCGGAATTTGCCGTCCCGGCCGAAATGCAGGGCGGGCGCCTGTGCCTGTGCCGAACACCACAAGGCGACGGCACACATAAGAGTCGTTATCTTTTTCATAGGTAGGTTAGGTTCCTTAATTCAGTTTCACACTGCCGCTCTTCTCCACGCGGACGGTGCGGCTCTGCCCGTCGCCCCACGTCACCGTCAGGTCGAACGGCACGTTGGTCGTAACGCTCACCGCAGGCACGTCCCCGGCTGAATTGCGGCCTTTGACCTTCAGCCCCACGACACCCTCGGGGCCATAGGGATAGCGGTCGATGCCGTGGGCCTCGGTATGGTTGATGTCCCACACGATACGCCCCTCGGAATAGTCGGATTTGATGCCGAGGATATACTCGATGAACACCGCGATCGGCGGCAGCCCCGCCCAGCCCACGAAGTCCTTGCGGGCCATGAACCCGGGTTCGATCTTCTCGGGGGCATAGTACTCCCAGAAAGTCCCGGTATTCTTCCACACTTCGAATACGGCGTTGAAATGGTTTTCGGCCACCTCCAGCGCAAGGTCATGGTAGCCCTTGCGGTAGAGGCCGTCGATGACCATGTAATTGGCACCCGGCCATACGCCGCCCTGCCAGTAACGGCCCGTCGGGTTGTATTTCGGGTGGTCGGCCGAGAGCGACGGCACGCGGTGCGGACGGTCGAATTCGGCCGTGTCCGCCAGGTGCGCCACCATGCGGTCCATCCGCCCCTTGTCCAGCGCGTCGGCCTGCAGGGCCCAGAAGGCGCCGATCCCCTTGGTCGTGCAGAGCGACCCGTCGCCGTAGCGGTCGTAGAGGAAACCCGTCGCGTCGTCCCACAGGTGCTCGTTGACATAGGCGCGCAGCCGTTTCATCTCGTCCTCCATGTCCTCGATCTCCTGCCAGCGTTCGATGTGGAAACCGATGTTGAGCAGCGATTCGTCGACCAGCATCTGCTGCAGGTTGGTGTCGAGCCATACCATGTGGCCGTGCGAGAAGATCGGGTTGTATTCGGGCTTCACGCGGGGCATGTTGTCCATGCCCGTCCCCCACCCGCTCGACCAGTAGGTGCCGTCGGGCCACGTGCGGTTGAGCCGCCACCACTTGGCATAGGCGCACAGGGCGGGGAAAACCTTGTGCAGGCGGTCGATGTCGCCGAACTGGCGGTAATACATCAGTTCGACCCACGGCAGCAGGTTGGGCCCCGTCGAGGTGGGATCGTAGCGCTCGAAGCAGTCGGAGCCGTCGGCACGGATCTCGCGGCAGATGAACCCGTCGGGATGCTGCTTGGCGTAGAAGTTGTCCAGCGTGCGCTGGAACGGGAAAAAGCGGTAACCGTAGCGGGCGAACATCATCATGAACGAAGCGTCCCACATGAAGATATTGCCGTTGTAGGCAATATCGAGGTAAGGCGACACGAACCCGGAGCCCTCCTGCGGCTGGCGGATGTTGCCCACGGCGATCTGCCAGGCGTGCCAGTACATCTCGACCTCCTTTTCATGCCCTTCCCACACGGGCGAGGGCAGGATCTTGCGCGCCTCGGCGAACGTCCGGGGTTTGATGTGTTCGGGTTTGGCCGTGCGGAACTCGTTCTCGGCCACGAATACCTCCTTTACATAGGTGTTTTTGTAGGGCAGCTTGTAGGGCCCCGATTTGAGGTCTTGCGCCCCTGCCGTGCCCGCTGCGAAGACCAGCGACATGAATGCCGCGATTTGTTTGCGTAGCGTCATAGTATGCGGTTATTTTATCAGTGATTTTATCCTGCGTGCAATCTCGGTGTTCATGTAGGTGCCGCAGAACTTGTCGGCGCCCGGGCCGTAGGCGAATACCGGAAGCATGGCGGGCGTATGGTCGTCGGAGACATAGACGCCCGTCACACGCCCCGGCCGCCGGTTTCATGGTCGGCCGTGACGATGACGAGCGTCTCGCCGTTCGTGTCGGCGAATTTCAGCGCCTCGGCAACGGCCAGGTCGAAGCTCAACATTTCGATAATAGAACCGGGCAGGCAGCGCGAGTGCCCCGCATAGTCGATCTTGGCACCCTCGACCATCAGGAAAAACCCTTCGCCGCCGCGTTCCCGCAATTTGGCAATCGAAGCGCGCGTGGCATCGGCCAGCAGCGTAAGGTTGGCCTCCTCGGCCGCATCGTCCATCGCCTCGTCGATGCAGATGACCTTGCCCTTCGCGGCATCGATCCCATCGACCGAACGCACGAAATCGTATTGTTTCTCCAGCTCCCCGACCAGGTCGATCCCGTCCTTGCGGCGTGTAAATTCACGGATGCCGCTGCCGCAAAGCAGGTCGATACGCCCGTCCATGAGGCAGCGGGTCAGCTCGTCGGCATTGTCGCGCTCGACCGAATGCCCGTAGAAGGCCGTCGGCGTGGCATCGGCGATGTTACCCAGCGTCACGACGCCCACGGGCAGCCCCCTGTCGTGGAAGAAATCGCTCAGCGAGGGATAGGGCACACCCTCCGGGCTCATCGAGATATGGCGGTTATCGTGACGTTCGCCCGTGGCCAGGGCGCTGCCGCCGGCGGCCGAATCGGTCGTGAAGGCATCCAGCGCATTGTTCTGTTGCAGGCCGATATATTTCATCTGCAGGGTCGACAGCCCCTTGTTGGCATAGAAAGCCGCCACGATCTGCGACAGCCCCATGCCGTCGCCGATCAGGTAGATCACGTTGCGAACCCGTCCCCGGCCCCCGTCGTTGCGGTAAGTCGGGGTGTAGACGTCGATGCCCTTGGAGAGTTGCAGCTTGTCGTTCTGGAAGCCCCGGAAATCGCGCGTGGTCTTGTCCAGGCGCTTGGTGCCCGTCACGCCTTCGGCGGCCGTGCGGCGCTCGCCGATCTGGAAATTCTTGTTGCCGAAATCATCGAAGAACGCGGCGCACACCTCGGGATGGTCGGTATTGAGGTAGTCGATACCCATATCATAAAAGGTATAGTAAACCGTCGTCCCTTCGGGGGCGCCCCAGAAACGCACGGGTTTTCCCCAGGCATGTGCGCGGTCGATGACCGTCTCCAGTTCCGCACGCTCGGCCGGGATGATCGAGCCCTTGCCGTTCCACTGCGAATAGTTGCTGAAATCGGCGCTTATCAGGGCGATGCGCTCCAGTTGCGCGGGCGTATAGTCGGCATCCCACACCCCGTCGAAACGGATATAGGAGGGATATTTGCCGAAATCGGCCGGTGCCGGGACACGCCCCGTGACGACGATCCGCACGGCCTCGGGGTTCACCGCCGGGTCGAACACCTCGGGATAGCGGCCCAGCAATGCCGCAACGGCCTGTAAAGTCGGTTCGGTAGCAGACTTGAGCTCGACCATCAGTTGAAGGTGTTCGCCGGAATCCTTCCATGCACGCCCGCCGTTACGCCCGAAGAGCGTCACCAGCGGTTCGACGTAGAGCGCCTCGAAGGTCATGCCGGGCGAAAGGTCTTCGACCTCGTGCCCCACGAGCAGCTTGCCGCCGTGCAGGAACACGTCGGCCTCGATGGAATAGACCTGCTGGGCGTACGCCTGCCAGAAGGGGGCACGGCGGCGATAATCGTTGTGCGAATGGATCAGGATGGGGCGCTCGGCCACAGCCGTGGCGCAGGTGCACAGTGCTGCGAACAGCAGCCAGCTTTTGAGTATCTTTTTCATTGCGGGATGTTATTTTTCGAATTTGACAATGGCCATCACGGGGGCATGGTCGGAGACATAACCGCCACCGAGCGTATCGGGCAGCACCTCGTAAAGGTCGGCGGCGATGCCGTCGCTCACGAAGATGTAGTCGAGCAACGGGCGTTCGGCCTCGGGTATCTGCCCGAAGTCGGAAAAGCTCCACTCCGTGCCGGATTTACGGGCGGCGACCTGCTTCACGTCATGCAGCACGCCGTCTTTCTGCACGTGCGCCACGACCGACGAGCCGGGCTCGGAATTGAAATCGCCCGTCAGGATCACAGGCCGATCCCCGCGCAGCGCTTCGATGCGCTCCCTGAGCAGGTTCACGCCTTCGTCGCGGGCGACCTGCCCTACATGGTCGAGGTGGGTGTTGACGAAGAGGAACTCCCTGCCCCCGTCCCTGTCATGCAGTACGACCCAGGTTGCCACGCGCTCGCAGGCGCCGTCCCACCCTTTCGAGCCTGCGACGTCGGGGGTTTCGCTCAGCCAGAAAGTCCCGGATTCGAGGGGCGTAAAACGATCCCGCCGATAAAATACGGCACTGAACTCGCCCGCCTCGGCACCGTCCTCACGGCCGACGCCCACCGCAGCATAGCCGGGCAGCAAACGCTTCAGGTCGCCGAGCTGGTTGGCAAGCAGCTCCTGCGTACCGAAAACGTCGACGCCGTGCGAAGCGATCACCTCGGCGACCCGCCCGCGGCGGAAACGCCAGTTGTCCGCCCCGTCTTCGGGGTTGTCGTAACGCATGTTGAAGGTCATGACGCTGAGCGTCGTGGCCGAACCGCAGGCAGTGAACGCCGCTGCCGCCAGAAGATAGAACAATCGTTTCATAACTTTATAGTTTAATCACCGGGACAATTGGGAAATTCGACGCACAGACGCTCCGCGGGGATCTGCTCGAAGAGAGCCGCTCCGGGCGCCCTCCAGCCCCAGGAGAGATCCTGCCCCTCGTAATCCTCGAAATACATGAGCGTATAGGGATGCAGACCCGCTTCGAGCGCCACGCGCCCGGTCGCCATGACCGAAGCGTGCGACCCGTCGTTGTCGACCACCTTCCGGTCGCCGATCACGAGCACGCTGCCGTCGTCGCTCTTGGTCATGAACTCCCACACGCCCCGTTCGGGAATGCGGATCCAGCCGTTGAAAATATATCCGAAATGGTCTTCCTGCGGGGCATCGGCAATCGACGGCTCGGGCATTGTCCCGGACGCCACGAGCTTCCCCCGGCGAATCTCGTCCACATGCGAGAACACGCCTTCGTAACAGGCATAGGCGACGCCCGGACGCATGGCCGCGCCCGCTCCGGACAGCCCTTTGCGGAATACGGCCTTCTCGGCTTGGAGCGTCAGCGTACGGCTCGGTGCGGCCCCGGGTTTGAATCCCCGCGCCTTGAGTGTCAGCGAGCGGTCGACAACGACGGGCCCGGCATAGAGCGCCGAGGTTTCGTCCGGCTCCGAGCCGTCGAGCGTATAGCGGATTTCGGCCCCGGCCGTCGTCGTGGCCAGGGCGACGGCCACAGGCTCGGTGAAGAGGCTCACGTTCTGCGTGGTATAGGGGATCGAAACGACCTGGCCGCGCGTGAGCGAATAGGGTTCCGCGGCAGCCTCCGTACCGCGCGTGAAGTCAGGGCGCTGCCGGAGCGTAAAGTGCAGTTCTCCCCCCTGCATCAGTTGTTCGTAGGTGATGAAATTTTCGGTCACGGGCACTCCGTCGAGCGTCACCGAAGCGATATAGGTATTGCGGCGGGGGTTGTTTGCCGTAACGGTCAGCGTGCGGCCATTGGCCAGGCGCACGACGGCCTTCGGGAATTGGGGTGCGGTCAGCGCAAACTGGTTCGAGCCGGGGCAGACGGGATAGAAGCCCAGGCTGGAGAAGATGTACCACGCCGACATCTGGCCGCAGTCCTCGTTGCCGATGATCCCCGCGGGCGTCGGGGCGTACATCCCGTGCAGCAGGCTGCGCGTGAGCTCCTGTGTCCGCCACGGCTGCCCGACATAATTGTAGAGGTAGGCCATGTGGTGGCTGGGTTCGTTGCCGTGGGCATACTGCCCCATGAGCCCCGTCACGTCGCTTACGTCGAGCTGCATCTCGTCCGATTCGAGCGTAAAGAGCCGATCCAGTTCACGGACGAATGCCGCGCGGCTGCCGAAAAGCCCGGCGAGCCCGTTCACGTCGTGCGGCACGAAGAAACGGTAGTGCCACGGCGTGGCCTCGGTATAGTCGCGCCCCGTGGCGAACTCTTCGAACGGCTCAGACCAGTTGCCGTCCGTCCCGCGGCCGCGGAAGAAACAGGTCGATCCGTCGAAGACATTGGCGTAGTTGAGCGCCCGCTGCGCATATTCCCGGGCGACGTCGTCCCGGCCCATAGCCCCGGCCATGCGGGAGATCGCCCAGTCGTCGTAGGCATATTCCAGCGTGCAGGAGACCGACTCGCGCTTGATATTGGAAGGTATAAACCCCTGTGCCACATAGTAATCGGAACCTTTCTTATTGATGTTCGACGAGCGGATCATCGCATCGAGCGCCTTTTCGGCATCGTATCCGCGGATACCTTTCAGGTAGGCGTCGGCAATGACCGACGCGGCATGGTAGCCGATCATCGTCCCCGTCTCGCCCGACGCGAGCGGCCAGATCGGAAGCTCGCCCGTTATGTCGTACATGTCGAGCATACTGCGGATCATGTCGTTGACTAACGTCGTATCCACCAGCGTCTGCAACGGGTTCCACGCGCGGAAAGTGTCCCACAGCGAGAATGTCGAATAGTAGGCACCGCCCTGCGGCATACGCGCGATGCGCTGGTCGTGACGGCGGTACTCGCCGTTGACATCGCTCATCAGATTGGGCGTCAGCTTGGTATGGTACTGCGCCGTATAGAAATTGACCATTTCGTCGCGCGAACCGCCCTCGACGACGATGTCGCCCAGCGCTTCGCGCCACAGCGCGGCGGCACGCGCATGCACGGCATCGAAATCCAGCTCCGGCACCTCGGCGACGCTGTTGAGACGGGCATTCGCTGCGCTGACCGACGACAACCCGACGGCTATCGTAAGCGTTTCGGTGTCCGGCGCAAAGGTCAGCACGGCCTGTTTGTCGCCCAGCAGCCGCACGTCGGCGAAAGGCTCCGAAAAACGGGCGGAGAAAAAGACATACTGGTCGGGCACCCACCCCTGCGTGCGGCGCATCCCGGCGATCTCATCGGGCGCCGTCGTCCGCAATTCACGCATGTCGACCTGCTCCTCGGCGATCGTGTGCATCAGGTCGACGACCACCTGCCGCGGCCCCTTGCCCGTAAAGGTATAGCGGTGCACGCCCGTACGGGGCGCCGCCGTAAGCTCCACCCGGATATTTTCACCGGGTAACTCCACGGCATAATAGCCGCAGGAGGCCTTCTCGTCCCCGTGCGAAAAGAAATAGGGCTGCAGGACGCAGGCGCCGTCGTGCAACACGATTTCGCGCGTGGTGGGATGGAACAGGATGTCGGCCAGGTCGGCACACCCCGTACCGCTGAGGTGCGTATGCGAAAAACCGTCGATGGTCGTATCGTCGTAATGGTATCCGGCGCAGGCGTCCCAGTCCCCGGCACGCGTGTCGGGGCTGAGCTGCACCATGCCGAACGGCGTCGTTGCGCCAGGGTAGGTATGCCCGTGGTAGCCCGTGCCGATGAACGGGTCTACATAATCGACCGGGCCGGCCGGCCGCGGCGCGCACGCAAGGAGCCCGAGGGCCAGCAAGGCGAAGGTAAGTTTTTTGGTCATGGCAGTTTCGGTGTATGCGCCCCGTCCGTAAAGCGTTCCATCAAAGATAAGGATTCCGGGGCGGTATTGCAAACCCCGGCAGCCGTATCTGCGCAGCATCGGAACCGGTCGCAGTTTAGGTTATACAAATATAAGAGAAGAGAAGCGTCCCGTCCGTGGCTATTTGCGCTTTTACATCCTCACATCGCGCAGAACCTTCCTATCCGGCGCCGAAACCCCGGCAGGAGTGCCTTTTCGCCCGAAATTCCGTCCTGGGGCAGAAAATTCCCGAAAAAAAGCTATCTTTACCCTCGAAGAGACCCAACCAGACCATGGCACGCGTAATTTTCCTGACCGATTTTTCCGAAGCCTATGCCCGCGAACTGCTGCTCGGCATGGCCCGCTATGCGCACGACACGGCGCAGGCGTGGAGCCTTTGCCGGCTGCCGTTGTCGATACGCGACAAGTTCGGCATAGAGGCGGTGGTCGAATGGGCCGTGCGAATGAAGGCCGACGCCGTGATCGGGCAGTTCTACAACACGGACAACGTCGGTCTGTTCCGCGAAAACGGCATCATCGCCATCGCTCAGGATTTCAAGAAGCGTTTCACGACGATCCCCAACATCACCGGGCCGCACCACCTTGCCGGCCGCATGGCCGCGGAGTATTTCCTGAAAAAGGGGTTCCGCAACTTCGCCTTCTACGGGACGCGGGGCATCGACTTCTCGGACGAACGCTGCCAGGGTTTCCGCGAGACCGTCGAACAGGCAAACCCCGATTTCACCTTCTCGTCACTGCGCAGCGGCGCCCAGAACGACCTGTGGTACTACGACACGGCGCAGCTCATCACATGGCTGCAATCGCTGCCCAAACCGGTGGCCATCATGGCCTGCGACGACAACCAGGCGTACCATATCACCGAGGCGTGCCTCCAGATCGAGGGGGGGGGGAATTCGCGTATTCCGAACGACATAGCCATCCTGGGGGTAGACAACGACGAGACGATCTGCAAGCTCTCCGCCCCGAACCTTTCGTCGCTCAGCCAGGGCGTCGAGCAGGGCGGCTACGACGTGGCACGGCTGATCGACCGGCTGATCCGCAACCCCGAAGCGGAATGGGAAGACGTCATGGTGATGCCGCTCAACATCATCACCCGGCAGTCGACGGACATCTATGCCAACAACGACCCGCACATCGCCGAGGTATTGCGCTACATCCATGAGAACATCAGTCAGAAGATCACGGTGGACGATCTGGTGAAGCTGGTACCCCTGTCGCGCCGCCTGCTCGAAACCCGTTTCAAAAAGAGCATGGGCACCTCGATCTACGATTACATCATCCAGACTCGCATCGAAAAGATGATGCAGTTGCTGTGCGAAGGGCTGAGCGTATCCGAGGCGGCCGCCGAGCTGGGCTTCTCCGACATCAAGAACGTCTCGCGCACCTTCAGGCAGCTGAAGGGCATCACCCCGTCGGAATACCGCGAACAGGTCGCCCCGAAAAGGCGTTAGCACCGTCCCGCAAACAGGTGTCCCGCCCCTTCCGTTCCGCGCAGAGATCAAAATTCAGGCATATCGGCCGTTTTTTGCGGAGGATTTACTATCTTCGGGGCAAATTAACCTTCAAACCGAATCTATGTCCTTAAAACCGTTATTCCTATTCGCATGCACCGTGTGCGCGCTGCCGCTCATGGCACAGAAAAACTACACGCTCACCTCGCCCGACGGCACGCTGCAGGCCACCGTCGCCACCGGCTCCGACCTCCGGATCTCGCTCTCGGCCGACGGCGAAACGCTGCTCGCCCCGTCGCCCGTCTCGATGACGCTCGGCGGCGGCGAAGTGCTGGGCAGCAACCCCAAAGTCACCAGGGCCAGGAAAAATACGGCCGACGCACGGATCGCCTCGCCGTTCTACAAGAAGAGCAGCGTCCGCGACCACTACAACGAACTTGAGCTTACGATGCGCGGCGATTACGGGCTGGTAGTCCGCCTTTACGACGACGGGCTGGCCTACCGTTTCACGACCCGGAAAAAGGACGGCATCCTGGTCGAGAACGAGCAGGTCGCCTATACCTTCCCGGCCGATTATACGGCGTACGCCCCCTATGTCGGGCACAAGCGGCTGCTCGATTTCGAAGGGCAGTTCCGCAATTCGTTCGAGAACACCTACACCCGTCTCCCGCTGACGCAGCTCGACCCCCGCAAACTGATCTTCCTGCCCGTGCTGGTGGAACTTCCCGGCGGCCGCAAGATGGTCATCACCGAGGCCGACCTGCAGGGTTATCCGGGCCTCTTCCTCAACAACTCGACGGAGGCCCCCGTGCTGAAGGGCGTGTTCGCCCCCTATCCTAAAAAGGAGGAACAGGGCGGCCACAACCAGTTGCAGATGCTGGTCACGGAGCGCGAACCTTACATCGCCGCGACCGAAGGCACCCGGTCGTTCCCGTGGCGCGTAATGGCCGTATCGAAGGACGACAGCCAGTTGCTCGACAACGATCTGGTCTACCGCCTCGCCCCGGCCTCGAAGATCGCCGACACCTCGTGGATCAAACCCGGAAAAGTGGCCTGGGAGTGGTGGAATGCATGGAACCTCTACGACGTCGATTTCAAGGCGGGCATCAACAACGAAACCTATAAGTATTATATCTGGTTCGCCTCGCAGCACGGGATCGAATACGTGATCCTCGACGAGGGATGGGCCGTGAACAAACAGGCAGACCTGATGCAGGTAGTGCCGGAGATCGACCTGGAAGAACTGGTCGAATATGGCCGCGAGCGCAATGTGGGCATCATCCTCTGGGCGGGCTACTACGCCTTCGAGCGCGACATGGAACGCGTCGTGAAACATTATGCCGACATGGGCGTCAAGGGTTTCAAGGTCGATTTCATGGATCGTGACGACCAACGGATGGTCGATTTCCTGCACCGCGCCGCCGAAGTCTGCGCCGAACATAAGATGCTGCTCGATTTCCACGGCGTATTCAAGCCCACGGGGCTCAACCGCACATGGCCCAACGTACTCAATTACGAGGGCGTGTTCGGCCTCGAACAGCTGAAATGGTCGGCCGAATCGACCGACATGGTGAAATACGACGTCACGATGCCGTTCATCCGCATGGTCGCCGGGCCGATGGACTATACGCAGGGAGCCATGCGCAATGCCTCGCGCGGCAACTACCGCCCGGTGCACAGCGAACCCATGAGCCAGGGCACCCGCTGCCGCCAGCTGGCCGAGTACGTGGTCTTCGAGTCGCCGATCACGATGCTCTGCGACTCGCCGTCGAACTACATGAAGGAACCCGAGTGCTTCGCTTTCATGGCCTCAGTCCCGACCGTATGGGATGAAACGGTGGCCCTCACGGGTTCGGTGGGCGAATATATCGCCATCGCCCGCCGCTCGGGCGACACGTGGTACATCGGCGCCATGACCGACTGGACACCCCGCGAACTGGAGCTGGATCTGTCGTTCATCGGCAACGGCAACTACGACATCGAGAGTTTCGCCGACGGCATCAACGCCGACCGGGCAGCCCGCGACTTCAGGAAGACCGTATCGGAGCTGCCGCAGGATCGCAGGCTGAAGATCCGGATGGCCCCGGGCGGGGGCTATGCCGCCCGCATCTACGCACGATAAACCAGCCTGCCCCCAAAAGGCAGCGGCCTGCGCAGGCCGCTGCCTTTTCATTGCGGGCGATCCGTCCGGCGCTGCCCTGCAAAGCGGGAAATCGCAGGCGGAACCGTGCGAAACCCCCTGCCTGCGATGACAATATGAAAAGAATTTCGTATCTTTGCAGGCGTTATTGAAATCTAACGACAAATAAATAGAATGGCTTTACAATGCGGCATCGTAGGTTTGCCCAACGTGGGTAAATCGACCCTTTTCAACTGCCTGTCCAATGCGAAGGCGCAGGCGGCGAACTTTCCTTTCTGTACCATCGAGCCCAATGTGGGCGTCATCACGGTTCCCGACCAGCGGCTTGT